>Ga0302114_10000691_pt1 | contig 23172 bp, 13 predicted proteins | sample AG5_Surface_MG_FD_203107 | JGI IMG/M metagenome (GOLD analysis project Ga0302114, IMG submission 203107) | Marine microbial communities from Western Arctic Ocean, Canada - AG5_Surface | ecosystem: Environmental > Aquatic > Marine > Oceanic | place: Canada: Western Arctic Ocean | collected...
CGTGAAAAATTTCTTTGATGGTTTCAAGAAGACTCTGCGAGGCGGGCCACATGGTTTCATCAAGGATTTCAAGAAGTGTGACTTTACGAAAATCTACATGTGGAATTTACAAGAACGCGAACGGAAACAAACGGTCAGCATAGAAGAGAAAAAGCGAGCCAAGGCAGAGCAAGCTGCCGCAGAGGAAAAGTACTGCTGGGCAACAATCGATGGCAGACGGGAAAGGGTCGGTAATTACAGAGTCGAACCGCCTGGTCTATTTCGTGGTCGCGGTGAGCACCCTAAGATGGGTAGAATCAAGAAACGCATAATGCCAGAGGACATCATTATCAACATTGGCAAGAGTTCCAAGGTCCCGGAGCCGTCGCCTGGGCATAAATGGAAACAAGTAATCCACAATGACACAGTCACTTGGCTCTGTGGTTGGAATGACACGATAAACACAAAAGACTGGAAATACGTGCAATTCGGCGCAACTTCGTCGATCAAGGCAGAATCTGACATTCAAAAATACGAAAAGGCCCGTAAGCTTAAACTTGCCGTGGACGCAATCCGACGTGATTACTTTAAAAAAATGAAGTCCGGCTCTATCCTTGAGCAGCAGCTGGCCGTGACCACTTATCTCGTCGATAAACTAGCACTTCGTGCAGGTGGCGAGAAGGACGACGATTTAGCGGACACTGTTGGAGTGTGCACCTTGCGTGTCGGTCATGTTGATTTCTTGCCTCCAACAACTATCAAATTTGACTTCCTCGGTAAAGACTCGATACGATACCTTCAGGAGCACGAAGTTGACCCGCTTGTATTTCACGCTTTGCAGCGCTTTTGCAAAGGCAAGAAGAAGGATCAAGATATTTTTGATCATATAGATCCGACGAAGGTCAATAAGCACCTTCAAACTTTGATGCCTGGTCTAACAATCAAGGTGTTCCGCACATACAACGCCAGCTACACTTTGAACAAGTTGTTGAAGGAAACGACGCCAGCTGGCAACGCCACCGTTCCCATGAAAAAGGCAGCGTATGATGCAGCAAACAAGGAAGTAGCAGTACTTTGCAATCATCAGAAGGGCGTATCTAAGGCGCATGACGCACAGATGGAGAAACTACAGGATAAGAAGAAAACCATTGAGAAGGAGATATCCGCACTGCGCAAGGAAAAGAAGGAAAAAAACAAGGCCAAGATCACGACGTTGAAGGAACGGCTATCCAAACTTGAGCTACAGATGAAGATGAAGGATGAACTCAAGACTGTGTCGCTTGGAACTTCTAAGATTAACTACATGGACCCTCGAATCACTATTGCTTGGTGTAAACAGAATGACGTTCCACCCCCAACCGTGTATACCAAGGCACTCGTTGAGAAATTCAACTGGGCTATGGAAGTGGAACCCAACTTTGATTTCTAGCTTCATTGAAGAGATATACGGGTGCACATTGAAATTCTACAATACTATATCGCAAAGTTCGTTTCACCAAAAACATACTAGCCCATCGGCTATTGTCGAGTCGAGATATGTTCAATGTCAAGAGAGCGGCTTAGCGTGCTGCACACAGCTATTGAGGACGCAACCCATCATAGGAACATATGCTCGCTCGCGTAGAATTACCTGAACACCTAATTTTAGAAACCGCGGTGTGACGTTAAAATCCCTTGCCCGGTGGCGGCAAAGTAATTTGCCGCACATGATTTGGAATATTCAGCACATCTGCAAACGCAGAATCTGGCGCCCCATTGCCTGCCTTTTCGATTTCACGGAAAACTCTGATAAGCTCGTGGGAATGCACAGCGCCGGATAATATTATTTTACCACCAATCAAGAAAGTCGGAATAGAGTGGATACCTAGACGCTCAAGAATAAACTGCGTCTCTTCAATTTCACTGCTGCCTCCATCGGAAGCAAGGAACGCGTCGCATGCAACCCGGTCAGCACCTGCAGTGGCAGCAGCCTTGCAGAGCAAAGAAGGATTGTTCAATTTCATGCCTTCAACAAAATGCTTGTGGTTTAGCTCATTATACACTGCTTCTGATGCGACGCAGCCATACAGTTTGGTCATCCACTGCACAAGGCGGTGTGATGCTAGCGTGTTGCTTGCCAATCGGTCTAAGTTAAAGTGCTCGATTCCAACTTCTTGACCTCGTTCTTTCAGCCGGTGTCTTTTCTTTTGGGCTGCAAAAGATGCCTTGCCACCCCATTTCCGCTCCAACCTCTCCCTATTTGTTTCATGCCAGCTCGTATCCCTATCATAGTGAGGCTCAAGGAAAAATGGGACCCGCAGTAGAAAAAAACGCAGAGGATTATTATTGTCCATCGGCAACTGCATCACATCGTCCATTGCATTTTGGAGATGTTTTTTGCCGATGAAACCGTTGGGTCACATTGTATCGCTGATCAGCTCAATGGTAACAAGCTGGTGTCGCGGATTGCAAGCTGAAGACATAGCAGCACGTAGAACCGTCGCGGTTGACGCTCGGACCGGTGTGTCCATGTTTGTGGTTCGGGGCCTGAGCAGGGCCCCTAAGACAGTCTTCCTTGCGTTTGCAAACTTGGAGGCCATGATGGTGTGAGAAGACAGTTCTTGTCTCTGTTTGGGAACTGGTGAGGGTTCTTACTTTTTTTCCACAGCGAGATCGACGTTTTCGTGCGTATGACCGGGAGGGAGCGCGAAACCGTCGACCGCCTCGCTGAAGCGCACGACGACTTTGTCTGGCGTAATTTGAGCCGAACTCACGCCACAGACTGCGTTGATAATCGCGGAGGCGACCTCCTTGCGTACTTGCGGTGTGCGACACGCCTTCGGGAGCCACGCGACGTGAACAAACGGCATATATCAAGGGAGACGTAAGCTCTGTGGCCGTAGGGTCTGTTGTCTCCTGAAAAGGAGAGGTAAATTTTATTACCTAGCTAGGCCCGGGCTCAAATAAACCTCAGCAGCGAGGGATCATAATCATATATGATAACATAAGTGTTAATAGACTAGCTAATAATAATCCGGGAAAACATATATGACTCAGAAACGACGAGGCGGTCGGCTTGTTCTGGACTAAGTTTTTAGACGATTTGATCGATGCAGCTTCGATGAAGAAGTGCACATAGTTTACGGTTTGAAGCTGAAATTTCATCGATGCTCGGTCAACTTCGACGTCGACCACCGCCTCCTAGGACGACGCGCTTGCGTCGTGCTTCGTACAGAAGTGGCGTGCGGCGTGTGAGGACGACGCTTACGTGCACGCAAAGTGCAAACATAAGGACGTGCCGCGGATCGTACGGTGATTTAGTATGCGACTTTTGAAAATGATCGAGCTGACGACCAATCAGAAGACGAATAACCGGTGACGCGGCGAAGAAAAGTCGGGTCAGGTTGGAAAATATAGCGCTAAAGGTAGTTTAATTGGGGTTGGCAACAGGGTTCGGCTGGGTGTAAAATTCGTGTGCACCTCATGTTCCGCGTCGGGCCCCGTGGTGTCGGTCGTTGGTGACGACCGATCCGGCGATCCTTTGCATGCGCGATGTGATGAGAGCGACGTGTATAAGGGCGAGGTTGCGCAGGTGGGCATGGTTCCGGATCTCGTTGGGCGGTTCGATGGAGTCATAAATGGCTTGCGTTCGCTCGTTGACGTTGCCCAAGGCTCGGTCGGCGGTGTGACCGGCAACGTCTTTCAGGAAGTTGAGGAACGGTTTGCCCATCCTTCCGTATGTGTCCATCACGAGCGGGATGAATTCCTTGCTCACTGCGTGCGCCGCGTCCTTATACTTACCGTTCTTAGCACGATTGCGCACTGCGATGGGGTCGTCAGTCGGCGCTGCCTTACCTTGACGGGGCTCGGGTTGGCTGGTGTGGTCGTTGGCCTGCGCCATGATGTTCGTGACGGCAGTGTCCACCAGGACTGTGATGCCAGTCTGGCGTAGACCAACGATGCGGATGTCAGGCTGTTTACCGCGGGTGGTTCCGTCGGGGTTCTCGATGCCGTGGATCTCGCCGACGGGTTCGTCAAAAGTTGAGAGTCCCGCGGCTTTGCAGACGGCTTGCACGGCGAACTTCAGCTTGTCGTGGGTCCTTCTGGCGCTGCCACCGGCGTTGGCGGTGGTCACACAGAGCAGGTGGTCGAAAGCGTTGCGCGGCTTGCGCGGCGGCGTGGTGCGGGTTGCAGCAGCGCGCAGCTCGCTGGTGGTTGTAGGCGTCGGTGAGGCAGGGCATGCGGAGGTCAAGTTCCTGTCGAACACGCATCTTGACGAGGTAGGATGCGATTTGGAGGCGCGGTTCGAACGGGCACACGCGATGCCAGATCATCGCATGTGGACTCGAGAGGGAGTGCATGGCGGCCGAAACCTCGGGGGATGCGGCCTGGTAGAGTTGACGGTACCGGCGTCCGTGTTCCAGGTGTGATAGCGTGCGTTGGATGCCCTTGACGTGGAAGTCCTGGCTGGTGGATTCGGCGAAGTCGCACGGCAATGCTTCCTTCTCCTCGGCGCCGAGTCCACGGACCCTGTCCCATGCAGGGCGCGCGTAGCCGCGGCATTCGCAATCCTGTGGGCAATCACATTCCGGAGGCTTGTACGGCACAGGCAAACAGTCAGATAGGTGGCATAATCGGAGAAAGCCGAAACGAAATAGTTTTGAATTGGCAGCAGCCTCCGCGCACGACGACACCGCGTGCGTCTGAATAATGACAGAGAGTGGTATCATGTTATGACGTCATCGGCTTATGGGTGTCATATCGAGCAAGTCCTTCAACGAAGACACGTCCTGAAACGCTCATCCACTGTCGGAAGGTGCGCGTTAACACAGCTACCCCCCCTTCACATGTGGCAAAAGTCTTCACCTGTGATGCCACCCTCTGGTGTACAGGCTGACAACTACTGGCGAAACCAGCGAGTATTTCAAGAAGATCTTGTTGAGAGATGTGTTCATCATGCCTTTTAGAACCATGGAAAGCCAAAAAAAGATATCGCTCTCCCTCAAGAATACCGCATCATGGTCGCTGAAAGAGCCTCTGGAGGAGATGAATAGATTTATTTGGCAAGGTACAAGTAGTAGTGTATTCATGGGGTCCATTTATCTTCGAAGTTAATAAGGACTGGGGTGACGTAATTATCTGACTGGTGTGTCTGTACGAAGGTATTAAAATAACCTGCGTTTCTGCTGTTTAATGTTTTTTTTTGGCACCGGGCGGGACGAGTCATCCTTGAGTTAATTCTTCCCATACACATCCTGAAGCGTGCCACGCGCTGACACGAGCGCTTTTTACATGAGCAAGATGCGCGCTCATGTGGCCGCTGACGCGCGAGTAACGGGCGGTGCGCTGTATCTTTAGGGTCCTCGCCGTCTCTTTAGGGGGTCGGGGTTGGGTTTTTAGGGTTTAGAGTTTGAACAGCCGCGAAACGGCTCGTCGGCCACTCCCTCATGCCGGATCCCCGCCCCGGGGCCAAAAAAATGAACAAAAAATGATAACACAGAAAGACTACAAACACTTCATGTTACGAATAGAGGATTTTAGAAGTCGATTTGCTGTCGGGTTTGGTTGTCGGTTTGGTTGTCGGTGACCGCCAAACTGACAGCCAAACTGACTGAAATGACAACTATGGTTGTCATTTTTGCCAAAATCGACAACCATAGTTTGGTTGTCTGGTTGTCTGTTTGGTTGTCATTTTTTTTGGCGAAAAGTTGCGATTCTCGTAATTGCTATTTGAACGCGGAGAGCGAAGAAGAGATGTTTCCTCAGGCATCCGGATAACCACCAGCGCCATGTCTCAGGACGGAGGTTACGTGCGTAGCACTCAATGAGGGACTTGCTCGAGATGACACTTACAAGCCGATGACGCCATAACATGATACCACTCTCCGTCATCATTCGGACGCACGCGGTGTCGTCGTGCACGGAGGCTGCTGCCAAGTCAAAACTCTTTCGTTTCGGCCCTCTCCGATTGTGCCACCTATCTGACTGTTTGCCTGTGCCGTACAAGCCTCCGGAATGTGATTGCCCATAGGATTGCCAAAACACGGTGAACTTGGTCCAGATCGAGTGACAGCCAAACAGACAGCCAAACAAAAACTGATGTTTTAGAAGTCAATTAGTTGTCAAGCACTAGCGGTCACAGGTGACAACCAAACCGACCGCCAAATGCGTGACAACCATTTACTTCTAAAATCCTCTAATAAGAATAAGAGTTAGTCTTCGCGTGCGCTCTTGATAGTTCTTTGAGAGTCGTCACGCCGCAACACGGCAAATATATCGAAGACGATGCTTATTGACAACATCACCGTAAGGTCGCCAAATGTGACGTACACTGACACGCACATTGAGTCTAATTACACGTGCGTATCTCGCCCCAGAACTTGCGCCCGTGATTTCCCTCTCTGACATCGACCTTCGCAGGTATACGAGCTCTGATCTCGAGTGCGAAGATCTTGGCGATGGCCGCTCCGCTTGGACCATTTCTCCTGTGGAATCCGACTTTCAGATTACGACGGACCGTCGCGTGCCGAGGCTTGGGTGAGTTAGTTTCGTTTTCCGAATAGCTACTTTGTCGCACACCCGCTTCTCCACTTATCTGTCCGCACCTGACTGGAAGCTTCTTTCATACCTTCAGAATCATGCTTGTCGGGCTGGGTGGTAACAACGGCAGCACATTGGTTGGAGGCGTCGTAGCAAACCGCGAGGGAATCACCTGGAAAACCAAAGAAGGCATGCGTGCTCCTAACTACTTTGGCTCGCTGACTCAATCAAGCACTTGTCGTGTCGGTTCTTTCAACGGGCAAGAAGTTTTTACCCCTTTCAAAACTTTGTTACCCATGGTTGACCCGAACGACATTGTTTTTGACGGATGGGACATCAGTGGGATGAACCTCGCCGATGCCATGGAAAGGGCCAAAGTATTTGACTGGGATCTTCAGAGGCAGCTTGCTCCACATATGAAAAATATAAAGCCTCGGCCTGGAATTCATGATCCAAACTTCATTGCAGCAAATCAATCAGCGAGAGCAGACAACTGCTTTAAAGGAAGCAAAAAGGAACAAATGGCCCGCATCCGGGCAGATATAAGGGAATTTAAAGAAAAACACGCGCTCGGCAAAGTCATTGTGCTATGGACTGCAAACACAGAAAGGTACAGTGAAGTTTTGGTGGGCTTAAATGATAATGAAAAAAGTTTACGGTCTTCGGTTGACTCTAACGAACAAGAAATATCACCTTCTACACTTTATGCACTAGCCTGCGTAGATGAGGGCGTGCCCTTCATAAATGGATCCCCTCAAAATACGTTCGTTCCAGGCTTGATTGATGCTGCTGTTCGCCTCAATACGCTTATTGGTGGTGATGACTTTAAGTCAGGACAAACCAAAATGAAATCAGTCCTTGTTGATTTCTTGGTTGGCGCGGGAATCAAACCAACATCTATCGTTTCATACAATCACCTAGGAAACAACGATGGCATGAATCTGAGTTCCCCTGACTGCTTTCGGAGCAAAGAAATATCTAAGTCTAATGTGGTGGATGATGTTGTCAACTCAAACCATCTACTTTTCAGACAGGGTGAGCATCCAGATCATGTGGTAGTGATCAAGTACGTGCCTTATGTTGGGGACAGCAAACGTGCAATGGACGAATATACATCCGAAATTTTCATGGGTGGCACGAACACAATTGTCATGCACAATACATGTGAAGATTCTCTACTCGCGGCCCCATTAATACTTGACATGTGTCTAATTGCCGAGCTTTCCACTCGCATCAAAATTAAAGGTCCGAGGGATACACAGCTCCGTGCATTGCATCCAGTCTCTTCGCTCCTATCATATCTCACTAAGGCACCGCTAGTACCGGCAGGAACTCCAGTCGTGAACGCACTCAATAAGCAGCGCGCGATGCTGGAAAACATATTTAGAGCATGCATTGGACTTGCCCCAGAAAATAACATGCTCCTCGAACACAAGTGAGTTCGGAATAACGCGTTAACTGTAAATATCACACGCATGTAGCACCATTTCGTACATTTAATTTCGCTCGCTCGCTCGCTGTTCATCATGTTCAGACTTATTGCAATGTTGTTGCTACGTGATCGAAAAAGTCACGTGCGTGTCTCGGCTTTTAATATTTTATAGTCATATTATTATTACATAGATAGAAAGATATCGATATATAATATGTGTTTTTAGAGATAAAAAGTTACCTTCGAATGAAGGTATATTATTATTTAATAAGAGCAATCTCTATATCTCATTTTGATATGATGATAATATGATATAATATGATGATGATATGCCTAGCTACATATATGATTATTATTTGGGGAATATTAAACATATGATTAATATATTATTATTCGTACGAGTTACGTTTATTTATTTCATGCTCACATATATCTTATTACCTGCGAAGGTCATAATAAGTGTTATTTCCTTCATATTATTATTGCAGTGTTAAAAAGAAGCGTTGTGCAGTTCGATGCAGCGAAGACGCGAAGATGGATCCAGAACTGCATCCATTCACCTGGCTAGCGCATGACTACTACAGCCGAACGAGTCGATCGACCAGGAATCGCTGATTTCGTGGATTTTTTTACTCGACAGGCGCACTCTGTCGACACTTCAAACGACAGACGACACCCCTCTGAAGAGAAGCGTTTATCGCGCATCCCGCCCTCGAAAGCAATCAACGAGATAACGCGCCACGTAGCTGTCATATTGCCCGCGGAATCGTGGCAGTCTATTCGCCCTGGCACTAGCGAGCTACTCACCGGCCTTCAACAATATGCTTGCTTCGTGGTGACAGAGTGCTCGTATAAGAGATCTAGCTTATTGGAGTTGCGTGACTTTGTGCTAAAATGTGGAGTCGTGGTCAACGGTCTTGACGAGGTAGACGCGCAGCTGTGGCATCTGTATCAAGATGCCAGGGTTGCAGGTGTCCTGGTCATGAACTACGATTTACCAGGGTTGTATTTAGCTCAGGATAGTCATGTGGAACCCACAGCTGCTGTTCCAAAGCAAATCCCCGTTCACTTCTCAAAACTTGGACAACGTTGCAAGTTGTGTGATGATGGTTACAGAGAGGTCATTATTCACGTGATATCTGGATCAGATATGCAATCGGAGAGACAAATTCTTCGTGATAAAGTCCTACCAATTTTGCTCGAACGTTGTCGAACAAAAAAAGTCAGGCCAGTGCTTGTTGATCCCCGTGACCGTCCCACTCACAGGGGCATGGGCACTGTTTTACAATCTGCCCAAGATGCACAGCAAACTGGAATGAATATACTTCTGTTGTCGGGTGACTGTGGACTAGACTCGCCGCTTGATAGGAATCAGTTGACGAATTTTATTGATACACTTCCAAAAGGGAAGATGCCAGATTTTGATTGGGTCCACTCAGCACCAGTGGACTACACCTATCATGAATATATTCTTGCTCACATACTACATCTTTCCGGCAAACCAGTGTGGATGTTTAATGCTCAAGGTGTAGGGCATGCAATCATCGCCCCGTCACGCAGACCTGTTGGCGATGATGGTGATGATGGTGATCGCGGGGATAATCAACTGGCAACGACAGCAAATGAAACACAGCGTGTGAACTGCATCTCTGAGGAACCCATCTCAGTAGATTATCAAGCACACGAGGTACCATCAATGGCTGATACTATTTCGAAACAGTATATAAATGATATATCCTCGAGGCAATGTCCGCGGCTGATTGCAAGAGAATCTCCCCCTTTCATCCAACAGCATGTTTTAGCGTATGTTAGAGGTGAAAATTTTGCATGCCAGGTATCAGGAAACGATATCAAACAATTTTCAGGTGCAGACCCATATGAGAAAGAGAGGATCGGTTCGCTTCTCTCAACAATGTACGCGCATCCATCCGTGGCAATACGGCCGTATCTTGCCAAGTATGAACCTTCAAATGATGGTAATGGATTACCTAAGCGGATCTCTGGTCATGCCATTAATTTAAATGGCTTTGCTACAGAAATTCTTGAGGACATCTGGTCAGTAATTGGACACGAGTTTGGGTATGATGTTCGCGAACATTCCATTGCACTGCGAGAGCAGCAGTCCGAACACAGTCTTGCAGCAGCACCTCCATTTTTTTCAAGATCAGTACATGAACATTCGGTCCTGAATTGTATTAAACTTGGAAGGCCCCGAATTATATTTATTGAAGCCATGCCAGGAGGGGGTGTTAGCAGTATTTTACAACAGTGTGCAAGAGAATGCACGCGTAATCTGACAGGTGTTGCCGCGGATGAGATCGTCGTGTTGTCATTTTTCCCCAGGCTCTCTCACACAACCTTCACCCCGACACAAATATTCCGCCACCTTGCCTTGAGTCTGAAGGAAAAGTGTCATCTTACCACCATTGAGATACCTGGAACTTATAACGGTGCTCGTTCTGCATTTCTTGAGCTCTTGCTTGGCGCGACTGACACCCATAGAAGAATAGTGATTATTATCGATGGTGTGATAGAAGTGGACAACCCTCGGGGCATCGCATGGCTGTTTCAGGAGGAAGAACTGCCTGCTAGGGTTCAGATAGTGATTGGTGGCAAACAGTTGACAAACATATCGGCGCAGTCGTTAAACAAAAATGGGGATCTGCTGGCTGCCGGAAGAGACCCGATTATGCACATTACATATATACAACGAGTGATGAATCGCACTTGCTTGAACATGTGTGTGCGAGATGCGATGAAGCATGTGCTGCAGCTTCGGCCTATGCAGTATTCAGAACAGAGGCGCTATTTATTAAAATCTTTAAAGTCGGAAAACATAAGTGCAGATGAGGCTTTGATCACCGCCATACTACAAAAGTCAGAGTTTGCTTCAATGCCGTATGCACGATTACTAGTGGAGTGTCTAGGCTCTCTCAATTGTGACTCTCCCGACATTTTCAAACATATCAACGAGTTGCCAAATGATTTAGTTGGCATGGTCACTAAAAAACTGAATGATCTGGAAACTTTATTTTCGGTTTCAATACTTGCCTCAGTGCTTCCACTTGTAATATTTGGTTGTGGTACACTGACGATGGAAGATATTATGGCCATAATCGTTGCAGTCCTGAGCAAAGAGGAGGAAACATACCTCAATTCTATGATTGTGCCGACACTGATGTGGGAGGCACGTCATCTTATCACTGGTCCTGTCAATGGCACCTATAGGATCGCAAGCGACATGGTAGAAAATATAGTGCTGAACCGATATGCTCCGACTAAAGAAGCGAGGCGTCTTCTGCATCAAAATCTCGCGGATTTTTATGGCTACCTTGAAAGTTTCACTGCTGTTGGACCTTACCCTCGAGAATCTCTGAAGTCCAACTATGGTAAGCACACTCGCAAAATAGAGGAAGATGGAACTGGGACGATTCCATCTTCGGGCAAGGCGCTGCTGTTTCGAATGCATCAATTATCTCCCAGGGCCCTGGAAAGAGATGCTGACGCACAGTTAATTGACCATGAGGCATTTCAGGAACATCACATGGTCATTGACGCGGTGCTTTTTTTACCATACTTTCTAAGCCAAGGACGACAGTTCGAACAACTGTGTACATTGTTGAGCGATTTTTCCTTTCTTCAAGCTAAGCTTGAGCTTGGTGAAGGAGCGGCGCTGCTTGAAGATTATGATCGTGTCATCCAATATCCCAAATCATCGTGGCTTGACCAAGTTGTCAACTTCACTCATAATAATCAACCTGAACACCATAGCAGTATCAAAGAGGCTTTTAAGATGTGGCTCGAGCGAGATATCGGCTCTATGTCTTTCTATAGAAACATTGTTGCCCTTCGTAGCTTAATTGTGCGAAATTGCACTGCACTTCACCGCAGGCCTCACCTCATTCTGCAGGTTGCAATGAATTCACCAGGTGATCCCGAACACGGTCAAAATGCAGAGAGTGCGGTTCGGGAGCATTCGCCGCCACCTGAGATTGATAACTCCGACACGCCATCTAGTGTCAAAACCTATGACGAGCTTTTGTTATTATGGGAAAACCGACCAAATGAAATTCCCATGAGGGAACTTCATAACCACGACGTGCACTCAGATGCAGTGACTGCATGCGCTTGGCTTGACAACACAAGTTTTGTTTCTGGTGGCAAAGACGGACTAGTTGCTATATGGTCAGCACTAACTGGCGAATGTGTATTTCGATTATTTGGACACGATCTTGCAATCACCTCTCTTCTTTGTGTGACCATCCCTTCACAAGGTTGCCGAATAATATCTGCCTCGAGAGATTGCACAATACGAGTGTGGAAATTCGAAGGGGATGTGGGACAAACAAGCCAAATACTGCGAGGACATGCCGATCAAGTCTTAACAATGGACTTCATGTCAGTCACTGCGCAATTATTCAGTGCGGGATGCGACCGGTGCATATGTATATGGGATATTTCATCAATAATTGTCAAGATGAGGCACAAAATTTGCACGACTCATGCGGGCCCGATTGCATCCCTCAAAATTTCTCCTGCGGGCAACATGTTTGTTACAGGATCAAGCGATTGCTCACTTCAAGTATGGTTGTTGGGTAATGGCGGACATCAAGAGTTGTCCTTTGATAAACACTCAGAAGTTTTTGTGATGGGAGAGAGCAAACCAGAACTGGCTCTTACGTTGCAGGGGCACTTAGAGGATGTGACATGTTGTTCATTTATTCTGCGGGATGAGATACTTGCGACTGGATCACTCGATCGAGCGATAATGTTGTGGAACCCAATTACAGGACAACACGTGGGTGCTCTCATTGGTCACACGGACGCAGTTACCCATCTTAGCCACAGCTCAGACGGACAACTATTGATTTCCACATCTATGGACTATGAATTGCGCATCTGGCGTCCATTTCTAGGGGAAAGCATAATGGTTCTGAACCAAGGTTGCGCGTGTCACGTGGCATCCTTATCGCCAGATGGAAGTGCTCTGCTAGTCGGCGCAGACGACTGCATTGTGGCCGTATGGGGTTGGGTTGGGCGCAAGGGTTCTATGTCCCTGGGACAATATCCTCAAGAGCCTGGGCTATTTTCCCGAACGCCGAGAACAGCTCAGGAAATGCACGTTCTTGACTCGCCGTATCACCCATTTCGCTGTGGTGTATCGCGGACAGGGCAAAATACAGCACAACCTTTTCATAACAAATATCAACGTGCCTTCGATGGTCAGATTCATAAGCGGGGAGTGACCGCAATTGTTTGTATTCCCATGAGTGGCAGTAGTCCTGCCCACCCGTGTAGATCTGTGAGAGATGTCAAGGGCCTGCGCTTAGCGTCGACGAGGAAACCACGCATCTTCAGTGTGACAGGTGGAGAAGATTGCGCTCTGCGGATGATAGTGCTCAATAATGATCGCGCTTTATACGTTTCAAAGTCATTTGAAGGACACACAGAAGCTGTGCGCTCCATAGCTACTCACCCCGAGACTGGTGCATTGGTTAGTGCATCTGATGATGGTAACTTGATGACATGGGATACGAACACAGGGGTACATACAGGGCGGTTGACAGGACACTCGGGGCCGGTGCTAACTTGTTGCTATGCCGGTAGATGTGATAGGATCCTCTCAGGTGGAAAAGATCGGGTGATCAGCGTCTGGGACACCGCAGACAATAGAACAGGTTTGCAGGTCTTTGGTTTAAAGGGGCACTCAGGGCGAATCACTGGATTGGATTGTTTTCGTGGAACGCATTCCATCTCTGGCTCTTCGGATCGTTCCATCAGATCATGGGATCTCACTGTTGGCCGCGCGGTACAGATCATCAATGGCCATGATGGTGGCGTCAACTCTCTTTCTCTCATTCCTGTCTCGTCACTAATTCTTACCACTTCTCTGGATCACTCTGCAAGGTTATGGGATGCGCGTATTTCAACTAATCGTTCACAGCAGGTACACAAAATCGGTTTTCGTGACCTACCTGTTGCATGTGCGTCCTGTGAAACCCAGCCCGCTTGGATAAGCGTGTGTGCTGGAGACGGATTGAGTGTTTATGACACCCGGGTTTGGCGAGAAATAGCGTTTTTTCGGGGTCTCGCAGACCTGACCTGTGTAACATTTCACGGGGAAAGCACTCTACTCTGTGGTGATAAAACCGGACAGGTGTATTCACTTGATGTCTGGAAGACGCCCACTCGGAGTTGGTCGAAGTGAAACTAAGCGTTGTGGGCAGAAATCAAAATAATAAGTCGCTATTTTCGCTTTCAAGGAGCAAGTCATTCCACACAGCCCTGCCCGACATCAAATCCATAGACACTTTGATTGTACGGGCTTGGGTTGAGTTCGCCTATTTTATCATCGTTTTCCGTTTCCATGGTCTGAATGTTCAGGGTGTATAACATGCCATTTTCCACCGTGACTGAATTCAGAACACGCCTGTTTCCACGCGTCGTCTGTAGTCTATATTCATAGTCATAAAACCGGATGCCACTCATTTTGCCATAGCGTTCGCGTTCACTCAGAAGAAGCACTCCGCCTGGGACTGTACTTTCTTTTAGCTTCTCTGCCTTAAGCAGAAGCTCACCAACCTCGTGAAGACTTCCGAATTCTGAAAGAGAGCCAATTTTGACTGGGGCCACCGTCACGCCAAGTTGCGCACGAACATCCTCTGGGTCGCGTAATAAAAGTGCAGCACCCTGCTTGGTCACCTTTTCCCAGCCAACAGGATATTCCACCCGGAAAAAACGGTTCTTATCCCGATGAGTAAGCCAGCTTAGCTCATCTACGCTGCCATCGGAGGCTTGGCAGGTTGGAAGCTGTATCATTAAGCCCACGGCAGCATTCGCGAGAACAGCACGCCTGCGCATTCGGAACTCTTTCGTGTTTTCTTGCGTGTTCTTGTGAACTTTCGGGTCATTTGTGGTGAGTAAAAATACATGGGCAGCCCCAAACAAATGTGTTTTAAGCTGTGGGACCGCATCAAAACGATACGAAGTGAAGTGTTTGGGCTTCTGCTGCGCGTGCAGTGGGGGAAGTCCAATGGGTACACGTGACGAGAACATGTTCTGCCACGTGTGCTTGTCGACTAAAGTTTTGCTGAGCCCACTTTTGTGACTTGTGTATTTCGGTATCGTTCACAAGCAAGCTTGCTTTGCTTACTTGTTGACTTTCGGAGTTGACTTTCGGTCGGCAGATTGGTTAGCAAACGATCACTGGTCGGTTGCAAATACCGACACTGTGACGACACCTCAGACACCTTCCTCTGCCACATATTTAGGATATTCGGATATCGGCGTAGCCGATCATTATGCACGACTCAAAGTCAAAAAAATGTCACACTCACCTGGTATCGTTAATCAAACATCACGATCTATTCGTTCCGTACATTGTCGACCGATCCGAGTGATTGTCGACATTTTTTGGACTCGATGTTTGGAGTCTGTTGCCCCGGAGTTTTTTCGTTGCGAAAACTGGTTTTTTTGAACAAACGCTCATCGAGCCGCGCGCTTTGCGCATATGAGTGCGGGTCGTGCTTACCTATGGTGTCGTGCGGGGAGGACTTGGCTCGGATCGGGTGAAGGATTCCGCGTCGGAGCACCGCGCCGTCGCCAATGGACGCGATGAGCGACGCTTGAAAAGCGCCTCCGAGGCGGACGGATAAAAACCAAACGGTGGTCTGTGACTCAACAAAACGCCCCGTAGATCGGGGGAGTCATCACGCCTGAGGCCTCAAAGGAGAGTTTTGAAATATCCCCAGGCATGTAATCCAGTCGCATGCCGCACAAACTTCAGTGTGAAAGGCGAAGGTGTAGTGAAAATGCAGGAGAGATGGGAGATAGATAGACAGACAGCATGTTACGAATACTGGATAGGCTAAAATATATGCGGCAAGACTTCTTGTTACAAAGTATTGCCTTGCTGCAGGACACAAACCAAGCGATCAACTAAAACCCGCGCACCGAAACATGCACATGTAAGCACGATGTAACTTAGTTATAGGCCTTGGCCAGGATCACACCCTCGAACTTCGATTGGAAGAACTTCATGGCGTCTGTTTTCTTGAGTTTGTGAGGTGCTCCGATCTTTGTCTGGCACTTGCGGCGCTTGGCAACACGGAACCCAGGACGTTCAAGGACGACGAAGAAATCCATGCCTGAGAACAAGATGGTGAATCATATGTGAGTGTTTCGCCTTAAAATTGTATCGACACAGAGAAAAAGGATTTGCCGCTTGATGCTCCGCCCGACCACCAATGGGAAGATTTCTATGGTGGTCTGGAGTACAGGCGGGCGGTGTAGCATCAAGTTCATACTCGAGGGGCACATTACATGGTAGGTCCGCCCGGTAATCAGCATTGTTGATGCGTCGATAAAGGATTTCGAAGGGGGGTTGGAATGTCACCGGGTGTCACTCACCATAGATGCCAGTAGAGGGGTCGTACTTGATGCCAAGGTCAATGTGCTCAGATATGCCGAAACCAAAGCAACCGGTCTGGGAGAAGTTGCTCTTGATAAGCTCGTACTCTTTAACCTTTAGGCCAGACTCCTGTTGGCGTGGATGTGCAAAGGGATGACAGAAGGTTAGGTTGAGACCGATGATGCGAATCAGCCAGGGGCTGCAAGACAGGTGAAAAGAGTCCAAATTTGTCAGTGTACGCACCAGGATCTGCATCGCTTTGTCCCTGTTACCCACGGTCACGTGTGTGGCGATCTTTTCGTTGCGGCGGATACCGAAAGTTCGCACAGTGTAGCGGGCCTTCGAGAACACAGGCTGTTGGCCGGTGAGCTGCTCAAGAACTTTGGCAGCCTTGGTAAGGCGGTCGCCGGATTCACCGACGGAGATGTTCAGCACCAGCTTGTGGATGCGCACCTCCCTCATGGGATTTTCCTTCTTTTCGGCCTGTACCAAAACGGCGAGAGAATGTTATCGGTGAGCGAAGGAGAAGACGCAGGATCCCCGGAAAATGATCTGATGCCGAGGCCCTCGTTAGCGGGCCGAGTGCTTGAAACGGAGAGTTCGACCGGAAGCGAACACTTAAAATAATGATCGTGATCGCAAGCGAAAGTCGACTTCGTAGTGCATCCGGTCGCTAGACCTGTCGTTCGCAGTGTTCGCACTGACGCAGCCGGGGCGACGGCGTCCAGGCTCAAACCCTAAAGATCCGTACGTCTGGAGAGCTTGGCGACATTGACATAACGCTGTTGCTACCTCAACGTGTTGACACGCACGCGAACTAGATAGGTCGGGTAGCTACTCACCATGCTAAAATGTTAACTGCGAGCAGCTTGGGCGCGGCAACGGGAAAGGGACAGCGAGGAAGTTCGATGCTTTACTATATTTCGTACCACGTCTTGGTTTATTAGGTGTCGATTGAAGGTTTCTGGTTGTGCGTGGGTGGGGATAGTTGTTGTTTTAACTTATTATTATGAAATTATTTTGCATATGATGATGGACAGGATATATAGATGACATGACTGGACATATGCATCAAAATTCGCATTAGCTAATAATAATAAGGCAACATAATAATATATTAAATAAAGATCTTATTATTACCTTCGATTCGTATTAAATACCTTCGAATACCATATATAATCATATATATACATCGTTCATATATCTATCTTCGAAGATATGATCGATGGTGACATCGCATCGACAACAAAATGACGTGGCGCAAAATGATTGGCCGAAACAAAAGGATATATAAAGTATAAGATTTCTCGCCGTCTTAAAGAGCATTGCGGACTGGGGGCGACTACACTCGACATCAGTTCCCGTTGGAAATACCATATCTACAGATGAATATGACCGGACTCTCCAAGACCTTCGCAGGCGCACCGGTAGGCAACTTATTTAGGCCGGCGAGGTCGAATGCGATTCGTCGCACTTGCCCCGTAAGCTCGAAGGCTGCTGACGTCGACCTCGCGCCTCCTACCAAACGTGTGGCCCCAAGAGCTCCCGAAGGTAAATGATCCATTCTGCGACCATCGTCAAAATCTTGATCTCTCTGGACATGAGTCCATCGTGTGGTATTCCAACTCTCATACCCTCAGAATGGTGATCAGGAAGTCCCGTTGTGCCTCCTCAAGACCTGGCTTCTCGTCCACGCCGAAACCGCCGAAGCGCCACCGTCCGAGAGGCCTTCCGCGAGGTGCGCCCCTCACTTGCTGTTCTCAATTGATCCGACAACTTGTTATTACCCTGTAACATCATGCTTTTGTCACCAAGCTAACTAAGAGTGCTTCAGACAATATTGACTCCATCAAACTTTATCTACCCAATCTTCGTTCACGATGGCGATGACGACATCCCGATCGACTCGATGCCCGGGCAATCCCGTCTCGGATGGAAGACCGGAATGGTCAATAAAGTACGCGAGGCACGTGCAGCCGGTGTGAACCAAGTTGTGATTTTCCCGAAGACGCCAGACCACCTGAAGACTGCCACTGCGGAAGAGTGCTTCAACCCAAACGGGCTAGCGCAGCGCTCGATCTCACTCCTCAAAGATACGTTTCCTGACCTTGAGGTTTACACAGATGTTGCACTTGATCCCTACAACACGATGGGACACGATGGCATGGTTAGATCCGATGGTGTCATCATGAATGATGAGACTGTCTACTACCTTTGCAAGCAGGCTGTATCCCAGGCTCGTGCTGGTGCCGATGTCATATCTCCTTCTGACATGATGGATGGTCGCGTCGGTGCAATTCGTGAGGCGCTTGATGCTGAGGGATTTACAAACGTAGCGATCATGTCATATACCGCCAAGTATGTCCAGTAAATCGCTCAAACTACCGATACTGGTCAATGTCAATACTAACTCTTTGCTTATTTTTGCACTTCCAGGTACAACTCTGCTTATTACGGACCCTTTCGAGATGCACTAGCAAGCGCTCCTCGTCCAGGTAACGAAGACTGGAGTATCCCGAAGGATAAAGCAGAGTATCAAATGGACCCTGCCAACTATAGAGAATGCCTCCGGGAGGCTGCCCTTGATGAAGCTGAAGGGGCTGATATAATGATGGTGAAGCCAGCAGGGGCATATCTGGATATCATTCGTGCGCTCAAGGATAGTACGACACTTCCCATAAGTGCTTACCAGGTGTCTGGTGAGTATTCAATGCTCAAGGCAGGGTCTGCAGCAGGATATTTGAACGAAAAAGATGCCGTTCTTGAGAGTCTCATATCCATAAAGCGTGCTGGCGCAGACCTGACTCTCACTTACTTTGCTGTTGACGCCGCCAAGTGGCTGCAAGAAGTGTGACCTTTAGGGTTTGTGATCACATCTTAGCATAATTTTCTCGTCAAGCCGGAGGGGTTTGCAATGTTGAGGAGGTTCCACGGTCAGTTTTCTTTGCACTCGAGACGGTAGTAACCATGTTGATGAATTATTATTATTTATTCAATCCTTTCACGCTCGCGCCGCGTCCTATGATTATTGCGCCTACAATCATACAAGCTGATCGCGTAACCCTAGAAATGTTTGGCAGCCCTGGTGAATAATTGACAGAGACTTGCGATCTCAAGGGCCTTCGATTGACATCAGTAGAAGAAACCTGACAGAAAAATGAGGCGCAGACGTCAGTATCCGTCTCTGATGGGCTCATTGGCCAGTTTTGGAGCACGTCGTCAACCTACCCAGAACTTTACCGCCGACCTTTTTGCGTCGTGCTTCTTCGTGGTCAAGAATTCCATTGGCAGTAGTCAGTACGATGACCCCGAACTGAATTGGTGAAAAAAAGTCAATGATATGATATGATTTCGACACACGTGTAGCTATGAAGCATACCAGACGAGACGGAAGAAGACGGCCAACCCAGTCTTCGACATCCGTGTGCGAGAGATCATAACGGGGGCTGCGGAAAAGAGAAAGAAGTTTGAAACATATATCTTGTTGGATGCAAATATGAATCCTTGGTAAACCGAACCAGATGTACGATGGCGGCATTACCTTATGACACCGCACTTATTGATGCGTCCATTCAGCTCTACGACGATCTTTCCAGATCTATGATCGTCGATGTATTCGAACTCGTTGATGTAGCCTACCACGATAAAAGAAAAAGATGTCAAAGAAGTTTGATCGACCGATCGAGACAAGGCAGCCAAGAAGAATAGTCGTCAGGTAAGGAGCTCACCATGCTTCTGCATGACCTGAAGAAACTTGATCACAACTTTTGAGACAGGGCGCACAAGCACCTGGCGCTTTCCGCGCTTTTCGGCGTTGTACATGGCCTGCGCAGTAGAACAACACCCTCAGAAGCAGAAGCGAGAAGACCCTAAATAGTTAAATGGCGGTGTGGCCGCCTTCGACACAACCGCGACGCAAGCTTGATGGCTGGAGTGCAAGAATTACCTTGAGAGTGTCATTGAGGACGCTTATGCGAACCATGCTTATCGCTACCGACGCTTGTCGTGCTTCCCTGGCGAACGGTGTAGTGGCTTACGGAAGGCGGCGGCCGGGTTATATTCCATCGCTCGCCGGAAAAAAATCTCGTACAAAAAATAAATAATAAAAAATAAATAATAATAATAAGTATTAATAAGATCTTATATTAATAAATAAGATCTCATTAAATACCTTCGAAGGTACGAAGGTACCTTCGAAGGTACCTTCGTAATTATTATGATGTTGTGAGTTATTATTCCGATTTCGGCCCATCACTCCTTTGGTATTCTTACCCGCCCCCGTGTTTTGCTCCGGCCGTTTGATCACTTAAGTTCGAACGATATATACCGAGCGAGGCCGTGGATGATACTCCTAATCCCTGGGTGGCTGTGTGCGCGGCAAAGCCGCGCCCGGTTCGTAACGTATATCATATATATTATTAATATGATCTTAACTTGCTTTGCTTGATAATCGATTAACGTATCATATATATTATTAATATGATCTTAACTTGCTTTGCTTGATAATCGATTAACGTATCATATATATTATTAATATGATCTTAACTTGCTTTGCTTGATAATCGATTATGATACGAAGGTATATATAAATAAGTCGCTAACTTGAACATATAAGCGCGGAATCTTTACACTGTTTGCCCACCGGAGTGATTTTGTGGATCGTAATAATGATAAGTGTTAAAGTATTTACGTTCTTAATAAAAAAATGTCCAAGCCTAGCTAGCTAGATATATATCTATTGAAATTCGGATTATATATGTATGTAACTATAATAGCTAGCTTGTCACTTTGCTGATAGCTTCACGTGTAAGACCGCAAGCTATGACGAAACTACTGTTTGCTCGATGAAAAAGTCTGAAAAAGTCCAGCGGATCGGATATCCGCTTTTCAAAATCTCCGAAAAAAAACTCGGGCTGGGTCACGACAACAGTTTTGCAAATAATAATGCATGGTGATATCTGTCTTCGAATGAAGGTAATATCTTCGAAACTTATCACGTAATAATATATTATAAAATATTTCTTGCTGCGGAAAATAAATAAAGACACGCATCAAACACTTCATATGGCATCGATGGCCAGAAACGAGTACGCAACTGTTGTTCCTTCGTTCATTTTCTTTTGACCGCATGTGGGGTCCAGGCAGTTCCCTTCAACCACTCATCGACGCGGTGATGGCTGTAGAATCCCGCTTCCTTGTTCTTTTTGAGAATAGCCGGAAGTGTCTTTTTAAATAACGTTGTAGCTGCTGGAAATGATGTTCCAGATGCATGCAAGCTTGTATAGGTGGCAAAAAACAACACACTCAACACCGTGAGGTACATGAATATTAATTTGGTGTCGATGACTCCAACGGGATCAAGCACTTGAACTGTCGAGTTGAAGAAAGTAGTGGAGAACAGTTCTTCGCTGTCCTGATAAAACACGGCAAGCTCAACGTTGCAGTCATGCCCTGCGAGTTGTGAATCGAGGGAAAAACTATACAAAATTGAAGCCTCCTTGCCGGGCTCGACCACGGCATTATATGCACGTTCTGTGAAGTTTGCGACATAGAAAGAACCTTGGCCGGGTACTCTGAGTGATCCTGCTATGTGCGTGACGTTTAGACTCGCTTCTCCGGTGTTGCGGAAGCCCAAGAGCACATGGATGTCCTTCTTTGAGGGGAAGCCACCCTGCACCGGATCACGAAAGAAGTGCACGGTATCGACGTCATCATTTGCCTCTGGTACGCTGAGTTCGGCTTCAGTACGCTGGAAAGTAGGCTCGGAGGCTGCGGGGTTGTTTAAAAGGGGGTGACGAAGAGGTCAGGTAGACACCTGGGACCGACGTAATTCTCCGCCAAGACAAGACGGGAGGAGAAGTGAAATGTCAATGTCTCAGGGAGTCCGGCGGCTCAAAATCGGACTGTCGATGGCTAAGTTAATGCAAAGAAAGATGCTCTGGGACCGAATCCTTGTTGCGGCGGATCAGTTGGACCGAATATTGATATTGATTTCTCCGTGTCGAGGCGAGGGGAAAACGTCCGCTTCCAAAAGGGTCTCGTTGTTTTTCAGTCACACCCACCGACATGTAATGTAAGAAAGAAATACGTAATGATGCTAACTTTGCAAAGAAATGTTGAAGGCATCTTAACCCCGGTCCAAATGGGCCGACAACCCCAGCACCCACCGCAAGAAACTTGCCTCAGCTTTTACTTGACGGTAATGTTTAATAAGCACGTGATAATAATTATTAATAATAAAAATCTTCCAGGGGCGAACGAATGACATTACTGATTTGTTGTGGTTCGCTCCAGGTGGGTCGGACATCTTAACTTCTTTTAAGTGCCGACGTATGAGCAAACACATGTCATCATTGTATGAAGCGAATAGACCGCGATTCCTCATTAACGATACCAGTTCCGTGTTACGTTAAGGTACATTTTTGCAACTGTTCCGCGCATAGACTGAAAAGCTGTATGAGATGGTCACCGCTGGTCACCGCGCTTAATACCAATTGGACCAATCACGTGACAAAATTTCCGCCCTCTAATATTTCGACGCGGTGACCAATATAAATCAATGCGGTGATATGAGTTATTTGACGAAACTACATCTCATGTAATAAGCAAAAACTGGCGTTTTATTTTAATTAATACCTTCGTACAAATTATCATTTTCTCCGTCCGAAATATTTGTGAGTTTATTATTAATAATGATAATAACATATATGCATGTAATACACGAATAATAATTCGGTCGTCGAGCGAGCCAGCTATTCATTTATTAAAATTCCCACAAAATTCACACAAAATTCACAATATCTTAATCGTGTGTGGCGAAAATTTCCAAAAA
>Ga0302114_10000692_pt1 | contig 23163 bp, 10 predicted proteins | sample AG5_Surface_MG_FD_203107 | JGI IMG/M metagenome (GOLD analysis project Ga0302114, IMG submission 203107) | Marine microbial communities from Western Arctic Ocean, Canada - AG5_Surface | ecosystem: Environmental > Aquatic > Marine > Oceanic | place: Canada: Western Arctic Ocean | collected...
CCTCGTTCGCTTCCGCGGCAGCCTTGAGGGATGCGCGCTCCGCGGCTCTGCGCTCGTATCGTTCCACCGCCGCCTCCATGCCGTCCAGGTCCTCGTCGCTGCTGTCCACGTCGTACGCGACGTCGTTCTCGGGGAACGCGTGACGCAGGTCCTCGGCGCTGCCCCCCATCGCGGCGAACGAGATTTTACTGATGTCGATGGACGGCAGCGGGACGAGCGGGCCTTCGCCGTCGCCGTCCACGGACATGTGGACCATCGGGACGTCCGGCGGGCGCCCGTCGTCCCGCCGGTTGCCGGGGCGGATGGGAAACGCGCTCGCCATGGCGCGCGGGCGGCCCGGACTCGTCCGATTCTCCCCGCCACCCTCCCCGCGCGTCTCCCAATGGCTCCTCGGACGTTCCAACGCAACGGCAGGTAACAACGGGGTACTGGTAGCCGTCGTCGTCACTCGAGGGGGCGGGACAGACATGGGCGAAGGGGACGCCGTGTTCTCGGCGAGGGTGTTGGAGTGCGCGAAGGGCTGGCTCGAGCACTGGCGGCCCGAGTGCCTTCGCGCGGTGCTCGGCGACGCGGCGCCGCCGTCACCGTCCCACGGTGCCGAGGCGGACGACGATGTCGATGTCGATGCCGCCCTCGCGGACGCGCTCCTCGTCGCGGCTCGACGCGCGGCTCCCGCGATCCTCGCGCTGGAGCGGCACGTGACCGAGCGACGCTCGCGACGCGACGGCGCGTCGACCACGGTCGTGGAGCTGTGCGGCGCGTCGCGAGGGCACGTGCTCGGGGCACTCATCGCGAGCATGAAGATGGAGGGCGTCGCCGAGGTTGTCCTCGTCGACAATCGATGGCCGCGCACGGGCGCCGGCGACGACGCATCACGCGACGCCGCCGCCGCCGCGAAGGTCAACACGCTACCCACGTCCCACATGGACGCCGCAGACGGCTGGTGGACCTCGCGCCGCGCCGCTCCGCCGCATCGATGGAAAGCGTCCGTGAAGAACGCCAGCCATCTACGTTCGCTCAACGCGGCGCTCCGTCGAGCCCGAATAGCCATAGGCGAATCGAGCGGAATATCCATCGTGGCGAACGGTGTGGGCGGCACGGGGGAGCTACGGGCTTTACAGCTGTACCACGCGCCGTACGGGATTCGAACCCGCGGCGCGACGACGGACGCCGACGATACTACCGACCAGGACGTCTCGCTCGTTTTGCTCCCCGGCGATCCGCCCGAGCGCGACGAGGCGTGTAGGCGGAACCTACTGTATCGCGCGGGCCCGACGCACGAGTTCGCGGTGAAACGGCTGTGGCCGAGACGGGACCGACGCGACCCCGCCGGTCCGTCGATCGAGACGTACGCAAAGACGGCGTGGACCGCTCACCTGGCCGCCGGCGCCGGCGGCGAAGTACAAACTTCATCATCGGAAGTAAAAACTTCAATGGACGGGTGCCACGACGACGCGCCGCCGCTCGTGCTCGCGTCCCGCGCGAGTGCGTTAGAATTAGGCGATCCACCCGGGAATCGAACCCTGGACGACGCGTTCGGGCCGGTGGCGCTCACCGTCGTCGAGCAACTCGCCGCCGTCAACGCGGAGGTTCTCAGGCGTTTGGGATCCGCCGACATCGGGGTGCTCGGGGACGATTTGGATTTGTCCGACAATAGTTGTCCAATAGCGTTGCGACGCGTGGAACCCGGACGATGGACATCGGGCGGGTACTGCGAGCACCACTACGTCCCGGAACCGCCAGGACCGCACGGCCTGTGCTTCGAAGCATTCACGCGAACGACGGACTCTTCCGAAGAAACTAATAAAAACTATGAACTCTCGGTCCCGGTCGGGTTCATAGCGCTCACCGCGTACGGCGACGACGACCATGACCGCGACGAGCACCCACTCACGGACGACGACGATACTAAAACGGGTAAATACAACGCCAAACCCGGCGGGACGCTGACCGGCGCGCAGGTGGACAGGCTGTGCGTCCTCCCGGGTGCGAGAGGTCGTGGGGTGAAGGAGCGCTTGCTGCGATGCGCGGACGGCTTTCATTCCGTTGGTCTGCCGGTTCGCGTCAAGACGGCGAGTCGAACCGCCGCGGAGTCGTTCGTGAGGTGTCCGTTACTGGCGTACGACGGGTTCAAGGATCCGACGAAGGCTGGGGTGAGCAAACGCCGGGGGACCAAAACAGTCGTCGTCGTCGACGGCGAAGATGGGGGAAAGATAAAAAACGCCGGCGAGGACCGGTACGATCCGAGGCGGTACGAGGACGACTGGCGCGAACGTTCCCCTTCGGTCCCGCGTTCGATCCCTACATCGGACGATAACAACACGCGGCATCCAACGGCTGAACGAGATCCCGCGAGCGCCACGAGAGCCGCGCTGAACCGCGCCGCGCCAGATACCGTCGCCGTGTGCGTCGACAAAATAGCCGCCGCGCTGCGCGTCTCGGGTTCATCACACGCCTCGAGCGCCTCGGGCGAATCATGCGCGATCTCGCCTGAGACACTCGCCGCCGCGGACTTGATCGTCAAACGCGGCGCGAAGGAACCCTCGTTTCGAGCCGTGTACGCCGACATCGCGCGCGGGGTCGCGTCCAAAGTCGGGTGCGAGATTTCAAACTCGTTCGCAGACGCGATTACAAAATCCACGCTCGCGCCGTTTCAAACTCGATGCGCCCCGGGAAAAGGCGGAACGCACCTGGCGGGTCACGCCGTGTTCGCCGCGGAGCTTCACCACCGTGAGTTAATCACCGCCGAGGACGTGCGCGCTGTCGCGAGGCGATTGGCGGAGGGCGCGGACGCGGAGGTTGCCGGAGATTCCGGAGTTGACTCCGCGACTTGCGTCCCGGCGCTGTGCGCACTCGTGGACGCCCTCGACGCCGCCGCGACCGACGCGCTCGGTGACGAGGCCGTGGGACTCGTCCGCGACGTGCTTGGTCGGGTGGAGGGTGGAGTAGGTCACGACATGGGCGGACGCGCGAGGTTCCTCGCGGGCAGGGCGTCGTTAACGCTGTCCTCCGCTCGAGTCGAGTCCCATTTGACTACTCGGACCAACGGCGGCGGCACTAAGGGTTTCGGCGCGGGGCGGGGAAAGGCGAGGCCGATGGACGCGCGCGCGATGACCCGCGCGGAGGTGCACGCGTCCGCGCGAGCCGAGATGCGGATGGAGGTTGTTCAATCCGGGTCGACGCGGGCCGTGGACCGGGGGATGCGCCGAGGGTGGACTTTCGCGTACGTCGGGTCCCCGGTTCTAACCCGGGGCGGATCTATTACTAATAACGCCGATCTAATACGGGTGTTCACGCCGTCGGAGGTGGTGACGGACCCGGCGGCACTGACGGAGGAGGCCGGGTCGCATCGCAAAGGGCGGTACGAGTGGGTGCCCGCGTCGGCGGCGGACGAGCGAGAGTGGCCGACCGTCGGCCTGCCTCGATAAAAGTTCCGTCGGTGAAAGTTTTTAAAGGGTAGACTAGTTATTAACACGCTTAACCTACTAGCTAGTGGGTTCGTGTACGTCCTACATGCGCTGAAGCACCTCGTGTTGGTCCGGGACGTAGGCATCGAACGCGGGGATTCGGTACATCATCACCGTCGCGTCCGACACGTGCGCGTACACGATCTTCTCCCCGGGTACCTTGTAAGTTTCTAAACCGGGTTTGTCTCGCCGTCGCTTGGCGTGATACTCGGCGCCTTCGCGGAACTCGTTCGCCACCCTGTGCGCCGCGCCGTGCGCCTCCTCCGCGTTGGGCGGCCTCGCCCCGTGGAACACGAAGAACGCCACCTCGTCCGGATCGCGTTTGCTGAACTGCCTGTTCGGCGCGTACACCTGAAACACGGGGAGCGCTCCGCTCGCGGCGCAATCCGTCGGCGGAAGCGGTCTCGGCGGCGTCTGCGTAGTCCCCGTCCATCCAGCCTCGTCCAGCCACCATCCACCGCCACCACCGGCGGCGATGGGTACTTCCGCTTCTTCGTCGCCGCCGTCGGTGTTTGGTTTTAGGTTTGGCTTTGGCTTTGGGTTTGCGACGTAATCCCCGGCGAGCGGGCCTGAGCCGGCGAACACCGCGTGGTCCCCCGCGGCCGCGCCCCGCGGTTGGCACCACGGGGAATCGAACCTACGCACCGCGTACCCTTCCCTCGCGAGCTTCGCGAATACGGCGTACCACGCCTCCTTCACGCCGCACCGGCGCGTCACCGCGTCTCGCACGGCTCGCAGCGACATGGCTTCGTTGTGATTCGCGTGTTGATTCGTCGCGCCTTTCGTCGCCGGGTCTTTTCCTTCGTCCCCGGCGCCCTTGCCCTTCTTCCTGGGCGCCACCACCGCGAGCCGCTCGGTCTCCACCAGGAAGAGCACTTCTTCCGGTAGGAGGTACGTACGTGCGCCGCAGACGTGCCCGAACTTGGTGAAGTGCTTCCCGCGGGTTCGCACGAGCTCGGCGACGTACGGGAGTTTGGCGTCGTTCGTCGCGTGCCATCGCGCGATGCTGAGGTTGTTCGGGTGCGCGCCCGCGGGCCTCTCCAGCGCGGAGCAGAGCGCGCGGAGCCTGGCGGCGAGCCTCGGGTGCGACGCGAGGGATCCGTCCCGTGAGTTAGACTGACCGGTCCGGGCGACATCATCATCGCCCCTGCGCACTTTTCCCTCACCGTCGCGGTCGTCGGCACCCGTCGTCGCGTCGCCCGGTTGATGCACCACGCGCATGGCCTTTGGACCTCGCTTGAACAAGGTCGCCGCATCCGCCGGCGCCGGGCGCTTGGACCCCACCCCATCGCCGTCGCCCGTCATCCTCCTCCTCGCGCGGCGCCGACTGCGGGCAAATCTCGTCGTGGCTGCCGAGGGAAACCGAGCTGACGGAGGCGGGTCAATTTTCTTGAGGCGCTCGGAAGATAAGAGCCACTCGGGGCCGCGCCCGGGGAGGAGGACACGGGGTTGGACACGGATTGGGGGGATATATCGCGTCCATGTGGTCTCGGGACTCCGCGATGGAGCGACGCAGGCCGCTGATGACGTCCTCGGACCGCGGGTCGGACTCCGATCACTCATCGCCGTTGGCCAGAAGCGCCGTTGAGAGGAACGGAAACCACAGGCGGCACCTCAGCTCCGGCGGGTCCTCCGACGACAGCAGCACCGACTACTCCGACCAGCCGAGGAACACGAGCGGGCTGCCGGTATCCTTCGCGTCGAACCTAGGGGGAGGAGACGGACACATCACCGGCGGCGGGATGATCCGCGTCGACTCGGCCAAGCACATCCACGAGGCGATGGCCACCATCCCTGGGCTGCACAAACGCGGGAAGAGCCTGGAGCTGCCGATGACCAAGCGGCTGGCGTTCCGGAAGTGCCGGAGCCTCACGAAGAGGCTACCCGCGCTCCTGTGCATGGGGCTGGTGGTGTTCCTGCTGTGCTCGGCGATATTCAAGCCGCGCGGGGCTGACCGACGCGGGCAGGGCATCGATGATCGAACAGGCATGGGCACGGGAGAGATGATGGACGTGGACGGCGCCATACCGCGGGCGGACCCGCGGGACCACGGCGCGGACGGCGACGACGGGCGGAAACACCATTCCCGGTCCTCGATGCCGCTGAAGCTGGCGAGCTCGATCGGCAAAGGGGTGGTGCACGAGCTCGACGACTTCGGGCGGCCGATGTTGCGCGGAGCCGGGCACGCGGTGTCCTCGGGGTTGTCCGCGATTGGGCACATGGGCGGCGTGCGGGGTCACAGGCGGCCGTCTCACGAGGACGAGGATGCCGAGCGGTGATGGCGGATCCCCGGTGGTTGGCGGGGGCGAAGATGAAGAAGTTGAAAGCGGCCGACCCGGCTGCTGCTGTTGTAAAACACCTAAAGTTATGAAACCTCGAAGGGATTTGACGCTCATCGGCTCATCGCGGTCACGCTGAAATCCACCCCCGCGTGTGCCGTTTTCATTGACGTTTTCGCACGGCGACCAGTCTCAGGGTTTGTCATGGGTGATGAGCAAGCGAGATCTCAGTGCGGGACGACCCTGAGTTTTAAACCTTCTCATCATGGAATTCAACACGAGTGCTTTCCAGTGCTACCCCGAAGCTCTTCCACCGGAGGTAGCGCCCGGAAGACCCGGCGATAGGGGCCATAGGCGACGGCGCAGGTCGAGAAGTGGCCGACGCCGACGGGCATAGACCCTCAGCCGTGTTCGCCCGCCGCGACCGACCACAGTAAAGGTCGCGCGCGGTGGGCGAGGGCGAATCAACGGAAGCGAGCGGGTGCGTGCAGTCTCCGCTTAGAGCCAGATTCGTGATTTCTCCGACCGACACGGCGCGACGGGGGGGCGCGCGCGCGCGACTGGGACGCCTCGACGCTCGCGATGCCGATGCGGGCATGGTCTTTGGGCCACGTCGATGACGCGCCGATCGTCTCCGGGACCCAGTTCCGGTCGCGTCGTTCCTCGACCCGCGCGGACCGGCCTCTTAGCCGGCCGGGTGTTGTGTTGCACGCGTCGAGTGTCCTTTTTTCGCCCCACGCACGTCTCACGCGACGACCCGATCTAACCCCCGCGCGTCCCCATCTTCCTGACCTGAAACAGTCGACGACCGTTCGGAGCTCGAGAAGGAGCCCGGCGTCGCGTCCGAGCGGCGAAACTCGCGCGCATCCGCGTCGAACCGCGCCCACACGCGCCGGTGAAACGCGGGCGGCCCCACCGTCATCGACCACAGCTGTGCGTGTGAAGGAAGATGTCCATGCAAAAGGCCAAGGCGTACGCGGTGGAGGGCCTCGAGGAGGGCGGCGACGATCCCAAGACCGCGACGGATGTGGTGCACGCGCTCTACGCCAAGTATAAGAAGAACGTGAGTGCCCGGCGGCGACGCGCGTCCCGGGACGCCCGAACCCAAACCACCCGAACCCCCCCCCACAGGCGAAAAAATCCCCAGAGGAAGGAATCCGCAATCATTGGCGTCAACACCCCTTGGGCGAATCTTTGAAATCTTTCCTTCGCGCTCGACCCTCGCCTCGCGCCTTTGCCCCCCGTCGCCGTCCCTTTCCGACCCGCGCTGACCCACGAACCCCACCGCATCCCCACGTGACAGTACAACCGACGGACGGACTACGTGGCGCTCTTCTCCTTCCTGATGTTTGTCACTTTTTACCTCAGCATCCTCTTCATGCAACGGAAAGCGGAGGAGGCGTACTCGCTGACGTCGACGCTGACCGCGGCGTTCATCCCGGCCGCCACGACGATGGGCGGCAAGAACGAGGTGCTGAACTGGATCGACAGCGTGGTGACGACGTCGTGGGTGGAGCCGCAGTGCGGGGATGGGCGGTGCGAGGCGCCGTTTGAGTTTCCCGAGTACGGCCGCTTCGGCTGCAAGGCGGATTGCAACATCATCAGCGCGAACATGAACATCACCAAGATTCAGATCGACCTCTACTACAACTTCTCGCACCCGAAAGGGTCCATCTCGCCCATGGACCTGATGAACGACGCCAAGTGGAACCTCTGCCCGATGGAGCAAGATGAGAACGTCGGGCCCAAGAAGATCTTCCACGGCACCGATTGCTACTACGAAGAGGACCAAGGGTTCGAGGACCAGGTGGGGCACATCATCCGGAAGATCGACGACGTCCCCGACGGGGACTGGACCATCGTGGTCAAGAAAGACATCTTCCTCAAGGTGGCTGGCGCCGTCCGTCCACGGGTGAACGTCACGAAGGAGGCGACGCACAAGCGCTTGTTGCTCGCCGCGCACTACGCTCAAACCAGGCGGAAAATCGAGCTCGACATGTACGACAAGATCCTCGCCGACCTCGCGCAGACCAACTTCACCACCGGACAGATCCAAGTCAACGACTCGTACATCTTCGACTCGTACACCAAGAACAACACGTGGGAGACTGGGCGCCTCGAGCTCAACGCCACGAAGAACGAGGAACTGGCCAAGGAGGAGGAAACCGCCGGGACGGGGAACCAAACGCTGATTGACGAGATCACCGCGTCCCTCGCCGCGTCGGAGAACACGGCGGAGACACAGGAGGTTTACACCCTGGCGTTCTGGGAGAATAACCGCACGATGGTGGAGTGGGCGACGCGGACGAACGGGTATTGCCAGAATAACTTTGAGGAGTACTCGAATTTCACGCGGTACAAAGCCGGGTACAACGCCTCGGGGTACGCCTGGATAGACGATGCTCACTACGCCACGATCGGCGATGCCAACGGCAACACGTACCCGGATGACAACCTGTTCGGCGTCTCCATGATGACCAACACCACGTGCAGGTGCGTAGACGTCGGGGGCCTCGACGAGTGCTTCTGCTACGAAGCCGGCCTCACCGCCGAGCAACCCGCGGACGGCGCGTGCGACAAGTGCGACAAGGCGAAGGAGCTCGCGTGCATGGAGACGATGCGCTGGATCATGCGACTCTGGAACACCCGACTGAGGACGGCGTTCACGAACAACGTCAACCTGCGAACCGACGCGGAGAAGGACGCCGACGACGATTTTGATCAGGTCAAGTCGTGGCTCAGCTCGGAGTCGCCGGTGACGTTTTTCGAGATTAACCAGATCAAGGGCACCGACCCTGACAAGCTGGAGGAGGCGAGCCTCGACACCTTGAAGGATGAAAACGTCCAGGATGAGTACAACGCGGACCCGGCGGCCGCCGCGGTGGTCGCGGCGAGGCAGGAGGACTTGGTCTACAAGGACGAGCTCATCGACCTCATCACCGCGAGGCGCACCAACCTGGCGCAGCCCGAGCTGTCCACGCCCATCTTCAAGTACCCCGCCGTCTACCCGTTCAACTTCACGCAGATTGACGCGCAGGCTGTGGAGTACGTCAAGCCCAAGTTCCCAGGGTACGATCTCACCGCGGAGGTTGACTTGGACCTCGTAGAGTTCAACCCAGCGGTGCTCGAGCGGAGAGATTACGCGTTCATGTCGTGCGCCGTCGAAGACCGCGCGGATAGATACGCGGGCAAGTGCACGAACGTCAAGAAGTACCTCGAGGACGCCACGGCGGGTCTCATCTCGTCGCCGGTGGTGATCAACCCCGCGGATCCCACCGCCGAATTTGAACCCGTCTTGAAGCAGTTTCGGTTCCAGAGGCTGTGCGACCGGATCTGCTTCTGCAGCAGGCAAGGTTGTGCCGGCAAAGGGTGGGACGCCTCGGAGGGTAAATCCATCGTGGACGTGGACGGGGACCTGTGCGTGTGCGACATGTGCCTCATCCCCGAGCAGTACGATAACGTGGACTACCCACTCACGGGCACCGACCCGGAGAACACCGACACCTGCGCCAACGCCGCGTCCAGGCGTAAGCTCCTCCAAGAGGGAGCGCAGGTTGCCGAATCGGTCCGCCCGCATATCCACCGCATCCACCGCGAGAACCACAGGAGCCGAGCGAACGTGTACGGCCGGCACGGGCGGCATCTGCTCCAAGAGGATCAGCTGACTGAAATTCTCGACTCGGTGCAGTCGCTCGCCACCACGCAGACGGCGCTCGATAACAAGATTGAGCAGGTCAAGACCTCGCAGCAGCTCCAGGCGCAGGAGGCGTCGGAACACCACGCCGATAACTCCCTCGAGACGATCATCAAATCCGGTTTCGACGACATGAAACGCGGCCAAGACTCGCTCGGCGCTTCGCTCGAGGAGATTCTCGCCAAGCAGCAGCAGGCGCTCGCGTCCGCGCAGGAATCCTTGCTCATCCAACAGCGAACCAACGCGCTCGCGGACTCCAACTCCAAGGCGATCGAGAAGCTCTCGAAGGCTGTCGAGAAGCAGCGGGATTCCATCAACACGGCGTACTGCTCCGGCGCCTTTGCTGATGTGGCGCAATACATCGGCATCCAGGAAAACGCAATCGTCACCCGCGAGGTCAAAGCCAAAGAGAACCTCCTGTCCAACATGCCGTGCCAGATGAAGGTGATGTACTACCCGTTCAGCATCGACAACTTCCAGAACGCGCCGCCCCAAGTCGCATACCGCGAGCGGTTCATCGGCATGAACAACCGCGTGTTGGCCGGCATGCTGGTGTACGTCGAACGGAAAAACCTAAAGGCTTGCGACTCGAACCGGTTCGACAACATCGACAAGACGTGCTCCGGCGGCCGCGACATCTCCAGCTACGGCGTCGATCCCGTGTTCAAGATGGGCACCCCACTCTTCCGAGCCGACTACCTCAACCAGGAGACGATGCTGAACCCCAACCTGTACAACTGCACCGAGATGGCCAATCCCGCCGCGGGCATCTACCCGACTTACAACAACTCCGGTAAGTGGATGTACGAGTTCAGCGAGTGCGCGCCGCCGACGGAGACGTGCAACAAGTGCGCCTCGGTGTTGGGCGCGGTGGTCGCGGAGGGTGACTGCAGTGGGAAGATCCCGGGCTCTTCGGGCGTCGCGGGGAACTGCTGGAACGCGTCGTGCACGTTTAACCCCACCGTGGGAAACAACAACTACGAGGTTTTCAACATCAAAGGGGATTCAATCGGCGGGTACTGCAAGGAGCTCTTCAACCCGCAAGGCACGCCGTACGGCTTCAGGCACAAGAACCTCCCCGGGTACACCGGCGGCTTCCCTTACTTCTTCGACATTAACCTCAGCAACGAAGAGGCGAGGCGCTGGCTGGACGTGATGATTTACGGGTTGATGATTGACGACGTCAAGACGGAGAAGGTCACCGCGCAAGTCGTCGTGTACAACGCCGAGCTCGGATACTTTGGCAACGTCATGGTCTACTTCGAATTCACGGACGGCGGTAAGATCCAGGTCTCGCACTCGGTCAACACCGTGCGCGTCGAGCTGTACGAGACGGCGGAGGATTGGGGACGCTTCGCCATGGAGCTGCTGTTGACTATCGGCGCGATATACTCGGTGTACGAGGAGGCTATGGATTTCATCGACTCGAAGAAGGAGAAGGGGACCTACATGGCGTACTTCTCGTCGATGTGGAACTACATCGACATCGCGTCCATCACGATCCACCTCGCCACGATCATGATGTGGTACATCTTCAGCTGGGGCCGCGCCAGGGCGTTCGAGCCCGACATTCACTACGACATCTACAAAAACATCGAGTCGTCTGCGTTTGTGTCCAAGCTTAAGATTCCGAACGAGTTCCCCGAGATGGGCGACATGTTCCTGGAGATGAAGAACCTGGTTGACTACATGCAGCTGTACATGACGCTCTCGGGGATCAACATCATCCTGATCCTCGGACGCATCCTGAAGCTGATGGACTTCCAGCCGAGGCTCGGCGTCATCACGCACACGCTCTCGCTGGCCTTCGCCGATCTGATGCACTTCTTCATCATCTTCATCATGATTTTCATGGGGTACGCGTTCATCGGGCACGTCATCTTCGGGTTCCAGAGCGTGCATTTCAGCGACATGACGCATTCGACCAACTCGCTGTTCCAGAACCTTTTGGGCGACATCACCTACTTTTTGGACGACTTCAAAAACGCCACCGGGATCACGTTCTTCGTCGGCATGATTTACTTTTACTCGTTCAACATCTTCGTGTTCATGATCCTCTTCAACTTTTTGCTCGCCATCATCTGCGACGCGTTCGGAGAGGTCAAGGCGAACGCCGCGGAGTCCGTCTCCGTCGTCACCGAGCTCGTGCCGATGCTCCGCGACTCCTGGCGCACCATGTTCAAGGGGTGGCTCTACAGCAACCACGTCCCCGAAGCTCGCGTTCGCAGGCAGCTTCGCATCTGGAAAGGCGAGAACCCGGACGAGGAGGAAGAGGAGGCATTCGACGAGGATGCCGAGCACGTGTTCAAGTACGGCGAGAAGGAGCTGGACATCGCGGGGTTGAAACGCGTTTTACGGCGGTCCGTCATCGAGACGTATCAAAAGACGAACGATTCCAAGTTTTTGCTCACCACCCGCGTGGGCAACTTCGGCAAGGGCAAGAAAAAAGAAACCTTGGCCACCGCGGATGAGATCGATCGCGCGGCGAGGATGCTCATGGACCAGGTCGGGCAGGAGCCCGATGACGAGGGCGAGGATGACGCGATGTCCGAGGTTGATCGTCTGCAGCAGTCGCTGACGGATCTGCTTCGCGCGCAGGAGAGGCTCATCACTAACCAGGTCAAGGTCATCGAGGGGCAGGCGAGGATGGCGGAGAGGCAGGACAGGCTGTCCAGCCTGGAGGAGAAGATCCTCGGAGTGCTGGAGAAGCCGCCGTCGTGACGACGGGACTAGACAAACGGACGGCCGTCCGGGGAAGGGCGCTATTCGATTCTGTACACATAATCAAGTTCAGACATTTATTTTAACGAACGTATTCACACACTCGCGCGCCCCTCCTCCGAGACGTGATGGCGGACCTTCCCGGCGACGTGCTCGAGAAGATCCTCGGCTTTCTCGCGCTCTCCGACGTGGAGAACGCGCACGTCAACCTCCTCGCCTTCGGGTCGACGTGCACGTCGTGGCGCGCGGCGGTTCACGCGGACGCGCCCGTATGGTACGATGCGCTGCTGCACAGGTTCGGGGTGGTCGTGGGCCACCGCGAGAGCCGCGAGCTCCACCCGTTCCAGGACCACTCCTACGCGTATTCGGTCCGGGATCTGTGTTTTGGGGACTATCTAAACGACGATGGGTTCCTTAAAGATTTGGAACACGGCTTTTACATGCAGTACATGAGTGACGGCGGGCGGGGGCTCTACCTGGTGTACCGTAAGATCTTCGGCGATCTGCCTCTTCGCGATTTCCGGAGAATGACTCGGTCGTGGCAACGCATCATGACCGCGCGGAGAGGTGGGAGCTGGCATCACGTCGCGGAATCGAACAAGTACGATGCCGGCTCGCCGCTCTGCGAGGAACTTTGGAAAGAAGACAACGAGTGGTACCGGCGATACGTGCACGAGACGACGCGAGCGGCGTTGCGGAGCGAGCCATCTCCGTTTGGCAGAAACGACACATTCGACGCAGTCGCCGACCATCAGACCATCAACGCCGTGGACGGCTACAACAGGTCGCTGCGGTCCGTCGGCGAACCCACCGTCAAGGCATCGTGCGACGAGTTCGTGGATGACATGTGCGCGGACGGAACCCCGGGAGATAAGCGCCCGATGGAGGGAGGGATGCATCCGTCGTTGCAATTAATGTTTCGGCTCCGCGATGGACAGCAGACAGTCGCCGGCGATCAAGACGACGAACAAGTCCAAAGAGACGAAGACGACGGTCACTACCTCGATCACAAGGTGATCAACATGTGGGAAGGAGGTAAATTCGGCAAGTCCAGATTACGGCACCGATTTGCTCAGGCGCTCGTGGGCAACGGGCTCCTCGGCGGCTACACCGTGTATGACAACCACGTCAACGTCCGCCTCCTCTCGCTGGACAGCTCGCGTAATCTGACCAAGTTTCTCAGCGCCGAGGGGATAATGTCCGCGGAGAAGGGGAGGAACGTGCTACTCGCGGCGTCGTTCGACATGCAAAAGCTGGTGTGGGCCAACGCGAAGACAGGGACGGTGTGGGTCCATGTGACCGAGCAGAGCGGCCAGCGGGTGGGGACGACGGCGCATCCCGCGGGGATGGACGTGGTGGATTGGTTCGAGGAGTTCAGCAGGCGCGTGGGGTTCGGAGTGTACGTCGTGGATTCACAGATGGACTCACAGGGATCCGGGGGATGGAGACCGACGGCGCTGAGCCAGTTTCCCGCGCTGGCTCGCCCGGGTACGAGTGTTTGCGGTGACGGTCAGGGTTCGGCTGTTGCATCGGATGCCGCGCAGCGTCAGGAGGTGGCGGCGTACGAAGAAGTCACCAAGAACGCCGTGCGCATCAGCGTGTCCACGGTGTACATGGAGAACGGCAACATGTGGACCTACCGGGTGCGAATGTACATGTTGTCCATCGAGGAACAAGAGACGCGGTGGCGACTCATCAATCCGAGCGACGACTCCAGGCTGAGAAACCCGTTCAGGCCCATGCACAAAGCGCAGCTCACCAGACGGCTGTGGATAATCACCGACGAGAATGCACACGAGCAACGCGTGGAGGGCGAGGCGGTGATTGGTCAGTTTCCTATTCTTGAACCAGGGAAGGCCGCTTTCTCGTATCAGTCGCAGACTAACCTGCCGGGGGGGGGGTCGGGGACGATGAAGGGCGGGTTTTACTTCGTGGAGGGGACGATGGACGACGAGACGGGTCCGGAGTTTTTCGCCAAGTGCCCGGAGTTCGTGCTGTGCAGGCCGAGGTTCATGTTTTAGACTGTAGTTAGTGACAGACACGGGCTTCTCGCCATGCGACGACAGCATAAACTTTCTTCACAGAGCAGAGCGCGAAGTAACAATCTCCAAATGCGTCGGTTGCTGGTTTGGCGAGGTTTGTCCGGTAAAAGTTAGACCGTCATTCAGGAGTAAACAGCCTCGTCACCTCGCCTCGACCAATCAGGTTTGCGAAACTTTTTCCCTAAAGATCTTTCGATTTGATCCCGCACTCGCTCGCGTCAACAATCCGCGTTGGCATCGCGCGAAGGGCACTCGTTCGAACGCATCACGGATCGAATCGGCGTGAGTTTGCGATGAGCGCAGTTCACGCGCAGGTCACCGGCGCGGTCGCCGGCGCGGTTCCCGCCGCGAACGCGCGCGTCTCCACGAGGCGCGCGTCCGGAGTGCGCTGCGTGACTAAATCAGTTAAATCTCGCGATGGCCCCCAAAGCCTTCGCGCGGGCCGCTCCATGGCGCGCCTCTCCACCAAAACCCGCGCCCTGAGCCCCGGGAAGGAGGGCGAGAGCAAGACGGACGCCGATACCGCGAGCGATGCGCCGGCGACCGGCGGGGAATGCCCGGTGGGCTTCGGCAAGAACGGGCGCTTCTCCGCGGTGGGCGACGCCATCAACGGCGTCAAGAACGCTGCGTACCTCTCCTTCATGTCCTCGTCCACACCGCTGACCAAAGAAGAAGCCGCCGCGTCCGCCGCCGCGGTGAACCCCGAGGACGTCGTCATCCTCGAGAACAAAATCTTCCTCAACGCACTCAAGCAGGCCATCGCGGACCCGGTGGGGATGCCAGCCGCGATGCTCGAGTGGCACAGGCTGGTGGGACACGACACCGTGGGCATCGAGAACCCGATCGGACCCGGGTGCGTGTCCACCATCGACCCGAGGACCGTGGAATACATCTGCAAGACCAACGCGGCGAACTACCGCGACAGGCTCCTCCCCGACATCTTCAGGCTCGTCCTCAAAGACCTCGGCGTCACCGGTTCGCAGGGCGAATACAACCGGCAGCACAGGAAAGTGTGCCAAAAGCCGTTCATAAACAACAACTTCCTCAAGACGTTCAGCACCGTGGTGGAGAACGGCGTGGGACACCTGATCGAGTCGTTCGACATGGCGTCCGCGAAGGCGGGTCCAGGGAAGGGCATCGTGGAGGACGTGGATCTCCACTCGCAGCACCTCCTCCTCGACATCATCTCGCCAATCTCGTTCGACTACACGTTCAACTTGCTGGACAAGTCGCGAACCGTCATCACCGGCGAAGGCAAGTTCACGGAGAACCCGATGCTGGAGGCGTACCACAGGAGCGCGGAGATCATGGGACAGGTGTTCATCACACCTCTGCCCTTGCTCAAGTTCGGCGCTAAGTTTGGCATCGGCAGGCTGCAGGAGCTCATCGACGCGTACGATTCTTTAGAGAAGATGGGCGACGACATCGTGAAACAGCGGAGGGAGATGCACAAGGCGCAGCGGGACCGCGGCGAGGAGATCGAGCAGGTGTGTTTGCTGGACACCATGCTGTACCTGGAGGATGACCAAGGTAACCTCGCGTACACGGACGAGGAGCTCTGGGGGGACATGAACGACGTCATGGCCGCGGGGCACCAGACGCAGGCGGCGACGATGACCACTTCCTTACTCTACGTCTCGAGGAACCCCGACGTCAAGGGTAAGATCGAGGAGGAGATCAGGGCGCTGGGCGGGCGGGCGCCGACGTTCGAGGACGTCTGGGACGGGCGGTTGACGTACACCCAGAGCGTGGTGAAGGAGACGCTCCGGCTTCACCCGCCGATTCACATGTTTCCCCGGTTGGCCACCGACGCGGATACCATGCCGTCGGGGCACAAGGTTGAGCCCGGGGATCTCATCTTGCTCTCCACGTGGGCGATGGGACGTAACCCGAAGGTGTGGGAGGAGCCCACGAAGTTCGACCCTGACCGGTTCAGCGACGGGCGGCTGGAACGTTTGGCGAGGGAGCAGAACCCGGGCGCCGACGCCGATGAGATTGAGCGCGCGGTGACGATGTTGAAATCGGGCCGCGACTTCATCTACACGCCTTTCGGCGCCGGGCCGCGTTCGTGCATCGGCGGGCTGTTCTCGCTGCTCACGGTGACCACGATCATCGCGTCGTGCATCCAAAAGTACGATTTCGAGCCCGACGACGATTTCCTCCCGGCGGATGGCGACATCCCGTTGAGGTACGACGTCACCATGTGCTTCCCCAAGGGTCTGAAGATGAAGCTGACGAAGCGGGACATTGACTCGGGTGCGGTGGCGACGACGCCGCCCGCGTTGGCGAGTGCCAGGTGATTGAGTAGGTGACAGGGTGAGAGAGAGAGTGGCGATGTCTGAAGTAGCTTGATGTAAGGTGGCAAGAACAATCATTTCTTCGTGCCACGAGCGTTCTGTTATTCGGTGCCTTTTATTAGGAAACGGCGAGTTCACGGTGCCTTCGCGGCTTTAGAAGGCGGCGTCCCACAGGGTCTTCGCGCCCAGAGCGACTCCGAGGTAGCGAGCGATGGCGCCGGGGAGTTGGAACGGATACCCGATCGTCGGTCGTGCGACATTGTAGACCACCTGGCCCACCGCCATGAGGGTGCACGCCAATCCGGTATCGCCCAATCCGGCGTTGGACGCGAAGTAGAGGCACAGCGGCAGGCAGAGCGCGGTCCACTCGGACTCGTTGAGCTGCGTGGCCCTGGTGACCTTCCACTGGGGGTCCTGCTTGAGGTGGCCGTCCTGAAGCTCCTTGATGCCGTTCGTGTTCGGGAGGATGTACATCTTTGTCCAAAGATTGCCGAGGAGCTTGTTCGCGAGAAAGTAGCGGTATCGGAGGGTCACGTAGACCTTACCGACGAGGCAGTTGGCCGCGATGACGGCGGCGGATTGAAGCGGGGTGAGGAGAAACATGACGTACGGAAGTGGCACGATCGCGCGCGCTTCGAAGAGTGCCGTCATGCGATCTCGGCAATTCAACAAATAGCGTTTTGCAAACGAAAAAATCCAAGGTCGCCTTTTTAGTCGCCTCACAACCAGGGTAAAGAATCGCGATGTGTTCATATGTATAATCACCTACGGAACAACGACCGGAGGAGCTGCTGGATCGCAACCTCCATCCCCCGCTGCGCCATCGCCTGCGCCGCCCTCGTCGCCATCACCCGCGCGGCTCGGCCCGCGGCTTCGCCCATCTGGCCGCTCGCCGGCGAAGAGAACCCCGACCCCTTCTTGCCCGAACCCGGATTGCCCGGCGGCGGCGTCCGCTTCTGCTGGTGCGCGTCCCACTGCCGCTGCCCCGCGTCGGTGTCGAACGGCCCGCCCACGCCGACGATCCGCTCGGAGATGCTCTGGCTCACGCCGCCCCCCGGCGATCGAGTCGTGGTGGTCCTTCGCACGATCCTGGCGCCGTCGGATCTCGTGTAGATCTCCTCGCGCACAGTCGTCCCGCCCCCCGCGCCGGAGAACGGCCCGTTGTTCATGGCGCCGAACGCGCCGCGGACGAGGTCGGCCCACTCGTCCTGGCTCATGGTCCGGCCGCCGCCCGGAGCGCCGCCGAATCCCCCGAAGCCTCCCATGCCGCCGCCGCCGCCGCCCCCCGCCGGGTTCCCGCCTCGCGGCCGCGTTGACCGCTCGGTGAACTCGCGCATGAAATCTTTGACAAAGTCATTGTCGCCGAACATCTCGCGGAAGATGCGGTCGGCGTCCTGGCGCCCGTCCGCACCGGCGGCGCCGTGGTAGGTGTAGTTGCCCGCGGCGTCGCGGGTGTAAAAGCCGCCGCCCCCGCCGCCGCCGCCGCCGCCTCGTGGGGTCCATCCGGGCCTCGGGCCGCCGCCGCCCCACTGCGTCCCGGCCCACCCGCCGCCGCCGCGTCCGCCGCCGCCGCCGCCTCCTCCCGGGAAGCCGCCGCCGCCGCCGCCGCCCTCCGAGAGCTGCTGGTACGCCTCCGAGACCTGCTTGAACTTCTTCTCGGCGGCAGCCTTCTGCGGGCCGTCGGGGTGGCGGTCGGGGTGCCACTTCAGGGCTTCCTTGCGGTACGCCTTCTTGAGCTCATCCGCGGACGCGCCGGGTTTGATCCCGAGCATCGCCCACGGGTCCTGGAAGGACGGCGTGGAGGACGAGAAGTGACGCGCCGACAAGCCGATCCCGGACGACGACGGCGCGAGATGCGTCGCCGTCCACCGCTGGTGCGCGTCGCCACGGTCCCATCCGCGGTGGCTCACCGACGCGAGCGGTGCGGACGTCGACTCTAGCGCGGCGACGCCGTGATGCGCCGCACGGAAACCCGCCCGCCTGAGCGCCATCGCCAAGTGATGATGATTGCCGGCAAGATCTAGCTGAGAGGTCCTCCTCGCTTGCGACGCTCCACGAAGCTGATCGAGGGTAACGGCGCTTCGTGAACCGTCGATTCTTGAGTCGTTAACTAATGCGTATTGCGAGTTTTGGTCGATACCGAGAACCGTAAAGAGAACTCAATTCATCCTATTTGGACGCAATTGCCAATGTTTTGTATGGAAATTAGGTGTGACATCAGTGAATTGGATTCCTCTCGACCAATCAGAACGCGGTAGGGCGATGACTCACTCTTTCGTCGAAGCATCGTCCATGTATTCCTAACCCTCACGGCCACCTCACCCAAAAGGACGTAATTGTTGCGTTCGAACGTCGGGGCTCGGCGAAACGGCGGCGGGTCACACTTGGAAACCGCGTCGGTCCACGACCGCGCGAGGGCGTCTGCGCTACACGCGCGACCCCGAGAGAGAGAAGACTTCACGCGAACGCCCGCGCGTCCACCGCGGCGGCAGGGAGGCGCCCTCGAGAGGTCACCCGCCCTTTGAAAAAAAAGCGGGCAACGCCACCTCGAACAGGCGAGGGTTCGAGCGACGTCGATGGCGGCCTTGGGCGCGGGCGCGATGCGCCTGGGTGCGACGATGCGCGTCGGCGTCACCGCGGGATCGACCGCGACCTCACACGACGGGCTCACCCCGCGTCGCTCCGCGTTCCTCGCGGCGCGCGCGCCCCTCGCGCCCGCCGCGAGGATGATGCCCGTCGGTGGCTCCAACCGCAAGTCATTTTCCGTCGCACGCACTCACTCGAGGCTCGTCGTGCGCGCGGACGGCAACGACGACGCGACGCCCGCGGTGGAGGCTGCCGATCCCGTCGCGGAACGCGCCGGCATCGAGTCCGGCGGCCTGACCGATCTCATGGCCCAACTCGCCGCGCTGCAAAACGAAAACTCCAAACTACAGGAAGACATCGAAACCACCAAATCCATCATCGAGAGCGCCAAACCCCCGGTCGAGGAAGTACCCATGGATGAGAACGGCGAACCCATCGATCCGGCGCTGGTGTCCATCGAGAACTTCTTCAACCAGCCGGAGCAAAAGCCGCGAGAGCCAATCGGCGCGGGGGAGTTACTCACCCTCCCCGACGAATCTACCGTTAAATGGCCGGAGCCAAACGAGAACCCGCCCTTCTGGGAACGCCCGCCGATCCGCATGCCGGAGAACCTGGACCCGAAGACGTGCGAGATCACCACCATGCCGCTGCACGTCGTGCACGTCACCGCGGAGATGGCGCCGGTGGCGAAAGTGGGAGGCTTGGGCGACGTCGTCACCGGCTTGGCGAGGGCGCACCTGTGCCAGGGCCACAACGTCGAGGTGTGCATCCCGTACTACTCGTCGCTTGAGGGTAAGATCGAGGATGTTCAGCACGTGATGGACTTTGACGTGCCGAAGGGTGAGCAGTGGGAGTGGGACGGCGAGAAGGAGATTCGAATGTCCGACTTTCAGTGGTCGATGTACAGCGGGAAAATCGGAGGGTGCCCGATCATAGGCCTCCGCCCCGCGTTTCGCGAGGGATCCAACCTCTTCGTCGGTCAGAAGATCTACGGCGGGTCGTACAACGAGGCGGAGGCGTACCTCTCTTTCTGCCGCGCGTCCCTGGAGTGCCTGAAGGTGACGGGGCGGGATCCTAACGTAATTCACGTGCACGAGTGGCAGTGCAGCGCGGTGGCCATGCTCTACTGGGACGTCTACCACAACCAAGGCCTTCTGAACAACGCCAAGATCATGCTGACGATCCACAACATGGACAACACCGGCGAGTGCAGGGAGGAGGAGTTCATGGCGACCGGGGTCCCGGGAAGCGAGTTCAACACGCTGGAGCGCGCCATGGACGAGCGGACCATCGGGCACAACCCGGAGCGGCTGTGCCTCATGAAGGGCGCCATCGTGTACGCCAACTACGTCACCACGGTATCCCCGACGTACGCGCGCGAGGCGCTCAGCGGCAGCGCGGGTTTCTTGGGTAAGACGTTGACGAAGGAGCGCACGAAGTTTACGGGGGTGATCAACGGCGTGGACACCGAGATTTGGGACGCGCGGCTGGACAACTTTCTCCCCGCGAATTTCAAACCGGGAACGATGGAGGGCAAGGCGCTGTGCAAAAAGTACGTGCAGATGGGCCTCGGCCTGAACGTGGACCCGCACAAGCCGCTGGTGGTGTGCATCTCCCGCCTGGTGCCGCAGAAAGGGATCAACCTCATCGAGCACGCGATTCCCCGGACGAAGGAGAAAGGCGGCCAGTTCGTGTTGCTCGGAAGCGGGCACTCGGATCCCCCGTTTTCGCGGCTGGCGGAGAGCGTCTACAAAAACGACAAGGACGTCAAGCTCCTCATCTTCTACTCCGACGCGTTGTCCCACTTACTGTACGCGGCGGCGGACTGCGTGTTGGTGCCGTCGATGTTCGAGCCATGCGGTTTAACGCAGATGATCGCGATGTGCTACGGCGCTTTACCGATTGTTCGAAAAACCGGCGGGTTGGCGGATACCGTCCACGACGTGGACGATCCGTCCATGTCCGACAGCAAGAAGAACGGGTTCGTGTTCGAGGGTGCGGATAACGGCGCGTTGGAAGGTGCGCTGGATCGCGCGCTGCGGTACTATCACGAGAGGAAGCCGTGGTGGCAGGGGATGCAGGAGCAGGTGATGGACATCGACAACTCGTGGGAGAGGGCGGGGGAGGAGTACGTGCAGCTGTACCGCTCGATCACCGGCATACGGGAGGAATTTCCCGACCACGGAGGGCAATGATGACTGACGTGATGCGCGTGTGTGTGGGTGACGTGTGGGCGTGCGGCGGGATCGTGTTGATCTGAGGAGGAGGTGACATTTTTATCTAGGTAGCGGAACGGGTGCTTATGATATCGGACGCCACGGGTGCTTTACAAGTATTTCTTCGCTTCGTGCCAAAACTTTGGCAATTCTTCTTGGACTGAAAGAAAGAATCGTAGCCGACACCAGCGCGCGCGTGTGCCAAACCCTGCGGAATAATAAAGCGGTCGCCGCCAAACCCCGCAGACGGCATCGCGCGGCGACGGCGGTGAAGTCCCACGGAAGCGAGTGGCCCGCATCACTCGCCACCCGCCATGACGGCCCAGCCGCAGGGCTATCGCTCGCCCTACAGCCCCGAGGGATTCGACAAGACCCGCGGGGACACTCACTCGGACGACGCCGCCTTTGAAGAAGCCGAACGCGGCTCCCCGACTCGCTTGGACGTCGAGCTCGACCTCCAGCAGTTTCCCTCGCTCGACGCCGCGCGCGCCTCGACGCCCAAGAGGCACCTCCGCGCCGTGCCCGTCCCGACGCCCGCCATGCCCGGCGACGCGTGCGACACCGACGACGAGTCATCCAACCCCGGAAGCGGCGGCGGCGGTGGGGTCACCCACACGGTGGTCTCCGTATCCACGACCAAAAACGCGGGCGCCTGGGCCAAGCCCCCGCCGCTGGTGCGCGCGCCCGAGCTCTCCGACCGCGCGCCGGCCCCCGCCGCCGATGTCACGACACCCACGCGCGCCGACGACGCCGTCGATCGCTGGCCCAAGCCCGCGGTCGCGTCGCGGGGATCCCTCGCGTCGCCGGGCGGGACCAAAAGCGCGGGAAACGAGGAGGCCGCCGCTGATCCGCCGCCGGACACACCCGCGGCGACTCCGACCAACCACCCTCCCGCGCCCCGCGCCAAGCCGCCCGCACCGAAGGACGACCAGCCCTCCCCCTCGCCCGCTCCCGAGCGCGCATCCTCCTCCCACAGCAGGCGCTCGCGCGGCGGATCGAGGCGCAAGAGGCGCGACGTCTCCCCGACGGTTCCCGCGTCTCCCCCCGCCGACGCCGCCGTCACACCGGCAACAGCAACGCCGCCAGAGAAAAAAACCAACGACGGCGACGGCGGCAAGGAGCGTCCGGGCCCCGCGGGACCGCACCACGCCGGCTCCGACAGCGACGACGCCATCGACCACCCGGCGACCCCTGAGGCTGTCCTCGTCGCCAAGGCTGAGGTCGCGATCGTCGACGGCAAGTCGTCGGCGCCGTCGTCGCCCGTCAAGGTGGTGGACGTCTCGGCCTCGACAACCGTCTCCGCTCCCACCACCGCGGGCGACGACGTCTCCCGCGAGGACCCGTCCACCATCGCCACCGTCGACGAGTCCACGACACGCGAAGAGGACGACGAGGAGGAGGATGAGGAGGATGCGATGGGTGCCGGGGGTGCCGAGGGGGTGCCCAGGTCCCCGGTCAAGCCCTTGGACGCGAGCTTCGAGTTCGGCGATCCCGCCGCGTCTCCCGCCGGGCCGTCACCCGAGAACCTGTCGGGCGGAACCGTCACCGCGGTCGCCGTGGAGGCTGCCGCCGAGCTCGCCGCCGCCGAGGCGAAGGCTGCCATCGTGCCCTCCACCGCGCTTGTCCCGGACGCGTCCGCTGGGACCTTCCGCGGCGCGGGAGAATCCCTCGCGGTGGCGCCGCCGTCCCCCAAACACGGCATAACAATCACCCCGTTCGACGCCGAAAGGCAACAGCGCGAGATCTACGTCCCAAACGTCAAGGTCGGCCTCGTCATCGGCAAAGGCGGATCGCACGTCGTGTACTTCCAGCACCAGAGCGGCGCGGCGATTCATATCGCGCGGGACCAAGGCGAGATCCC
>Ga0302114_10000694_pt1 | contig 23079 bp, 20 predicted proteins | sample AG5_Surface_MG_FD_203107 | JGI IMG/M metagenome (GOLD analysis project Ga0302114, IMG submission 203107) | Marine microbial communities from Western Arctic Ocean, Canada - AG5_Surface | ecosystem: Environmental > Aquatic > Marine > Oceanic | place: Canada: Western Arctic Ocean | collected...
CGCCTTGACGAAGCCTTTACCACAAAGCATAGCGAGCGCGCCTTCCCTTTCACGTTTCTCGGTGGCGAGCAACAAAATCGAAGGCCCCATTCCGGTTGGGGACTGGCCGAGTTTAAAAAACTTGGACGTCTCGAACAACCGCCTCACCGGTCCGATCCCGAACCGGTGGCCGGTTGACGTCCGGACGCTTATTCTGCACACCAACTGCCTATCCGGCAACATCCCAGGTGACCTTTCTAAATATGCGAGTTTGAGAACCCTGAAACTGCAAAGCAACACCCTGGACGGGACGATTCCGCAGCTCTGGGGGAAGGAGTTTGAAGAGCTTTTAGTTTTGGACGTTTCGCGGAACTTGCTGTTCGGCGAGATCCCGAGCGCGCTCGCGCAGGCGCCGAAACTGAAACAACTGATCGTGCACAACAACCAGCTCACGGGAGAAACACCGGCTGGGATTTTAAACAAGAACCTTACCTTGACCTTCGTGCGGTAGGGACACGAGGGGATGGGGTTAGGGGTGTAGAATAGTATCAGTAGTCGTGTGTAGCAGGCGGACGGAGCTCGTAGTTTCCGTTTCCACGTTTGTACTTTTGGCAAATCTGCCGAATGCCAAAAGATTGAGGTGACATGCGTTTCTGAAGCAACAACCCCTCTATCGTCTCGCCCGAGAAAAACCGTCGTTGTATCCCCTCGCGTCCCCCATCCTCCCCACCACACCCTGGAGGCGCGGCGTCGATTCTTCCATGCGCCTGGGAACCCTTCTGCGCGCCATGCTGTACCGCGCCTCCCTCGTCGTGGCGGTTGCGGTCCGCGGGCTTCGCGGACTGTGGCGCACCGCGCTGTCGTGGTCTCCTCAGAATACCCAGTGGTGGGGAAGGCGCGAAGGCGCGGCAGGTTTTGAGAGCTCCGTGTCTGACCAGTCGAGCGCGGACGGCGGGTTCGGTGCGGAGCGATGGGAGGAGGAGTTCTTCAAGGACCCGCTTGATTTGCCGCAAGCGCGGTTGCAACAACTAGGGGTGTGTTCCCAGGAGTCACGGCACAGCACGCAAGTGCTTTTTCGAAACGGCGTTCGTGACCCGCCGCAGCGCTGCCGTTTGTTCTGGCTGGATTACGCCGGCAAGATCGTGCGGTACAAAACCCTGGACCCTGGTGAGACGCACCGGCAACAAACCTTCGAATCGCACCCGTGGACGTTCGCCACCGTGCCGGACCGGGGAACGGAAACACCGAAACAAAGACTCGTCGTCAACGGCGCTCCGGTGTTTTTCCCGAGGCGCTTTTCCGCGAGTGAAGATGCGCGAGACGACCAGCACGACGGCGCCGTCCTCGCCGTGGTGGAGCGCCCGCTTACTCGAAACTGGACGCACGAAACACACAAGCACTACCCGGGGTTCTTCAAAACAATCGCGAAGGCGTTTCTCGTGACGCACGCCGTGTTGAGGTTGGACCCGGAGCGCGAGGACACGAACCCGCGGCGGTCGCCGCGGCTTTTGGAGAAACAAAGACGGAGCGGTACCTCGGGAATTGACGGTCTATACAAACCTTCTCACCCAAACGCAAGCGACTCCGCACCGAACGACATCGGGCCTGCGTCCGCGGAAGACGGCGAGCACGGCGACTGCGAGCTGGAGCAGCCCGGCCGGAGCTCGATGGACTCCGTGGAGTTGTGCGTAGCGACGGACGCTGAGGACGGGTCGTTGAGGGCCACCGCCGAGGAGGAAGATTCTTTTGACAAAAAAGAAAAAACGACGCTCGGCGATTTACCGCCCGAACTCGCCGCGCGAATCATCGCGCTCGCCGCGCCGCGGTGCCCTCTTTACCGGCCGATAACTGAAGTGGTGCAAGACATGATTCGAAGTCGGGGGGACGTCGCAACACCCGAAGAGAACGGACTGGATTTGGAAGAAGCGGACTGATTGTTTGAAAACAGCGACGGCCAAAGCAAAAGACGTCACGCGGCCACGGGAAGCCGCTCGCGCGCACTCACTGAAGTATCTCGAGGTGTCAGTATGTCAGCAGTACATTTTGTACAGCTGGTTTCTGAGAAGTTTTGGACAAGTACTAGAGTCATCACTCTTTTCTGAGATATGTACGCACCTCTAGACATCTCGAGATACTGCAGTGACGGCGCGCGAACCGCTTCCCGTGGACGGGCGTCTCCTTGAGAGACGCGAATGTAAATCAACCATTCGAACCACGACGCAAATCACACCGGACAAAATCAAAAGTCCCCGTCATCGCTATCCTCACCTTCCACGCCCATGAGCTGGTCCAGGTCCTGCCCGTCGTCCTCCTCCAACTCCTCCTCGTTGTCGTCGTCACTCGGCAAGCTCTCCCTGTTGTCGTACTTCCAGAACCCGGTGTGGTCGCACAGAATCTCAATCACCACGTCGGCGCACCCGCACCGCTTCAGGTCGGTTAGCGAGATCCGCCCCGGGACCTCGGGCTTGACCATGTCGAAGATCTCGTCCCGCACGTCCAGCATGTCCAAGTCGTAGTTATCCGGGTCCGCGAGCCACGCGTCGTGCACGGACTTTAGGAACGTCCAGATTTCATAGTTTGTCAAAACGCCTTTTTCGTCCACGTCCTGAGATTGTAAAAATAAATGTTATTCTTGTATGGGCAGTCAGGGAGGCGGAACGTGTTAAATGGGAAATACTTACCAGGGCTTTGAAAAAGTACGAAAGCGAAGCCGGGTGTTTTTTGTTACCCCAGGCCAACGTGAAGTCCAGAAACGCCTGGGATTGGTACACAAAAAAAGGTCAGTCTTGAGTGTACAAGTAGAATGTATGGGCAAACAGTCTACTTGTGATGTATGTAGTAAACAATAAAGTCTTTCGGGCCATGTGTATTACGTAATTACGGGCTCCCCAACCGGCAAAACAGGGAGTCTCTTGATTTGGGAAAGGCCCGATACGCACGTGAAAGTCCATCTCGTTTGAGGTTTGTTTCCGCCGCGTTTCCAACGCCTTTTTGATGAACGGGTCTTGTGCTGCTTGTTTTTGTTTTCCGAGGGAGGTGGACACGGTAAACGCCTCCCTCGCTTTCTTCGCGCCGGAAGGGCCTTTCAGCGAGTGCGCTGAGATTGTACAAGAAAGTGTCAGTCCCGTGTTGGGCGATGTATGGACAAACAGTCACCAGCGTTAGAGGTAAAACGTGGAGGCGGGATTGCAGGGAAAGGACCAAGGCCGTACCTTCGAAGATCCGGTCGGCGAACACGCTGGTCAGGCCTTGCACGAAACACGCGTCGTCGAACCTGGGTGATAAAAAAGAAAGTGTCAGTCGAGGTATGGGCAATCAGGGAGGCGGAACGTGTTGGGTGGGAAATACGCACCTTTGATCGAGGGTAATTTTTCGAAACTCGTCCCGTGACAGCCCGCCGCTTTCGTCCCGGTCCAGCTGCACGAACGTCGCCCTGGTTTGTTTCGCGCACGCCAACGAGAACCAGTTCTTGGCTAACCGCGGGTCGTGTTCGTCCGCGGCGTGCAGTTCGTTGAAATCGGCGAGCGCGGTGCCCGCGATTAAATCGGAAATACGACACCGCCCCCTTCGTTTCGGGTCGTGCACGAACATGAACCGCCGCGTGGCGATTTCGCAGTACCGTTCCGTGAACGCGGGCGTCAGCGACCGAAGCGCGGACATCGTCGCTACGCTGCGCTCGACGAATTCCAGAAGCTCGCTCTCCTCCAGCCAACCGTCCGCGTCCGCGTCGTGGCACCCCAGGTTGATCCGCGACTGCGTCAGCGCGATGTGCCGCACCACGAACTCCATGAACATCCGGCCGTTTATCCTGCCGTCGTGCCTCCGGGTGAACCTTGCGAATGTCATTGCGCAGAAGTAGTGCGCCACCCGCGACGCGCCGTCGTCCACCTCAGGGATGGCTCGGGTGTGTTGTTTCGAATTCAGCCGGCTCACGAACGCGTCACGCACCTCTAACAGCTCTTCGTACGAGACGTAGGAGTTTTGGGTGTCTTGCTCTGCTGTTTGAGTGTGTGCGTCCGTCTGTACGTGTCCCCCCCGACTATGTCCCTCCTGCTCAACCCGCCTCGCCACCACGCCCGCCACGCAGTGCCACAGATCTTCCAGCTCGTCGTCTTCAAGCAACCCGCGTTCTTTGTACTGCAGCGCGACCCTATGCGCGGTGTTCCGGAGCTCCACCGCGAGGGGGGGGGTGGTTGCTTTGGGGTGGAAGAACTTCGGTATGGTGGGGGCGAGTGACGCGGAGGCGAAGGATGACGCGCGACGCGCCGCCAGAAGCTTCGCCGTCTCCAACTCAACCTCCAACTCTAACTGCTCCGGGGACTTCGTGGGGGGTGCCGATGGAGGAGGCGCATCGAGAGAACCCGGTCGCTTCTTTCCGCCGCCGAACGCGGGCTGGAAAGACTCGGCCAGGGCATCCGCCCACGGTGCCACCGCGAGCGCCTCGCGCGAGAACTTCACCTTCGGAGGCGCCATCAGAGATGCGCGTCCGGGTGTGTTGGTCGTCGCGTCCCAGGAACGTTTTGTCGTTCCCCTGATCCCATGTTTTGCCGGCCGTTTCGGCTCGCAAAATTTTCATCTCCGAAAACGTATGCAATTCAGTCAGCGGACAAGTCCCCATCCATCCGACATCGAGACACAAAAATGCCGGTGGCGGATTTTGGCGACCCGCGGGGTGTTACCGCGTCCGCATCCCCCGTCGCACCGAGCCTTCGCGGCACGGCTGCGGACCGGACTTTTTCGTTTACGGCTGTTTTAGTTGTGTACGGACCACGTCGACGCACACGGAGTTCGTTTCCGTGGACAAGGCCGCGCGCCCCCACCTCCGCGCGCCCTCGTCATCATGGCTGCCGACGAAGAGGCCGGTGCTAAAAAACCCTTCGGAAAGAAGCTGAGCTCGGGGAAGCTCCTGGTGGATGACCCGGGATGGCTCGGGCCGCTGAACGCGCTGGTCTGGGCATCACCCAACAGCATGCTGTACATCATGCTCGTCGTCGGGACGATCGTGTGGTACATCATCAAAAACAGCGGACGCAGCACGGGGTCGGTACGTGTGGCCCCGCGATTCGACAAGATGTGTTCGTTTTTTCCACCACGGGTAGAGACTAGTCCAACGCACCGCCCGCCGAGTGCCCGCCCTCGCACGTGACACTCTGTTTCCCTCGCCGCTTCCCACGGCTCACCCACCCCACACCCACACCCTAAACCATAAACCATAAACCCCTCCCAAACCCAGTTCCTCGGCGCCGCGTTGGTCGAGCTTTTGCTAAGCACGGACAACATCTGTTTGTTCCACCAGATCTTCGAGCACTTCCGCGTGCCGAGAGAGGTAAGACCCGGGCTGCTTTTCGTGGGCACGCCGTTCATGATGTTAATGCGGTACTTGCTTTTCTTCGCCATGAAAGGCATTTACGAATCAATCAGGCCGATGATGTTCGCCATCGGGTTGTTCTGCGCGTACCAAGGCGGAATCGTGCTTTGGCTCACGATGACCGGCCAGAGCGAAGGTACGGCCTTGCGCGTTTCCCGAATCCAGGCACTGTTTTACCTCTAACGCTGGTGACTGTTCGGACCAATTACGGTGACTGTTCAGACCGATTACCCCTCCCTGTTGTCCATACATCGTCCAATACACGTCCAATACACGCCCAACACGCGACTGACACTTTGTTTTACCTATCGTAAGACGAGGAGGATTTCGACGCCGAGTCGTCAGGGGTGGTGATGTGGTTCAAGAAAATAATGGGCGACCGCTTGATGACGAAGTACAAGGGAAGCGCGTTTTGGGTCGTAATGGACGGCGTTGCCAAATTCACGCCAATGTTTTTAGTACTCATCGCGGTTGAAATCACGGACGTCGCGTTTTGCGTCGACGGCGTGAGCACGATTTTCATGGTGGACCACGAACACATCTCCACCATTTTCATCGGCGACATCGTCGCCGCGGTGATGGTACGGGCGCTGTACCCGCAGCTCGCGGGAACCGTGGAGCTGTTCCCGGATTTGAACTACGCCGTCGCCGTGGTGCTTCTTTTGGTGGGCGGGGATATGTGCGCGGGCGTGTTGGGGTACGACCTGCCGCCCGGGATCCTGGCGTTGTCCATGGCCGTGTTGTTCGCGTTAGGGATGATCTCGTCGGTGTTACGAGGGGTGTGCAGAGTAGCGGAGGCGAAGAAAGACGAGGCCACCGCGAACGCGGAGGAACACCAACAGTCGTACGGAGCGGTGGGGAAGTGAAAAGTTACAACAGCAGAGTTACAAAACATGACTGCAACAACTGTTCCTACGCATCCCTGTCCTGTGTCGCATCCAATTTACCAAGGGTATATTATGATGGTAAATTCAAGGACCATCACCCCCACCCCCCCTCGCTTTCGTGCATCTCCGCCCCCCCGTTCGTGGCTTCCAGGAAAACCTTCGCGAAGAGCGTCGCGTTTTTGGAGCCGGCGGCGCCGGTCACGAAGACGCTTAAGGATTTATTTTTGAACCCGTCTCCTTTTTTTTCTTGTCGCTTGAGCCGTTCCAGTCGCCCCAACACGTCGCACTCCTGCGTCAAAAGCGAAGGCTCCACATCCGCGACCGCTGATACGTCTATTTTGGGAAACTCGCGTTGCAGCGCGCGCGCGGCGGCAACCGCCAGGAGCGCGTTGTCCGCCAGTAGCAGCTTGGGCTCGCCCGACACGATTTTCAGCACGTCGCTGAGAGATAAAGAAAGTGTCAGTCTCGCGTGACGTGTATGAGGGATTGGAAAGGGTATACTGTATTCCATACAGTGCAGTACTGTATTCCATACAGTGCAGTAAACAGTGTATGGGTAATCGGGCCGATCAGGGAGGCGGAACGTGGTACACGGGAAACACGCACCTGTTCGGCAGCGCGAACCGAAGCGTCACCGCGCTCTTCGCGAGCCGCGCCGGGTCCTCCAGTAACACCTTAGGTTCCTTCCAGCACATCTCCGCGACGTTTGTTCCAGGAAACAGAGCCTGCACGTGTAGCAACGCGGCCGCGAGACGGTCCGGGTCTTTGTACAACTCGGCGATTGATGATGCGTTTTCGCGGTGTTTACTTTGATCGCGGCTCGTGTTTTCTTCATCGGAGGCGTACCCCTGCGCGACAAGTCGCGCGCGGTACGCCTCTTCCCGGACCCCGCGCGCGAGCCAAAATTGGTCAAGCGCGCGTTCGTGTTCGTCGTAATCGGGGGCGTCGTACACCCCGCCCTGGTCCTTGACCAAGCGGTCAAACGCGTGCCCGCCTCCGCCGTGCGCTAGGACGATTCGGGGATGTGGTGATTCACCGCGACCCTGGGATGGCACGAACGCGCGTCTCGGCGTCGAGGTGGACGTGCTTTGCGAACGATCGTGCCGCGCCGCGGCGGCGGGGGGTGCGACGCCCGCGAGGCACCGCATGGCGGGAAAACCCCCTTAGCGCCGCGTGGAGTGAGGAGCAGGAGAAGGAGGAGGAGAAGGAGGGCACAAATCAAAGTGCTGACTCGGACTTAAGCCAAAGAATACAAAAGGATCATTAGCAGCCGAAATTGTTGCCATCGTCCGTCCACATACACCTACAATTAAACACAACACGATTTCTCTAACACTACGTACCACTACGCATCCGAGTACCCCCGAAACACCTGTCGGAACTCCTCCCTGTAGCTCGAGAGCCTCGCTTTCAGGTTGGGCGAGCGCGCCGAGGCGTGCGCCGCTGTTAAAACCGCCCACGAAAAAATCGCCCAAGAAACAGTCACAACCGCCCCCGTGCGCCAAACGCTTATGACACTGACAACCCCCAAGCCACCGCACAAGTTTTGTCTTTTGAAACCGCACACGTGCACCTGTTTCACCCGAGCGTACGGTCGCTTCGGGACCCCGTCCGCGCCTGCGCTTCGGCGCATCCAAGCAGCTAAAGGAGGGTAGTACTTTCGCACCACCCGCGTCGCGTTTTCGCCAAACGCCTGCGCGAACGAGTCGTTCGTTAACAGCAAGGAAAAGCACGCCAGCGCGCACGCCAACAACGCGGCTGGGTTCCGACAGAAACTCGAAACGAAGCTACCCGCGAGGCACACGAAGTAGTTGGCGCGGTAGTAATACACGTTGCACTTCACACGCGACAGGAGCTTTGTTTGCGTTTTGGGAGGCGTGAACTTTGCGAAAAACTCACGCAACGGCCGCGGGCGCGTGTTCCAGTCAACCTCTCGCAACGCATCAACGAGCTCACCCGCGGTGACGTTGGCCCAGTCCATGGCTGGTGTTGCTTTGTGGTTTTGAGGTTTTGTGTGATGTCTTTACTGGGGGGTTACCGCGTGAAAGCGCGAAGAGAGGCAACGGAGATGCCGCGAAAAGCACGAACCGCCGAATGCGAAATGCAGATTAAGGTGCGCCACGAATCCACGAACGACGCGCAGGGGCGAAAGGCGAAAGGCCGCACGTCCGCGCGCGCGCGCGACGAGGCACTCTGGTCGGGCACGCCACGCGGGTCGGTGCGTGCGGGAATGACAGGCAGTGAGGGTGTTCTAGGGAGGGATACCGACGGTTCGGTGACACCTGGCGAAAAAATCGAAAATCGGCGAAGAGGCAAACGGAAAGAAAAGACAGCGACGAAATGAGACATGCAGTAGACAATGCACGACGTCCCAACGTTCTATTGCCCTAATCTATCTCCCCACCTCTTTTCGGACCCGCGAAATGTCCCCCCCAGCGGTCATCGCTTTGATTTCCGATGCCACCGTCGCGATGCGCGCCGTGAGCTCCACGCACGTAACGAACCGCCGTTGCGCGTCGCGAAGACTCGACGACGGCAGCGCGCCGAACCAAAAAAGAGGGTCGTTTTCGTTTTTGATTTTTTTGACACACGAATTGTTTTGGTTTTGTTTCAAGGTCGACGAGGACTGCTCGTCGTGACCATCCTTGCTTATCGGTACGCTCCCTCCCTTCCCGGCTCGTCTCCGCGCGCCTTCTTTGTTCCCATCGCCGTTCTGAAAAAAGGTATCAACACTGTCAGTCGTCCCCTTCCGTCCATCCTCGCGGCGCGCCGTCGCGATTGTAAATCGAAAACTCGTGGCTCTGGTTTCGTCGGCACCCGCCCCATCCCGAATCTCGCCTGACCCCGCGGTTGGGTCGAAGCTCTTTGTGCCGGTTTGCATTTCGCCAATCCCTGGCTCGCCACACGCGACCTCGATCCGTGTCGTCGCCCGCATGTTCATGTCGTACTGCATGGCGCACACCGGCTTGGAGTACCGCGCCGACACCAGGTCGAACAACCCCGCCTTCACCGCCTCCCCGAGCTCCAGGTTCAAAGCAACGAGCTGTTCCGCGAGATGAAGGACGCGCACCAAACGTGTCTCCTGAACTTCACCGTCAGCATCGCCACTCATCTCGCGGGCATGTACCACGCGTGCCGACCCCGGAACCGCGCGCGCGTGTCTCGCGTCCAGGGACGCAACCCGGCAGACACGAGCGCCACGGAGGTTCCCGAAAAGATGCGCGTTGTTTCGGTTTTCGACAGACGACGACGCGTTTCGGGACAAGTCAACTCAGACGTAAAGAACTGTTCCTTTTTTTACTGCCTTGATCCAGTTCGTTGCGGCGCACGCGGCCGGCGCTCCATCGTCGCGATGGAGCGGGTGAAGAAGAGCATGCGTTCCGGGCTTCGGATTGTTGGCAACGCCGCGGTTGGTTTCGGGGGAGGGTCCGTCGCGCTGGTGTCCACGGCGCTTCCCGAATCGGGGGGTGCCGTGGACCTCATCGCGGTTCGGCAGCCAACCGGGGAGTTGCGGTGTTCGCCGTGGCACGTCCGGTTCGGGAAGTACCAGGGTTTGTTGCGGGCCACGGAGAAGGTGGTGACGATCACGGTGAACGGCGTGCCGATTCCCGAGGTCACCATGAGGCTGGGGCGAAGCGGGGTGGCGTATTTCGTGGACAAAGAAAAAGAGGATGTCGAAAAAGAGGGAGAGGATGGAGCTCGCGCGAAACAGATCGAGATCGCCGCCGAGCCGGGGCGGGACCTGACGGAAGAGAAGAAACGGTCACCGGATGATTCACTGGGCCCTGTCGATGACGAGGGTGACACGGATGAGGAGTCCGCGGATGAACACGATTGCGAAACCTCAGTCGAGGTGGAGAACGACGTGGTACGAGAAAACCGACTGGCGAGCGACTCGGAAGTACCAGAGGGGATATCCCGGAGGCGATTTGGCATTTCCGGTAACATGACAGGCAGCGCAAGCGACGACGGGTGCGGCGGCGCACGCGACGTACCGTCCACCACCGTTGGCGCGCTTTTGGGATTGGAATCCGGGAACGAGTTGGTGCCGCGGTCGCACAGCTGCGGGGACTTTCTGGGAACAAGCGGAAGCACGGGCGCCATGGCGGAGGCTCGGTTCGACGCGCTGCGACGCATCGCGAGTGAGGCACACGACGAAGTTACGGTTGCTACGGCAACGCAGTCGGTTGATGAACAGGACCTCGTTCCTCGAAAAGCAAAGTCAAAATCGAAACGCCGGGTAAAAAAGCGTTTCACCGCGACGGCTTTGGAGGTTGGCGCGCTTGCGAAAACGGTAACCGCGGGGAAAAACCTGGTGACGTTTCAGTTCACGTCGTCGGTGTGGGGAAAGCAAACGGTCAAGGCGCATCTTTGGGTGTGGGGGTGGCAAGCCAAAGTAGTGATTTCGGACGTGGACGGGACTATTACGAAAAGCGACGTGCTAGGGCACCTGGCGCCGATGGTGGGGAAGGACTGGAACCACGCGGGAATAGCGCGGCTGTACAACTCAATCAAAGCGAATGGGTTCGAGTTTCTGTTTCTGTCGAGCCGCGCGGTTTCGCAAAGCTCAAACACGCGGCGTTACCTGGAGAAACTGACGCAGGACGGCGAGACGTTGACGCAGGGCCCGGTTTTGCTGGCGCCTGATTCCATATCCACCGCGCTGTACCGGGAAGTAGTCACCAGGCAGCCGCAGGTTTTCAAAATGGAGTGCTTGGCGAACATCTTGAGGTTGTTCCCAGGGGCTGGGGTTGGGGAAGGAGGGGGTGGAAAAGAGGAAGGTGGCGTTCCATCTTTACACGAAGGAAGCGCCGGCGTCGTGCAAGGCGAATACGGTGGCGTTCCATCTTTACACGAAGGAAGCGCCGGCGTCGTGCAAGGCGAATACGGCGGCGTTCCATCTTGCGACGAAGCAGCCGTGGACGACAAAGTAGCTGTGTCGAACGCAACCGTTTCAGACTGTTTGCCTGTTGACTCCAACAAAGTCGTCGCGAAACCTCTGCGGGAGAACCGGCATCCGTTCTACGCCGGTTTCGGCAACAGGGACACGGACGCGGTGTCCTACGCCTCGGTGGGTGTGCCCCCGGAGCGGATATTCACCATCAACCCAAAATCCGAAATCGTCGCGGAGATCAGTAAACACTGCGCGGACAAAAAACGGTGGGACTTAGGGACGATGATCGAATGCGCGAATTCTTTGTTTCCGCCGGACGCGTGCTGCGAGTCCAACAACGAAGACTTGTTCGAAACCGCAAACGACATCGGAATTGAGGCCTGGATCGACGACAACGCCGTCGACGACGCGTTCATCGATAAAAACTACTGGGGAAGGGGGTCGTGCGCTTTGCGGGAGGGAGAGGAATTGCCGTGACTTCCGGAGAAAAGTGAAAAAACATTTTTTGCAAAACTGCGAACAGATTCTCGAGCCACGACTTTTCCTTTCGTGCTGACTCATCTTCTCTCCCTCGCACTCTTGTCCCGCGCGTCTCGCCGTGCGACCGACGCGCTTGTGCTGTCCCCGCCACCCGCCACAGTACACGTCTAGACACCATGGGGTCCCTCATCGGGCCTTGGAGGTCTTCCTCGGAGGAGACGCCACCCGCGTCACGGCGGTGGTCGGACAAAGCCAAAACGCTCCCTGACGAGCTCGACAAGGCGCGCGAGGAACGTGGCCATCGCGAAACACGAGCGCGGCTCTCCGCCGCTGCTGCTGCGAAAGCGGGCGCGGAGGCTGAGCGCGCGAGCGCGGTTCCGGGGTCGTCGCCCCCAAGCGGACGACGCGCTTCCACAGGCACTGGAAACCTGGCTTCAAACACCGCGACCAAGCACCACCACCACAAAGCCACCAGCAGCGCCACGGACGACCTGCTTCGCGAGATGCATCTCGGGGCGTGGCACCGCATTTTGGCCAACGCCAGGCAGACAATCGACCCAGCGCTGGTTGGTGACGACGCGGAGGTTTCCGTGGAAAGCGCGGTGGTCACCGGGGTCGCGTCGTTGGTGGACCTGACGAGCTCGGAGGAGGAGGACTTCTTCGACGCGACACAAACGCGACGAAAACTCGACGCCCTGGTGCTGGAACGCCGAGGGCCGGTGCGTACTACGGGAAACGTCACCACACCGCGTGAACCGAGTGCGCATGCGTCGCACCGCACACAGCGCGGGCCTCACGTACGCGTGCGTCTGGAGGTTTTCGAGGACGAAATGTACGATCTCCCGGCGGAAGAAGAAGAAGAAGAAAAAAAAAAAGTCAAAGAAAAAGACACGGCTTCTTTCGTTCGCGTCGTCGAGGCGGCGCGCGCGCGCCGCGCCGCCACGGTCGCGTCCGCGACCCCGTCAGTCGCTTCGGGGTGGTGGGACCGCACGGAAAGCGCGCATTTGAACCGGGACGTGCGGCAGGTGTAGGCATACGTCAAGAAGCGGTGTGCGGGGTAATGAATGACAGACCTTAGGACCTGTAGGGCGTTTGTATCGTGACAGCAAAAACGAAAAACGCTTCTTTTTCTCAGATCTCTCCGGGTCTTTCGATCCACGTGGCTTTGCTTTCTGTCTCGCACTCTGGTTGGGGCTCCGCAGATCTGGTGGCTTCACTCCGCCGGCGCGCCTTCTCGGACCCACGCCATGAGCGAGAGTGAGATTCGCCAGCGCGGTGGCGCTAGCCGCGATTTGAACGCCGCGCGCGCGGCGTTCGACACCGGCGATGTCGACGCCTCACGCCAAGCGCACGAGGCGAATAAGATTCACAGCACGGAACAACACGCCGGGTGCGTCGTGTTTCGGCCATCGTCACTCGCATCTTCTCGTATCGCCACCGCACGTCCTTACTTCCCGTTGCCCTCACCGAGGCTAGCCCGTAGAGACTACCACCGCCACGCCAAAACTTCCCGTTGTCCTCGAGACTAACCCCCACCCTACCCTCATCACCCAGCGAGTCCGGCAAGTACGTCAAGAGTTTGGTTTTCGGCGGCCTTGATGGGATAATCACCACCTTCGCGGTGGTCGCCGCGTCGGTGGGGGGCAGTTTATCGACGGATGTTATTTTGCTCATGGGATTCGCCAACCTGGTGGCGGACGGTTTGTCAATGGGTTTCGGTGACTACCTATCAAGCCAAGCCGAGTTCGAGTACACTCGGGCGGAGCACAAACGGGAGAAGTGGGAGCTGGATAACTACCCGGAAGGTGAAAAACAGGAGATGGTCGAACTCTACGTGAAGCGCGGGATGACGGAAAGCGACGCGCAATCGGTGATTGAGGTGATGAGCAAATATAAAAACTTCTTCCTGGACGTGATGATGGTGGAGGAGTTGGGTTTACTACCTCCGGATGAAACCGACTCGCCCGCGAAAAACGGCCTCGTGACCTTCACCGCGTTTGTCGTGTTCGGGTTCATCCCACTCACGCCGTACGTGTTCCAAGGTACGTGTTGGGCCTTTCCCAAATCCCGACACTGTTTGCCCATGCAAGACTGACACTTTTCGTGCACAATCAAAGGCGCGACCGGCGGCGGGTTCACCGCGAACTTCGTCGCCGCGTGTTTCCTCACCGCGCTCACCATGTTGGCGCTGGGTGCGGCGAAAGCCAAGTTCACGAACCAGAGCATGTCCAAAAGCGCGGGTCTTATGCTGCTAAACGGCGGCCTCGCCGCGGTCGCGGCGTACCTGGTGAGCTGGGGAATCGCAAGCGCGATGGGGGGGGTGAGCGCGACGTGAGTGAGAAATTGTCAATAGAGCTAAAAACTACAGGTATTTACATCTCACGGACGAGGTACTGGCAGCGGTACTTTTCCAACTCAACACCTAGCAGTATTGAAAACTTTTCCGACTCAACACCTAACCTACGCACCTAACCTAACCCTACCCTAACCCTACCCTAACCCTACCCTAACCACCTAACCTCTACCCTACCCACCCAGCACCTTCGGGTCCAAGTCGTCTGGTGCGAATTTGGTGACATACCCCGCCAGCACCCGCTTGGCGCTCGCCGGGTCCAGCGCGCTGACGTCGTACGCGGAGTTTGCGTTTCGCAAAAGCGGCTCGTGTTGCGCGGATTGCGACGGCTTCGTTATGAGCGCGTGTTCCATGATTTTAATGGCTTGTTTCATGTCGCACGTGTACACGTGAGACACGGCTAGGTTGGACATGGATGTCAATTCGTTTGCGTGGACAGCGACCGCCGCTGCGAACTTCGTGCGCGCGCTCGCGTACTCCTTCTTCGCCACGGCCAAAACCCCCGCGTCCACGTCGCACAAAAGATTCAACTTCAAAGAATCGTCTCCGTGATGAACTCCTCGCGCGCACAGACCCTCCACGGCGTGAGAGCACGCGGTGAAGCACATCTCCGCGCCTTCCGTGTCGCCCAGAAGCAAGTGCGTCCTGCCCGCCAGGGACAACACAACCGGGTCCGGGGTATCCGCCGGGCGTTGCCTCGCGAGCCAGTCAAGCCTCGCCAGCGCGGGTAGGTATTCGCCGTCCCGTAAGTGCTGGTTCACGACGGAGTGGTACGCCGCGTCCCGGCGTCTTTGCCAGGTGTTTACCGAAATCACATCGCCCCGCTCCCGCGCGTCGCACAAAGAAACGTCGCACCGCGCGACGAGCGCGTAAACGGAGTCGGTCCGGCTCTCCGTACTCGCGGCGCCACCACTGCCGGCCTCGGCGTTACTTCTTTCGTTTTCCCGTTTCAGTAGGCTGGGCAGTTCCGCTTGCACCACACGCAGCGCGTGTGGTACCGCGGACTCGCCACTGGACGTGGTGCAGTACCTCGGGTCGTCCAGGTCTCCCTGATACGATAAAAAAGAAAGTCAGTCATGTATGGGCAATCAGGGAGGCGGAATGTGGTGGGTGGGAAATACTTACCAGTTTCCGTAACGCGCACTCCGCTTCCGCAAACCGCCGCAGCTTGCAAAACGCCGCGGCTTGAAACGAGTACACGCAAAGCCACTGCGGCGAGTGCGTTCCGGGGCGCAGAGAAGCGTCATCTCTCCCGTCATGCGCTTGCAGCGCGGCGGTCGCTTTTTCAAGAGTCGCGGTCCAATTCCCTTGCCTGGCAAGCGCGTGCAGTCCCATAACGTCCCAGAGCGCCACGGTTTCGGGGTGGATGCTTTTGAAGGATGGAAACGGATGGGGGGACCGCAGCGCCGACGCGGGGCGCCACGCCGGCGGAGGCGGACCTGAGGGAACCGTTGGTGCGTTGGGGACGCCGCCATCCGTGAGTGACCCAGACGCCAAAGAGAAAGCGGCGTTGGCGTTCGCGGCGGGGAAAGCGGCATTGACGTTCGGGACAGGGATCAGGTGATTATTCGAAGGCGCCGAGGGAGGCGGAGCGAACATGGGCGGCGGCGGCGGAGGCGCGCTCGAAACGTGTGCGTACGTCGGCGTGACATTGGCGTTCGCGGTTACGAACGCGGGTGCGAACGCGGGGGCGAACGCGGGGGCGAACGCGGGGGTGGGGGTGGGCGCGACCGCCACTGATGGCGGGGCCTGGGGTGCCGTCACTGGCGGTAGCACAGATGAAAAATGCAGACCAACCGGCGCACCGGGAAGTGCGCCGAGCGCCGGCGCCGTCCGCGGCGGAGGAGCACGCGTCATCTGCGCACCGCCGATCGTGCGCGGCCGGCCCGCGAGCGGTGGCCCGGACCCTTCCATCGCGCGGCCGCAGCGCGAAGCGGAGTGCTTGGATCTGGGGAGCCGGGGTATTTCAACAATGAGTTTCTTCGTAGTCGAGGATTCAAAATCATCCGCGTCAGCGCACTTACTTCTCGAGGCGCGGGGCGCTTCGGGTGTGGGGGCGAGACGGGCGCGGCGCTCGTTCCCACGTGTGGCACGCCGCGGCATGTCGTTTCGCCAAACGAAACCCGCGGTGGTCGGCGACGGTCGCGACGACGCACGGTCGACCGTGCGTGAGCTGAACGCGTTGTTACACCTATGGGCGGATTACCCGCGAGTGCAGCTCGTGAATTGCGCCGACGTGATTCCCGACGGCACGAACCGGGAGCACACCGGGGTGAGCTTAGAGCACGCGCACGCGATCGCGGCCAGCATAGCGACGAGCGGGTTCGACACGGAACACGAAACCCCGGTGGTGGTGCGAACGCCGGTTTTGGAATTGTTTGGGAGCGATGCGTTTCGTCGGTGGGAGGCTTTTTGCACGGTCCACAAATCGACCACGCCGCCGGTCGCGAACCTGGGCGACCGTTTGTCCTCCTCCGAAAAACAAAAAGATAAAAAAATGTACACCACACTAGGGAGCTCGCACCTGCTAATAGCGCTGCGTTTAGTGGAAACGAACACGCCTTCGGTGTTTCCAGGCGTGAAGTTGTGGAACGCGTCTACCCAATCTGATTTGAAACTTAAAACCGCAATAGAAACCGGGTTGCGCGCCGCCGTGTTGCGCCCGGAAACCCCTCCGGCGTTGCGCAAGCGCGTATCCGTGCTGTTGAACAAAGCAGCGCTGGAGGGGTGGGTGTTGGATAAGGAGCTGGGGGAGGCGGTTTTGGTGCCGAGGCGGCTGGGAGAAATAAATGCTTCGACAGCAGGCGACGAACGACGCGCCGCGAACGCCGACGCCAACGCAAGCGGTAAAACTTTGACGTTGTTCCAGGCGTTGTCGCGAACCCTGGACGCGGAAGAGCTGTCATCGCTGGTGCGCATCAAGCACGGCATAGATGTAGGGCGGGCACGGGGGGGGTACGACGATGTGGAACGCGTGGGAGGATTGAAAAAAATGGAAGAACGAGACACGGACGCGCCGACGAAGACGCCCAAGATTCGCGCCAGGCTGTGACTGAAAACTACCCCCCACTGGGGGTGGAACCCTCGACCTTCGGCGACCACGATGCGCATCACCGGCTTCGACGCGCCAGCGCCAGCCGGTTTTGGGCGGTGTGTGTATACTGCTAGTGTCCAATTAATGTAAATGGGAAGTGTCCTTTTTTCTGATTATTCAATCCTAGAAACTCTTTCTCCTCATTTTTTCACTCTAACACATGTATCTCGAGCTCCGCGTGCGACGCGCCATTAAACCACTCGCAAGATGGCGTGCATCTCCGTCTCCACCGTCCGCGCGACCGCCGCCCCCAAGGTTGCGGTGCGCCGCACCTCCGTGCGCGCGCAGGCCTCCGGCCTCCGCACCCAGTTCGGCAACTCCACCAAGGCGTTCGCCCCCCTCGGGTACGTTCCCGGCCTGTCCCAACAATCGCGATGACGGAATCAGCTACGGCATCCCACGTAGCGTTCGAGTTTTTCTGCGCGACCCGCGGGACGGTCTCTTCCCCGCGCGTAGCACCAAGTACCGATCCGTGTGAGCAAGCAATGCGTTTCATACCGTAGCATTGCCGTCGTGCGAGTAGTATGGGGTGCCGAACCGCACCGTGGGTCGACGCACGGGCCCGCTTCCGATCCCGGGGCAAACCAACCCGCAAAGTATCTAGGGCTCCTTACTGTTTTGAGTGCGGATAAGCGAACCGGTAGGGGGGCAACGGGCGGGGCCGACCGCGCGCGTGACCGCTGACGTCGCGGGGCAGGCCCTCCGTTCGTGGCACACCCGCCCTACCGTGATGCCGTAGTGTGATCGCCCGGAAGCCGCGGCGCGAGAGGCGCGCGCCCCCCCGAGGACGCGGCGTGACGTCACCCCCCCGCGGGCACGACGTCATTGATTGCGTCAACGCGACGTCACAGCATTGCGATTCGTTCGATTTTCGCGCTTTCTCGAGTTCGCGTCAAGACCCGCCTTGCCTTTGATATATGTCAGCAGAGCCTTTGAACTGACATCCCCCCCCCCTCATCCCTTACAACACACAGCGTGATCGCCCCCAAGGCCCGCGGTTCCCTGCAGGTCGTGGCGAGCGTGACGAAGAAGCCCGATCTTTCGGATCCCGTGCTCCGCGCCAAGCTCGCGAAAGGCATGGGCCACAACTACTACGGCGAACCCGCGTGGCCCAACGACCTTCTGTACATCTTCCCTGTTGTGATTCTCGGCACGATCGCGCTTTGCGTTGGTCTTGCGGTGATGGAACCCACGCAGCTCGGCGAGCCCGCGGATCCCTTCGCCACGCCCCTGGAGATCCTCCCCGAGTGGTACTTCTTCCCCACCTTCAACGCTCTGCGCGTGATCCCGAACAAGCTCCTCGGCGTGCTTTCCATGGCCGCCGTACCGGTCGGCCTGATCACCGTGCCGTTCCTGGAATCCATCAACAAGTTCCAGAACCCCTTCCGCCGACCCGTCGCGACATCCGTGTTCCTCATCGGGACCTTCTACGCCATCTGGATGGGTATCGGCGCCACCATGCCCATCGACAAGGCCATCTCCCTCGGCGTCTTCTAAGCGCGTTGGATTTTTGGATGGACGAAGTATTCAAAATCAAACGAATTGCGGCGTGATGGCGAGAAGAAGCGTGACGCCATCTTGTATGTGGGTGAAAACGCCGCCCGGCTGGGCGGCAGCATGTGAGCGGTAGACACTGTTGTGACTGCTTTCAATTTTTTCCGTTTAAATATGTCGTGGAGGAGTGTCTTTGTCTCTCTTGTCACGCCGTCGTGGTCGCAGCTCTCTGGTTTTTATTTCCGCAAAACCTCGTGAAAACGCCTTTTCTTCGCGTTTCCCGAGGCGTCTCTTCTCTGCTTCGCGTTTGTTTCCGTCACCCCGCACTTCGCCTTACACGCCTCCGTTGGTAGTCACCATGCGCATGTCATCCCGCGCGTGCTTCGGCGCCGCCGACCGCGGTAAGGCAAACGTCGAGCCCGCGTCTGCTTCCGCGCACGCGTCGCAGACGTGGGTGCACGACACCGCGCGTTTCGCGGACGCGTGCAAAACACCCTCTTTTCGCGTTTTGACCTGGAACCTGCAGCTTCTTCCCGGGGTGTTCGCGGGCCAAGGCGGGTGTGCTGTGAGCCTGGAGAGCCGCGCGCGAAGGGTCGTGGCGAACGTGCTGGCGCTCGCGAACGCCACGCGCGTGGATGTCGTGGCGTTCCAGGAGGTGTGGCACGAAGGCAGCGCGAGGGTCATACAGAGCGGCTTGGCAACTGTGTTCCCCAACCAGCACAAGCCGGCGGCGTACTGCGGGCTCCTCACCGTGGCACGGCCTGGGTTGAAAATCGCGCACAGCACGTTCACGCCGTTCCGCAACACAACAGGCGTTGAGGGGTGGTGGTTCACCAAAGGCGTCGCCGCGCTCGCGCTGCGGGAGGAAGACGAAGAAAAAGATGGTTTGATACTCCTCAACTCTCATTTGCAGAGCGACTTTTGGAACGGCGGCGCTGAGGTACGCGGGCTTCAGATTTCCGAAATCGTTGACGCGCTTGCGAACATCACGGACTTCGTGACGTTTGCTTCTCAGCCGTCTCGAAAAGTCATTATGACGAAAATACTCGTCGGCGACTTGAACGTTCCGTCCGGATCGGTGGAGTACGAAAACATGATACCGAAACTCGTGTCCCTCACCGGCGCGGTGGATATTCTGCACTCTCAGACAAATTGTGACACGTTTCCGCTCGGGCAGTACGCCCCGGTTCCGTGCGAGCAGTGCTTCGGGGGGTGCTGCCTTCCCGTAGGTAAGTACAAACACAAAACGCCGAGTGCGAGACTGGATTACGTCATCGACGTGTCGAACGGCGAGGAACAGGCGACACACGAAAGAGGTGCGACGGTGAGAGGCGTGGACGGAACACCTCGAAACCCGAACGCATCAGCAGGGCGCGTGGTTACCGGTCTGGGGAAGGATCAGCACACCGGACTTCCCTTAAGTGACCACGCGCCGATATTCGCGCTGGTCGGGCTGGGGTAAGCTCGTGGGTTGTGTAGTGGAAAGGGAGTGGTCAAACATGAAATCAATCAAAACAAAACAAAGTGTCTTCACCAGCTTCACCAGGTACCCGTAAGTAGCCTCGTAGTCTTTCTAAGTACAGGTAGTCTTTCTCGGTGTCTCGGTGTGCTATCATTCTGTGCGCTCTCGTCAGTTTCTTTCATTCACTTTACGCCGCACTTGTACCCGTACTCCTCCGCTCGTTTGTGCGCCGCCGCGGCGGCGACGAGGTGGTACTCCTCGCCCTCGTGGTGCAGCACGTGCGTGTCCTTGGAAGGCGCGTCCGCGAAGTCGTCGCACGAGGTGAGTAAAATCTGGGGAACCCTTTTCTTGTGGTACATGAACGCCTTGCCCGTGACGTACGCGTAGTTCCGGCCTCCGCGGCTGTACCTGCGCTCCACTAGTGATTTGATTTTCTCGCTTTCCTGGGAGTACGCGTGGTCCATCCACAGGTTGAACGGGTGCTTCGCGGTGCCCGCTCTTACCACGGTACCGGTTTTCGCGTCGCCGGACGGGTCTGTGTACAGCACGTTTCGCATCACGCCCATGTGCAGGAACGGGTCTTTGGGCTGCAGATCCACGAAAACAGTCACGTTGTCGCCGTTCTTCGCCGCGGCGACGAGCTCGTCGCGGTGAACGCGGGGTACCAAGACGTGCCGCGCGACGCCTTCGCGTTGCCAGCGCCTGAAATCCTCCACGATGGCTTCGCGCGTTTGCCACCACGGAAGAAGTTGCTGGTAGTTCCGTACGTAGTCGCTGACCGGGATGGACCGCTCCCCGATGACTTTCGTGATGCCCCACAACCCTCTTTCGTCGGCCATCGAAAGCCGTTCCGCTTCCAGGAAGTCGGCGTGGTACAAGCGACTCCGGCCGTACTTGACGAAGTAGGGCGAGCGCCCGGCTCTGACCACGGCGAGGGACAGGTTTTCGCCGGACGGGCGGCCGCCCATGTGCACGTACGCCAAAACGCGGCCGTAGTTCTCCTGGTTGTGCTTCCTGCACCCAACAATCGTGCTTTCCACGGTGTCGAACTCGACGTCTAGGTAGATTGGCGTCTTGTCGCTCGGCCGGCCGTCGTGCTCAACCCCCAAGTGGCGAATCAGCCACTCGTGCGCGTCCTTTCCCCCGTACGTCACGGGCTTGAAGTGCTTGGAGTTGCCTGAAGAGGAGGAACAAGAGGAGGAGGAGGATTTAGGGTTAGAAGATTTCGAGGAAAGGAGGAGGAAGAAGAAAAGAAGGTGGGAGAAGTTTACCTTTGGGGACCTGGTGCTCTTCAGTATCCACGCACATCAAACGCACGGTGACTTCTTCCCAGCTCGCCTCGGCGTCGTTGTACTGGTGATCGGAACCCAGGCTCGTGGGGGCGGAGCGCCACCCGCCGTGAGGGCGCGGGGTCCAGCCCAGCGGGTTGAGCAAGACTTTCAGCGTTTTGCCGTCAACCACGTTTTTCAAAACGCAGTTGCGGACGATCGCGCCGCGGAAGATATCACGTGGGGGGTGCGTTGTCGTCATCGGTTACGGGAGACGGAAGGAGGAGAGAAGAGGGGGGAGGCAGAGACGGCGAGCGTGAAGGACGCAAGTCGTTGTGGCGGCGGCGAGAGGTGTCGTAGCTTTTTGGGGTCGAAACGAACGGATCCGTCCGATACTATGCACTACACGCCTGCCGGAAATCGGTCGCTAACCTCGGCCAGACTGAAAGCCCATACGAAAAAAAAACGTAAAAAGTCTTTTCAAATATGCTTTCAAAACGGAATTATTTGAAAGTCGGTCCTATCAAAAACGTCAGATTGATCGAAAAGTGTAAATTTTGCACTTTTTGATGGCCGGTTTGCGACCGATTTCCGGGGGGGCGTGGAGTGCATAGTATATTTTGTTTCTTTTTTTGGTCCGAAACGAAGCACGACGCACAACGACAACGACGCGCACACGACACCCTCTGCGATGTCTCCCGACGCGACGCTCGGTGTGGAAACTCGCGCACGCAAGCAAAAGCGCAAGTGCCGCGATGCTACCGCGGCTAACGGGGGCGAGGCCTTCCCCGACCTCCCCAACCACCTCGTCGTCGAGCACATTCTCAGAACTGAGCATTTCGACGACCCCGCAGATCTCGCACGGCTCCCAGCGGTGAGCCGCGCGATGCGCGACGTCGTGGCGGGAACGGGGCTGCAGTTTGCGGAGCTTGATGAAGAGCATGCCGTGAATCTCGGATGTTTGAGCGCGGTGCAGCGCCTGCAACGGGGAGGGCGCCTGTCGCGTCAAGAAGTCCTTTGTGTGGCAACGGCGAGGAGCGGACAGCTCGAGGAGTTGAAGGTTTTGCGCGCGGACGGCTGCCCGTGGGACGCAAACACGTGTTGGGCGGCGGCAAGGGGCGGGCACCTCGAGGTTCTGCAGTGGGCGCGCGCAAGTGAATGCCCCTGGGACGAGAACACATGCTCGGGGGCGGCGAGCGAAGGGCACCTTGAGGTGCTGCAGTGGGTGCGCGCGAACGGCTGCCCGTGGGACGATAATGAGCTGTTCTTGGCCGCTGAAAACGGCCACGAGACTGTGGTGCGGGCGCTGATCGATTTGGGTGCGGACATCAGCAATGCAAAGGTTGGCGGGTGGACGCCACTGTACATCGCCGCTCAAAACGGCCAAGAGGCAGTGGTGCGGGCGCTAATTGAAGCGGGCGCGGACGTCAACAAGGCAGCGGATAACGGCGCAACGCCGCTGTTCATAGCCGTTCAAAACGGCCATGAGACGGTGGTGCGGGCGCTGATCGAGGCGAGAGCGGACGTTAACAAGGCAGCGGATGTCGGCGCGACGCCACTGTACATCGCCGCTCAAAACGGCCATGAGACGGTGGTGCGGGCGCTGATCGAGGCGAGAGCGGACGTTAACAAGGCAGCGGATGTCGGCGCGACGCCACTGTACATCGCCGCTGAAAACGGCCACGAGGCGGTATTGCGGGCGCTGATTAAGTTGGGCGCGGACATCAACAAGGCAAAGGATAAAGGCGTGACGCCGCTGTTCATCGCCGCTGAAAAGGGCCACGAGACGGTGGTGCGGGC
>Ga0302114_10000695_pt1 | contig 23062 bp, 14 predicted proteins | sample AG5_Surface_MG_FD_203107 | JGI IMG/M metagenome (GOLD analysis project Ga0302114, IMG submission 203107) | Marine microbial communities from Western Arctic Ocean, Canada - AG5_Surface | ecosystem: Environmental > Aquatic > Marine > Oceanic | place: Canada: Western Arctic Ocean | collected...
GTCCCTACCGGGGGAGAGAATACGAGCTATATTATTCCATCTGACCTTCTGGGTGATGTGGATAAACTCTTCTTCTACGTTCGCAAGAACTAGAAAGACTCGGTTCCGGGTCGCGTGTTTTTCTGAATTGAAAAGCAGCGCGCTCCCGCCAGACAAGAATTTCGGCAGGGTCGTCCTCAGGGCGGCCCTGCCGTTTTTTGTGACCTGAGTTACAAGACGTCGAGAGGCAGCCGCGTTGATGGAGGGTCTGGTAGTGGAGCCAATTTCACTCTGACCGCCTTCGATACCGCGTGAAGTCGAAACGTCCTGGGAGCTCGTTTATGGTGAACGTAATTGTAGTGCTCGACCACTACCGGACTCGGTATTTCACGCGGCATCGCGCTTCTCTTTTTATTGCGCAGGTCAATCCGGAAACCCTGCAGGTGATGCGGGAAACGGAGCGTGTCCTGATCGCTGAAAATCAAGCGACCCTTTGGAATTCTGGTGTTTGTCGCATTAGCGAACATGAGAGTTGGGTGCCTTGTTGACAAGGTCTCATGCGTCTCGGTAAGCGCAAGGGGGAGCACAACAAAGTCTTCCACATGAAGATCACCGCGAAGGCGGGCGAGTGATATCCGTCTTACGTTCGAGTTTGGAAAAGATAGGGAGGGCCGAGAGTTTTGTCCCTACTTATCTTCGTTGTTGTTTCCGAGAATCCCAAGTGCGCGTTCTTGGATTCGTGGTTCAGAGTCGTTTTCGGCGAGGTATTCGAGCCATTCGGTAACGTTGGGATTACTAGCCATGGGCGCCAGAGTTTCGAGCGCTTGGCCGCGCATTTTTGAAGATTCTTCTTCACCGATCCACTCAAGAATGTTGGTCCGGAATTCTCCATTGGTAGTCCCGCGTAGATTTTCGAGGAGCTGCCAGCGAAGCTGTCCGCCCTTCGGGTCTTCAAGCGAAGTTGTCCAGAGAGGCATCATGGAGGAAACGATTTCATCGTCTATTTCTCCGCCGTCCCTAAGCAAAGAGAGAGTTTTGACTCTTTCCCACTGGTCGCGCTCGGCGTCTAGGACGATGGAACGGGCTTCTGCTAGCTTCACTTTTTGTTTCTGGAAGTGCTCGAGAACACCAAGGTCACGGAGCTGTTGTTCGAGTTTGGTTGGAGTCTTACCTACGGAATCGAGTGGTAAATCGGAGTCAGACTGGTTCGTGAGAGGATCTTGAAATTCGTTGACGGGTTGCCTTGTCGCGTTGGCGAGTTGGGCGAGTTTGTTCTCGAGGGAGCGGATTCTAGCTTCGTGCCGATCGGTTGATAGAGAGGTTTTTTCAGGTAAAGTTTCGGGTTGCCGGATAAGGGAAATGGCAAGGGCGGCGAGGGAAAAAAGAAGGGCCAAAGGTTGAATAAACTTCATGGAAACGTCAGTAGTAGAAACAAAATTGAAGAAATTTGGCGAGGGATAAGTTGTGAACTGCTAGGAATTTGCCTTTGGCGGGAGGGCCTTGAAGCCGCCTTTGGACCGGAGCGGAGGGGAGCGAACGGAGGGGGGGCGAAAGGGGGTTGTTTCAAAGTGGAGCCGAGCTGGAAGATGAAGCGTCGTGAGGATTTTTCGGCGGGCAAGGGAATCAGTTGTAGTGACCTATTTGGGGTATCACGTGGTGCCGAAGAGCTATCATGTGTCTTCGTTAGCCTTTTGCTGTAAAATTACCACTTTCACGCTGCTAGGGTTTCGTGAGTTCCACTCGCCACCGCACGTAGGATTGGCTGACTCCTTCAGTCGATGAAGTCCGATAGGTGACGGTTCTCAGTTCTTTGCCCCCGGGTTGGGAATCGATCTCGACGAGGTCGACGCCGGGGACGAGTTGCCAGGTTTGAAGGTTGCTGGTGCGTTCAAGCGTATAGCGAACGGCAGCGCCGGTCCGTTGTGTGAGTGTGAGTGTGAGGTAATCACCGAGGTTCCCGTCGATGTTGAGAGCACGCACTTCGGCCTCGATGGCCACGGAGGAGCTTGCATCCTTCGGGTTCGTGACGAAGGCGAATTCAACAAGGTTGCTGTCGCCGTCACGGTCAGGGTCTGCAGCGAGTCCGGAAATGGCTTCATCGGTTAACTCAGCCACGGTGAACTGCGCAGCTTTCCAAACGTCATAGGCACCGGAGGACAGCGGTCCAGCACCGGCTGCGCGGCCAGGAGTGCCACCCTTAACGGTGCTAGACTTCCAGTTGGCGGGATCGTTGGGATCGGTTCCAGCAACAAGGTTGGCGAAGACCAATGAGTTGCCTTCGTCATTGAGATTGGACGGCCACGGGGCCTCATTGCTATAACTCACACTGACAATCGGCTCGAACCTACCATTGGAGATCTCGAGCTGTTCGCCACTGTTACTGAGTTTCTTGCTGTAATCACCAAGAATCGGCAAGCCTTCGTCGTAGCGCAGGGTAAAAGCGGCGCGGTCATTGACGATCACACCATATGCTTTGGGTCCGAGGGTCGTGATGTCTCCTTCGCCGAATATGTAATCGATCCCTGTCGTGTATCGCAGGTGCGCCAGATCAATAGTGACGTCGCTTGGGTTGTAAAACTCGATGTATTCAAAGTTGGCGCTGGAGAAACCAGCGGCCTTCTCGGTTTCGTTCGGCCCTTCAGGATCGATCATGAGTTCAGAGATGAGAAAGTTTCCAGACCCGGCAGGTTCGAAGTCGACTCGGAATGTAGACTCTCGCAGGGCACCCCAAGTGCTGTCATCAGGAGTCTTGATCTGCACGCGTGACTTGATCGTCGTGGTCGTATCGATGACAACGTCAGTGTCGGCTTCAAGATCAACCAGGATGGCATCTGGGTTGGGCGTGCCTCCGGGCAGTCGCGGGTCGGAGCCATCCGTGGTATAGTGGATGAAACTTCCCTCGTCCGGGGTGTCGACGGAGATTTTCACCGTTGTGCCCGCCTCGACGGCTCCGCCGGAGGGCGAGAAAACGGGCACTTCCGCCTCGCCCCAAAGCTTGTATCGCTCCCAGTGCCTGCGGGGAGTGAACAGGACATCTTCACGCCCTTCGATCCACTCCGCGACCTCGCTAGTATCGATGGCTAGTCCAGCGAACGCCAACAATGGGGCGATTTCATCCGCCAACTCTTCGAGACGCCGAGTCAGATTCTCTTTGGTGAGCGCTCCGCCGGGGGTGAAGAAATGTCTCTGCAAGCGATCGGCAAAAAGCAGCCTCCACTCTGGGCTTCTGCTGAGGCCACGCCACACCGTGGCGAGATCGTTACTCGGCGCGGCGCTCAAGTTTCTCAAGTCGGTTAGGATGGAGTCGTAGGTAAGCGAGTGACTGCTTTGGACACCGAAAGAGACTTCGGCATCCCAGATGTAAGCCCGCCACCTGCCGGATTCGGAGAGTTCGCGCGCGATGACTAAATTGTTTTGGGGCCAGTCCTCTGTCGCGCCGTAGAGATTGACGATGAAGTAATCAGCGAAATTGATTGGATCCAACTCTTCTATGACTGCTTCGTAATTCTCCAGGATTCTGAGATCTTTGCCTAACAACTCCTCCAGATGGTCCCACTCCGGCGTGTCTTTGAGGGCATCGTCAAAGGGAGACCCATCGGCCCACACGTCAATGTGTTTCACTTGCCAGGGTTGATTGCTGCCATTTAGATCCTGAAATAGCTCTTCACGCAAGCGCGCGACGGTGTTGTAGTAGCCCTTGTAGGAACCATTCACGAAGAGCGCATTCTGGATGCCGACGGAACCGCGTTGTCCCGTATCAGTGAAGACTCGGCGGACCAGTTCGTCGATGACGAAGGGATTAGTAATGTCGTTCTTGCCAGCCCGGAGTCGAAATTGTCGGAACCGCCTGACGGGATAGTTCTCGACCAGCGGAAAGTTCAAGGTGTCATCGCCGTAATCATTACGGAAGAATAAATTGAAAGATGGCTTGTCGGCGGGTCTGCTTTCCCAAGGGCTCTCGTCTGTCCTTCGCAAGAAGAAGTTACCACGTGAGAACTGACTCGCCGAGATCCGAAGGCCACCTTCGATCTGAACGTTGGTGCCATCGTCAGGGTAGATCACCTCCATGGATATTTTCCTCTCAAAGGAACGACCGTGCATAGCGGGCATATAATATTCCAGGACATTCCTTGGGACATTGCGCCCTTCGATAGACATGATCCCATGAGGTTTAAAAAAGGCCTCGCCGCTGTCGGCGACCAAGCTGACCGTTGGGATCGTTTTGAAAACATCATCAACTCCAACCAAGTAGGTTTGGGTGCCGTCGGCTGAGGTGATCATGCCTTCCTTAAACGCCCGAGCGCGGACCGGCGTGCCGGTCCTGTCATCGATGGATTCGATCGAAATAGGGCGTTCGTAAACCGTGCCGTTAACCTCGCTTGGTTCGCTCCCGTCCACGGTGTAGCGGATCACCGCGTCGTCAGTGGTGCTGGTGATGGTCAACTCCACCGTCTCATCGTAGACGCCACCGGCGGGCGCGAAGTTTGGCTTCTTCACTGCTCCCAAGAGCTCAACGCCGGTGTTGGCCACGCCGGGACTCGGCGATTCAAAGAAGGTATAGTTGCCGTCACCGCCAGCGCTCAGTCCGTAGGATTGGAATGGATATTGCTTAGGGAAGCCGTCATCAAATTGACTGACAAATGCTCCACTCGCATTGCTCAGCCCGAGAAACTCGCCGTTTGAGGAAAGTGCGAAGCTTGCATGAAGATAGTCTCCAGGCACTTCGGTGCTCCCGTCGGCAAGCACGAGAAGATAACCGCCGGCCGGTATGGTGGTATTGTCAGGAAAGGTCCATTGATCGGGCAGGTCTTGATCATCAGTCAGGTGCCAGTCCGCGAGAGCCACCTCATCAGCGCCATTGTTATACAGCTCGATCCAATCGGAAAACCCGCCTTCCACATCAGGATGAGTGGCGTGTACCCAATCCACAACACCACCTGACGGCTCAGCATGGCCCAAGCGGTACTTCCAGTCCTCATTCGTGAGTTCAATCGGAGTGGAAGACTCGTTATCGGGGAGGCCAACGGCAAGCGAGGCCTCGAATTTGAGGCTTTGGTCGAGCGTGGTGTCACGTTCGTTGATCTGCGAGGGGACCGTGTTCTGGACCTGGACGGCGAAGACGTTTTCTCCTGGCCGCAAAACATCGCTCGCCAGGACCACCGAGTCGTAGTTGAGCGTCTCGTCCGACTCCGCGCTGGAGAAGGTCGACTGAACGTGGAAAACAAAGCTGTTTGGCCGTCCGAGATTTGCGCGAGCGATTTCATGACCGTTGATAAAGGCGACGAAGCCACTGTCTGCCTGCGCGGTTAGGTTGAAGGGCTCTGCCCTGGCCGCGTCGTCTGCGGAGACGGTGAAGATTTTTCTCAAATAAACAGACGGCGTTCGACCGAGCATTTGGTCCTCCAGATCAGTGGCGATTCCATCGGTGCCATACCCGAATGGTGACACGCCCGTTGTCCAATCAGAGTCATCGAACTCGAACTCGCACCAACTCGCTCCCCAGCCCAACCGTGGACGGCCATCCGGATGCGATCGCAGCAGACGGTCGCTGCCCGCGACGCCGATTTCGTTGATGACGACTTCAGCAAACGCCTCTTGAAATTGACAGAAGCAAAGGACTGCAGCGAGGCCAGTGGATGGCAAGCGGCCTTTACGAAAGAAGCTCATGGGGTCATCGCAAACGGGATTTTGGGACTGCTAGGAATTTTCTTTTGGCGGGAGGGCCTTGAAGGCGCCTTTGGACCGGAGGGGAGGGGAGGGGGGCGAAAGTTTTTTTTCTTGAGCGTCTTCAAGAAGTTTCCTGACGCCGCTTTCTTCGGTGGAGTCGCACTTCTCAGGCGAAGCTGGTGTGGCACAAAATCCCATAAACTTAAAAATGAAGCTACTACATAAAGGCGGCTTTGGGCAGGCAGAAAGAAACTTTATTTACGGCCTTGTAGATGTCTTCGCGAGATCCAATGGCAACGACACCAATCAAAAAACAACTTGTCTTCCTCTTTGGCCTCTGGACCATCTTCAAAGATGGCCCGATATGAGGCGATTTTCATGCGCGAAAAGTCTGCGCAATTTCCAAGATTAGAGAACCTTGATTTGCCAAATAGCTTGGGAGTGAGATTTGATTGTCGGCGGATCGATCTCCTTCGGCTTTGGAGGGTCTTACGGGTTCGCTTCGCCACGCCTGGAGTCAATTAGCACGAGGAGAATCGTGTAAGTGACATTTTCGTCACATTCGAACCAGCTGGTCCGGCAGTTTCCGTGCCAAGCACTATTGATCGTCCTGCTAAAATGACAAGATATCCAACGGTGCTCTTGAAAGTTCCGTGATTATTAGTGCCTTAATTCAAGTGTGGTCATCGGAAATTTCTATTATACTGCTAGGAATTTTCTTTTGGCGGGAAGGCCTTGAAGGCGCCTTTGGACCGGAGCGGAGGGGGCGAAAGGGGGTTAAGCTCCACCCCGTTCAAATAAAAGACCGCTCCATCATCGACCACCGTCCGTAAATGCAATTCAGCCTTCGCCGGATCCCCCAAAAATTGAAAGCGATGGTGGAAGTAGTAGGTCGATTTCCCCGAGACATAATCGATCGCGGTCTCCAACCTTTCCGGTAAATTCTGCGGACTAGTTTCGTGACCCAGTAAAGCCGCGCAAGTCGACCATCCCGCATCATCATAGCTGAAGCACTTGATGCCCCGGAAGCAGACAGGATGCGCAGCGGATTTAGAAAAGCAGCGTTCAACTCGCAGGGAGCGCATTTTGTTGACCCAACCGCAACACCCGAGATTGAACTGGCAAACAAATGGGAAAAACGGGCAAGCTCGATGGATGAGAAAGGTCTCTACCGGTTTAGAGTGTCTCTTCTATCTCCCTCTAACTCCTACAAAAGAGATATCCAGCGAATTCAAAAGACCCCCAATTCGAAAGCTGATTGCGCCTTCGAACTGCAGTCATCGAGAAAAATATGCCTCATGCGAAACTCGCCAGCAATTCGTCAAAACTAACTTCGATGATCTCAAACCTAAGAAACTGATACGGCGCCGCAATCGCAGCGGCGTAGCCAGTGATTGGCAATTCCACCGAACGCACGCTCCACGATTCGGAAGGAGAATCCTCAGACCAATCGTGCACAAATCCCTCCCCACACGGACTCACATCAAATTGATCCAATGGATGAGAAAGCCCACGTCCAATCCCCTTAATATAAGCTTCTTTACGAGCCCAAATCTCAAAAAAAGCCTGAGTTGAGGATGGAGCGTTCTCGATGAAGCCTCGCTCCGCCTTCGAGAATTGACACCTCATACTCAAATCTAAGTCACGCTCATACTCAACATCCACCCCGACCTCGCTCTCAGCTCCGACGGCCAGAATCGCAACCTCGTGGGAACGGGATGAATTAAACCGTATCGCCGAATCATCGCCCTGATTCAGAGAAGGCTTACCCCATTCGTTTCGAACAAACGAAAGGGCTAGTGAGGGACGAGAAAGGCAATGCCCTAGGACAGTCCGCTGAAGGAGAGCTCCTCCAAGATAACGCCTCCGATCATCCTCGAAGCGAAAGCCCAAGGCTCGCTCCTGTTCCTCAGGAGCGAGTAATTCCAATGCTTCATCCACGCGAGGAGACAACAGATCCCGACACATCCAGAGATGGATGACCTCGTAAGAAGGAGAATTAGGCCACGGCTTCATTTGCGAATTTAGAATCGATAACTTGCGCCAATCTTCGGCCCCTTAAAGGTGAAATTCACATCGTTATCGTGTTGCGTGTAATCAAGCTCGAGATGCTGATAGCGCAATTTCACCGAGAGATGATCAGTCAACTGGTAATCTAGACCGATATCGATTTGCCAATATTGATCCGAACCAACTTCAAAACCTCCGAATTCCGCACGCGTCGAGAACTCTAGATTCTCCCGAAGCTTCATCCGGGCCCGCACTCCAATCGAAGGATCAATCCAGTTCAACTCACTGCTCTCTGGGCTGCCAAACTCATACTCGGTTTTCAAGTGATTGTAACGAAGGCCCGCCAAAAAATCGACACTTGCACTGTCGCTGTCGATGACCCGATACCCAGCAGCCAGATCAACACTCGCTAATTGGACATCAACCGGAGTCGGAGCAAAAATAGACAACAGAGGTTCGACTTCAGCCCCAAAGCTCGCGTAGCTGCCATCAACGAGAAGACTCCAACGTCCACGACTGACCTCAATCGAAAGACCAGTGTGAACTTGGTTATAGGCGTCATCAATTTCTTGAACTGCCCCGGGGCTATCGTCTCCAATCGAAATCGCCCCGCTCAAAGCCGTCGCCCACGCCGAGGTCCCAAAAGTCACCTCGCAACGCTCTTGCAACGAAGCGGACCGTTCCGAGCGTCGCTCCCGATCCCTCCATACTGACACCGAGAGTCCTGTCCAAAAAAAGTCGCGCAAGATGGCATCGTTAGAGTATCTCACAAAATCTGACTCTCGGTTGATGGCCCAATTGTAAGCCGCCGAAGCCGTCACTTTGAAATGATCACTCAGCATAAAATCAGCCGAGAGATTCGCTACCGCATGATTCAAACCATCATGCCCATTCTCAACGTATCCATTATTAAACCCAACACTCAAAGATGGCGTGAGCGTCAACCAATCGTATGGCTCGATGTCTGCCCCAACTGAGACTTCAGAAAAGAAACCATTCCGATCAATCGAGTATTCCACATCACCCGCGACCCAAAGACCTGCCGGAAGATCAAAGTAAGTCCCGCCAAATGAAAGACTACTCCCCCCCACTTGAAAATCAGTGCTCGTCCAATCGCTATACTCGGAAGCGCCATGAAACGAAAAACGATCAAACTCACGAAAGTAATAGAGATCAAAATTAAGCTCCTTCGTGCCGTCCTCTATCGCGCCACTTCGATCCAACTCAAATCCAAAATGCCCAACCCCCACATAGATTCCCTGCGAAAAGGCACCGCTCCCATCCAGATAGTCACGCCCCCTCGAAGTGTGGCGACTCGACCAATCAACCCAGAAACCATAGTCGAGGCCCTCAGATTCGCTCGCCACCGCCATCGTGGAAATCGCGGTGCAAAGGCCAAGGCTGATCGAAGTGAGCTTCAAGAAACGAAAAGTATGGAAAATTCCATTCCTAGCAAGCGAGTTTACTCGACAGAGCTTCCCTCAATCGTCTTCGGCTTCTCCCGTTGAATCGGCTGGAGACGAAAATACGTCAAGCAACGCCACAACCACTCCAAAGGCCCTTGCTTGAAATGTTTCATCCAGAACTGAACCACAAAAAATTGGAGGACCCAAATCCCCACCACAATGACAAGCTGCAGGAGGTAATCGATACTCCCATAGAGCCCGAGTCCGAAGCCATAGAAGATGAACGTCGCGATGAGAGACTGCCCAATATAACAAGAAAGGGCCGTCTGCCCCACCTCCGTTAATCGAGATCGTATCCATGACACCTTCCCATTCTGGCACCACAGCATGACGAGGCCAATATAGCCAATCGCTACCGGAACCGTCCCCAGGAAGTTCCCAATCCGACCGTAAAAGTAAGAAGTCTTCCAGTCCCACGAATTGTAGAGATTATATTCCAGTCCCATAAGGCAAAGCGGAATCCCAATCCCAAGTCCCCACCACGCCATGTGACGGTAAGCTCGGGCACTCAACTTCGCGCCAAAAACTCCCCAACGGTAAAGCGCCATCCCAACCAGCATCATCCCGAAGGATCGCGCGAAGTAGTTCCCCCACAAACTAGCTGTGAGCATTAGCTCTTCTCTGGTGCTTCCCAAATCAGTTTCGTAATTCCACCGACTCACAACCTGGTCTTGGTAACCTCCCCGATAACGCTCCACGTTCGATTCAAGATCCTCCGCATATGGATGCCACAGGCTATAGAATAAGTCCTGTCCCTCTTCATCGAAGTTCGGAACCTCCCTTTCGATTAAACCAGAAATCAGAAGTGGAATAAAAAACACCACTGTTCCCAAGCCCAGATGCCAGCGCGGCGGTAGCTTGCGCAGAAAGAAAAGAGGGAAAGCACAAACGGCATAGATGAAGAGAACATCACCGCTCCAAATCAAAATCAAATGCGCTATACCAAAAAGCATTAGCCAGCCATTCCTCACAAAGTGCGCCCAAGGCCCCTTCTTCTTTTGAAGCAAGCGATCCGTGAAGAGCAGGACACTCGCCCCAAAGAGCATCGAGAAAATTGCCATGAACTTCTGCTTCGCGAACACATAGGTCAAATTGTAGGCAAAGCGATCGTGATTCGAGTCGCTCCCAAATTCAGAAGGATTCGAGAGAGAAATATCGGGCATCGCATATGACCTGATATTGATCAGTAAAATTCCCAAGACTGCGAATCCACGAAGAATGTCGATGGCTACGATTCGCTCGTTACCAAGTTTGTTTTGTGGAAGGTTCATGACTCAATAGATTTACGTGATTTTGCGAACCCCGTGCTCAGACGGCGCCAGACCCACTCCAACGGGCCATACGGAAAACGATTCAGCCAAGCGCTCGCGAGGAAAAGCTGCAGAATGGAGATCAGCAAGACGACACCGAGCTGTTCCAGAAAGTCGAATTGCCCATAGAGCCCCAGCCCCAGTCCATAGAAAATAAAGAGACACAGGAAGGTCTGCCCCAGATAGCAGGTCAGCGCGACCCGGCCCACATTCGCCAAACAAGTCCGGAGGAATCGCCAATGATTTGACTTCACCCAAAGCATGATCAAGCCGATATAACCAAGAGCCATCGGAATGGTCGCCAGGTGGTTCGGAATACGCCCAGCGAAGAGCGCATAGTCCCACTTCCATTCATGGAAAAGCGTGGTCTCCAGCCCATAAAGCGCGAGCAGAATCCCTACCCCAAAACCCCAGCCGACCAAGCGTCGATAGAAGGCTTTACTACGCTTAGCAGAAAGAATCCCCCAACGGAAGAGAGCCATTCCAATCAGCATCATCCCCAAAGAACGTGCGAAGAAGTTACCCCAGACAGAAGCAATTAAGAGATCCTCTCCCCGATTCGCTCCAGGCTCAGTCTCGGCCTCCCAACGATTTACAACCCGATCCTTCCAAGATGCCTCGAGATAGAAAACCTGATCCGCTTCTACATCTTCCACATAAGGCTCCCAGTATCCATCAAGCGAACTACGACTCTCCTCATCCAAGCTTGGCAAAGAGTGCTGAATCCACCCATTAAAGGCCGCCGGAAGAAGAAAAACCAAGAGCCCCAATCCAAACTGCCAGCTCGAAGGCAGACGAAAGAGGAGTAGCAGAGGGATCGCGCAAATCGCATAAACTGCCAAAACATCCCCCGCCCAAAATAAGAAGAAATGGGCCACCCCGATGAGGAAAAGCCAAAAGTAGCGAAGCAAGAGGGCCCCAAAAATACCCTGCCCACGCTCCCGTAAATTCCGAGTCAATATAATGAAGCTCGCCCCAAAGAGAATCGAGAAGAGGCCCATGAATTTCTGATCCGCAAAGATACTCGTGAAGTAATAGGCCATCCGATTCCACAGCGCGTCATCACTGACCTCCAGCGGATTAAAATACCCTGCATCAGGAGCGGCAAAGGAACGGATGTTCATCAACAAGATCCCGAGAACCGCTAAGCCTCGCAGAACATCAATCGATGAGATGCGCTGACGTAAATCAGCCGCCGTAGAAATGACCTCATCTGTTTGAGGTTCGATTTCCTCAGCAACCGTGTCGCGAGCGGTAGGAATTCCACTCCAGCGAGTTTCAGGTGGAACAGTCTCGCCCTTCATCAAAAGTGAAAGCGGCGCTAGTTCAGCCCCTTCCTTCATCTCCGTATCATAGAGAACCACCGCCATGTTTCCCACCGAACAACGATCCCCGATCTTCAAATGAGAAGCCTTCATCACCCGATCTTCAAAGAGGTGATTCTGCACAACTGTTCCCGCATTGAGAGCCACGTGATCCCCCACCTCAACGAGATCCCACTCCGAGAACAAAGTCGTTCCAAGGTAAACGTCCTTCCCGATCTTACATCCGAGAAGACGAAGGAAAGGAGCTAGAAATGGCGTCCCCAGCATCGGAACAAACGAAGGGGCCACGATCGATTCATAGGCTCCATTCACCGCCTCATTTTTCCAGACAAACATCGACCAAAGCGGATGAATCCCAGGCTTAATCTTCCCCAAGAGCACTCGCTTATAAACGACCACCAAAAGACAAGCCACGACATCCAAGATAAGTGAAACCCCAGTCGCAAGGAGGATCGTCGCCAGCTCTCCCCACTGGGTATAGGAGAAGTAAACGAAGGCGATGTAGATTAAGACAAAGACGAAGGTCAAAATCGAAGGAAACAAAATCCTCATCCCATCAACCAGACAACGCTGGAAGACGAGTTTCGCAGTCGGCTGGTAAGTCACCGACGCATCAAAATTACCAACAATTTGGCGGTGTGGCAGCCCAAAGGAAGGTGAGCCCAGCCAGTCTGTTCCATCGGGAGTCTCTTCATGCTCGGTTGGCGGAAGAGACATACACCCGATCAAACAATCATCCCCCACCGGACGGTTGATCGGTAACATCGCGCTATTTCCGATAAAGCTACGGTCTCCAACTTCAGAAAACCCAATCTCAACCATCCCACGATAGTAACGCCGTCCACCAATGATCGACCCATCCGCGAAGAAACTCCGCTCGCCCAATTTCATGAGATCCGGGGCGAACTGGCTCACCGTCGAGAGTTCGGCGAACTTACCAATTTTCGCTCCAAGCATGCGAAGCCAAGTCGGAAAATAAATGGTGGTATAAAGCGACAAGGCCACCACTCGACTTGATCGATAAAAGGTATCAACAAACCACTTACGCAGGTAATACCCGCTTTCGACCGGATACAAACCAGTCTTGGTTCGAGGCATCACCACGTACTTCACCACCACCACCATCAGGCAGTAACAGACTAATGAAATCGGACCGGCCGCCACCGCGGCCACCGCGGCAAGCCCCCAACTACCCCACACGTAAGCTCCGTAGAGAAGAGCCAGAATCGGCAGGAAAGAGAGGGCCCCAACCACCCCCATCACGTAGATCAGAACGTAGTGTAAAAAGCCAAAAAGAATCGGACGCTTGGGAGAGCATCCACCTTCCGCCGCAGGAACCGAGACCTCCGCGAGCACCGCAGGAGAACCACTCCAACTTTCGCCCGCTGGAATACTCTCACCGTCTGAGAGTAGTGACAAATTGTCGAGTTTTGTCCCGTCCCCCATCGTGGTGTTCAGGGCCAAGGTGGAATGGATCCCGATGTAGCAATCTTCTCCAATCGAGATTCGACCAATCTTCAAATACCCTCCCTCAACTCTTGAGCCCAACAACTGCGTTTCGTTTCCGATGCACGAACCAGACCCGATTTCAACCAAGTCGAAACACGTGCATAAGGCAGAGTCGATGATGCAGCCCTTCCCGACCTGCGCCCCCATCAGGCGAAAGTAGAGGCTGAGCAGTGGAGTCCCGGAAAGAAAGCCCGTGCCTGCAAGCGCTTGATAACGAGTCACGAACCACCATCGTAGATAGTAGGAACCACCAATCGGATAAGCCCCCGGTCGATAACGCCCGATGACAGCCCACTTGATCACGACACTCGAAAGAATGAGAGTCGGATAACCAAGGATCACGATGGCCGTGACCCACGTCACAATTCCAGCGGTCCCCATTGTAGGATGAGTCAAAGCTCTCCAGAAAATGTAAAAGAAACCGAGCGCGATCGTCGTTAGGATAGCATAGATCCCATAAATTCCAATCGCCTGAATAATCGCCACCGAAGGCCGATTCAGACCGTTCATTGGACGATCTTTTGGCTCATGCGAGACAGGATCCTCCTCCGCATCCAGAACCTCTTGAGCATCCAGATAATTCGCCATCTCACCAAGAGTGGGGTTCTTGTAAACTTCACGCAGAGCCAAATCCACTCCGATGACGTCCCGCACTCTCGTCACCATCTGGGCCGCCAGCATCGAGTGCCCGCCTAACTCGGTGAAAAAATCGTCCGTCGTGCTGAGTTTCACGCCGGGGAAAAGGTCACTCCAAATTGCCGCAAGAGCGATCTCCATGCGAGTGCTGGGAGGATTTGTGACCACCTCTTTTTTGCCTCGAAAGAGAAGCTTGGGAGCAGGAAGTTCCCGGCGATTCACCTTGCCACTAGCCAAGGTTGGAAGTTCGCAAATGATATCCAAAAATTTCGGAAGCATGTAGACCGGCAACTTGGTCTTCAAGGTGGCGTGAAGCTCGGATCGGTCCAATGTCTCTTCCTCATCTTCCAACACTATAAAAGCAGCCAATTCCTTCACCCCGGCTTCTTCAACGACATTAACCACTGCCGACCGAATCTTGTCCTGCTCAAGAAGGAGCGTCTCAATCTCAGCGAGTTCGATCCGATAACCACGAACCTTAACCTGTGTATCAATCCGTCCAAGGAAAAGCAGCTCCCCCTTTTCATCCCACTTCACCAGATCACCCGTGCGATAGAGTCGCTGAACCCCATTGTCCAACTCGACATCCATGAAGGCCTTCGCCGTCACCTCGGGCTGATTAAGATAACCACGAGCCAAGGTCTCGCCCCCGACATACAACTCGCCAGACTGCCCTTCGGCCACGGACTTCTGTTCGGAATCAAGAAGATACAAATCATAGCCCCGTAACGGAACGCCAATCGTCACAGGCTGATTTGGCCGACACTCGGCAGCCGTCGTATTGACCGTGGCCTCAGTCGGGCCATAGACATTCAACATGCGACGCCCGTTCACGGCCCACCTCGCAATTTGCTCCGGCGGGCATTGCTCTCCGCTCACAATGAGAACACGGATCGACTCAAGATTCTCCGTAATCATCGTCAACGCCGTAGGGACTGTTGAGTAAAAGGTCGCTCCATGGCGCTTGATGCAAGCAGCCACTTCGTTTCCAAGTGCCCCCGTCTCCTGAGGCCCGACCACCAGAGATGCTCCATTTGAAAAGGCCAACCACATCTCCTCCACCGAACCATCAAAGCCGAGAGAAAATCCATGATAGATTCTGTCCTCCGCAGTGACTTGGCAGACTTCATTAAAGGCATGCACGAATAAAACCGTATTGCGATGCTCCGTCATCACGCCCTTCGGCTTCCCCGTCGTCCCTGACGTGTAAATTACGTAGCAGAGATTTTGATCATCGTGCCGGACTTCGACTCGCGAAGTAGATTCCAAACGCGTCAACTCGCCGTCATTAATGGAGACGATTTCACCACCGTAGCACTCGCGAAGACTCTCCTGCAAAGACTCCAGTGAAAGGACCACCGAAATCTCAGCATCGGCGAGAATATGCCGAATCCGCTCTTCCGGGAATGCCGGATCGATCGGAACATAACCGGCTCCAGCCTTGAGAACCCCAAGAATTGCAACCACCGAAACCTCAGAACGAAAGGTATAAAGCCCAACCAAATCGCCCGGATTCACCCCCTTCTTTACAAGGTAATGAGCCAGCTGATTCGCTCGCTCATCAAGCTCTCGATAAGTGAGTTCACGTTCATCCGTGATCAGAGCGACCGCTTCAGGTGTCTTTTCAGTTTGCCGCTCGAAAAGCTCGTGGAGCAATAACGCCTCCGCTTGGTCTTCAAAACCCGTGCGTAAAATTTGAGAAACCATTACCTATACCAATTCAGCTGGACTCCCCATCTTTGCTTTGATTTCCGCAAGCCGTTGATCAAGCCCCTCCCGATTGTCCCAAAACTCACGCCCAGCCTCCGGGAGTTGGTCAATCGGATCGTAGTAGTGAAAGATTTCCTCGCCCTTCACACTCGGAGCACTCCAGCTTGAAATCCCCAGCGAACGGTCGTAGTTCTCGAAGCTTGAAACCTCCCGCTTTCCTCCCCCACCCGGCGCATCGCAAACAACTCGTGGAGTGTTAAAGCCCCCGATCGTTCCCTGCAGCCGCTTCGAAAGGTCGCAAGCTTCCGCTACCGTCGTTCGGAGGTGCTCGCATCCGGGCACCATGTCGTGAACGTAAATATAATAGGGCTGAATATTGAGGTAGGCCAATTTCTTGACCGTGCGATACATCACATCAAAGGAGTTGTTCACGCCTCGAATGAGGACCGATTGATTCCGCACCTTGATCCCGCGGTTCACGAGTTCTTGCATCGCCAATAAAGTCCAACTCGTCATTTCATTCTCAGTGCTGAAATGCGTGTGAATACAGACCTCTTTCATGCGCTCACGTCCGGTCTGACAAACCAACTCAAGCGCCGCCATCCACTTGGTATCGCTCAGAATTTTCATCGGAAGAATCGCGATCCCTTTTGTCGCAAATCTAAGACGTCGGATATGAGGAATATCAAGAAGCGTCATCCCGATTTCCTGGATCTGTTCAGGCCGCAAGAGAAACGCATCGCCTCCCGAAATCACGACATCTTCAATCTGTGAATTGTCGCGAATATACTGATAGGTCGATTCCCATTCGCCTTTGGATGCGCCGTAAGTCGACTTGCTCTTAACCGCCGTGCTACCACCCACCACTCGGCTCCGAGTGCAATACGAACAATAGACTGGGCAAAGTGTGATCGGCAAAAAGAGAACCTTGTCCGGGTAACGATGGGTCAGGTAAGGAGTCGCCTTGTCGCCATCCTCATTGAGGGAGTCGTCCATGTAGCATGGATGATCATCTAGGAATTGTGATCCGAGCGGTAGAAACTGCGCCCGGGTCGGATCATCAATCGCATTACTCCAATCAATCAGGGAAAAAATGTAGGGAGTCATACGCACATTCATCGGAGTGCGCTCGAGACCCGCTGCAATATCCTTCGCCAGCGAATCAGGCAACAAATTCCCAAGCACCTTGGCCATCCGCGAGAGCGAAGTTACACTGTTCCGCTGCTGCCAGGAATAATCGCCAAACTCTGCTGAGCTGACATCTTTCCATCCAGGAATCTGACGCCAAAACTGGTCGCCCCGGAAATTGTAGTCGACGTCAGGAAGGTCAAATCGGTCTGCCTCCACCAGACTTGGTGGTGGAGGCGTTAACTGAGATTGTCCTGCTCCGCATTTGGAACCGTCATTTTGTAAAAGTGAAGACATGGGTAAAATAATTCAGGGAATTCGTGAATAGATACGGTAAAAGACAACCTCCTCGGAAGCTGCCACAACCTCAAATCCGGAGTAAGCACCGGTCCCGGCGACCGTCCTCAAATCAGACCAGTTGACGAGATCACTCGAAACTTGAACCACATACTCCAAGCCGTCGAAGGAGAACCAACTCAGTGCCACCGCGTCGCCAGCTGCATTGAGAGAAACCTCAAGTTCGAAGTCAACCTGATGCACCCCCAAGGCCGGTCGATCTGCGGTAAAATTATCAGCAGTGACTTGGCCGACAACCGAGCGGGTTCCTACTACCGTTCCATAGAGACCGACGTCGAACTCGGCATTCGAAAGCATGGCCCAATTCACATTGGCCTCCGTCCCATTGCTTCCATCCAATCCGTATTTCGCCAGAGTTTGCCAGAAGTATCCATTCTCGGTTGGACCAGTGTGAAAGTAGAACGTCAGGGACCGTTCACTGTTATTGAACTTTGCCCGGAGAGCGCCGGTATCAAAGGGGAGTTCGAAAGTGTCTCCTTCGTGAAAATTTGTTCCGTTGTTACTCAATCCCGTCGTGAAGCCCTTCACAGACCGACCAAGATCATCAAAGTAGGTCCCGTAAAATTCGAGGTAGGCGAGATCATTGTCGTCGTTCCCATTCGCAACGTAAATGCCTGTCGCAGCATAGCGGGAAGAATTCGACACGTTCAAAGCATTCGCCACATCTAGCTGAAACTCCCAGTCTTCTGAGTATTTCACCGGAGTATTGACCCAGGACAATCCGGCCTCGTGCTCACCGACCGAGGACGATGAGATGAAATTGAATTCTTGACTCGAAAGCGATATGCTCCCGACACCTTTAGTGAAGGGGAACCATTTCTCCTGACGAAGAGCGCTGGAAAAATCTTCAGCCCCTTCGAATTGCCCCTTCGCTGAAGAGACAAGGGAAACGATAATCGCGGCAAGCTTCATATAAAATCCAAAAGACTTTGCTCCACCAAACGCGTGAGCGTCCAAAGCAGGACCTCCAAAAAAAGGAGCTACAAAAATTTTATTCTTCATGAATTAAAAATCATCAGGACGGGACACAAGTCAGAGTCCTAACGAGTAACGTGCCAAAGCCTAGCATAGCATTGAACAACACTGGTCGACTTGAGTTGCATAATTTTGTTCTTAAATCCGTTTTCTTTATTTTCATCGGAAACACCTTCTTCTTAAACCGTCTTGGCTGAGTGTCTTGTCGTGGTTTTTGTCGAGTTTGAGAAGGGCTTTGGCCGCTCCTCGGATTTCGCGGGAGGAGAGTTTCTGATCGTTATTCTTATCGATTGTCATGATGACGGGATCAGGTGGAGGATCTTGGGGACGTTAGGCGAGAATTGGGGTGGCGGTTCCTGCGAGGAGGATGGCAATGAGGTGGATGTTTTTCATGGTTGTGTTTCGGTTACGAGAGAGATCATGGCATCGGGATGTTAAGCGCTGATGTGGGAGGGGGCGCTTTTTTGTAAAGAGATGGTTAAGCAGCGTCCAGAAGCCGAAGCCTTTCTCGGGGATCCGTGCCATTACTCTTTGCGAAAGCGAAGAAAGTAGTTCTCCTTCAAGCCCTCAAGTTTTACTTCTTCCACAAAGGTCAGTCCCGCATCTTCGATTTCCTTGCGGAAAACCTCCTTGCCAGCGCGCACGTGACCCATCGTCCATTTTCGGGTTTTTCCCTCGATTCGCTCGTGTCGATCTCAACCAAAGCACCCCTTTTTTCAAAGCGCGCAGCAAGGGCGCATTTGGACTGGAGCGGAGGGGGGCGAAAGGGGGTTGGGAATCCCCATTTGGTCGATTCAAAAACACACGCGGCCTCATTTTAGAAAAACTCTCGCGAGTTCATATGATGAGACGTTTTGAGAAATTATAAGAATGAAACCTCTTCCAACGACAAGACATCCAAATGCAGCCAAGAACCTAATGACAATATTGAGCCTGTAATTCGAGGAGAAGAGGAACAGTTAGAATTTGATTTTATGAATGATGGCTCTCTCGGTTTTGATTAAGCTCCTTTGCCCCGATTACTTTTGGGGCTTTTTGATTTACATCTTTTTTTTCGATCAAAAATGAGGGCTTAGATTTATTGGCTAAGGATCGGTGTGGCTATGGCCACTTGCTTTTGGGTATGTCTTGCGTGGGTGGCAAGAAGATGGGTGCTGAGGTTGTGGAACACGTCATCCCCGAGGCTGGTGACGCTGTCTGGGAGCAGCCTTTTCTAGTGAATCAACCTCTTCACCTTTGCTGTTCCAAAACTTCCCAGAAATAAGCTCATTGTCTTTGAAGGTTGATTCCATCATTTTTTGCCCGTTTTCATGCCATGAAACCAAAAATCCATCCGCTTTGCCGTCTTTGTGGTTTCCTTCTGCCTCTTTTTGCCCGCTTTCCCTGCAATCGGGAGCATTTCCTCGCATTCTCACAAAGAGCTTTCGAATTAAAAAAATGGCCGAATCCCTTATTTCTAAAGGATTCGGCCATTAAAATTGGAGGCGGAGGCGAGAATCGAACTCGCGAATACAGGTTTTGCAAACCCGCGCCTTACCACTTGGCTACTCCGCCATGAAGCTGTGTTGATCTAAGCTTGAGAGCCGTATGTGTCAACGCGATTTGAATTATTCGTTATCGAGTCCGAAAGCGGTGTGGACCACCCGGGCGGCTTCTTCGATTTGATCTTCTTCGACAGTGACGGAAATCTTGATCTCGGAGGTGGAGATCATACCAATATTGATTCCAGCTTCTCCGAGGGCTTCGAACATTTTGGCCGCGACTCCGGAGTGGGAGCGCATGCCGATGCCGACGCATGAAAGCTTGGCGATTCCGGCTTCGGTCTCAATGGCGGCATCGCAGCTAAGTTCCGAGAGAACTGGCTTGAGGGCGACCTGGGCGCGACCGAGGTCGTTCGTGTTCATGGTGAAGGAATGACGTGCGCAATCATCGGCGGCGATGTTTGAGACGATCATGTCGATGTTAATTTCTGCTTCAGCGAGGGCGCCTAGGATACGTCCGGACATGCCGGGGGTATCGGGAATGCCGGTGATGGTGACGCGGGCTTGGGAGCGCTCGATGGAGACTCCGCGGATGACTACTGCTTCCATGGCTTCGTGTTCTTCGGTGACGATAGTCCCGGGATTATTGTTGAGGGAGGAGCGCACTTCGAATTTCACGCCATATTTTTTGGCGAATTCGACAGAGCGAGATTGCATGACCTTTGTTCCCACCGAGGCGAGTTCTAAAAGTTCATCATAGGAGATTTCAGGGAGTTTGCGGGCCTTTGGGACGACGCGTGGATCGGCGGTGTAGACACCATCGACATCGGTGAGGATTTGGCAGACGTCCGCATTGATGGACGATGCTACCGCGATGGCGGAGAGATCGGAGCCTCCACGACCAAGGGTTTGGATGAGGCCTTCAGAGGTGATTCCCTGGAAGCCGGCTACGACGATTGTTTGATCGTCGGCAAGGCAGCTCTTAAGATAGTCGGAGTTGATTTGCTTGATCCGGCCACGGGTGTGGGATCCGCTGGTGGTGATACCGGCTTGGCGTCCGGTAGCGGAGAGGGCGTTGACGCCAATCTCGTTGAGGGCCATTGAGAGAAGAGCGATGGACTGCTGTTCTCCTGCGGAGAGGAGGACATCAAGTTCTCGTTCGGTGGGGTCCAGAGAGATCTCCTTGGCAAGAGTGATGAGTTTGTCGGTGACTCCACCCATTGCGGAAATGACGGCGACGACTTGGTTTCCAGCGTCGCGTTCGGCTTTAATGCGCTGGGAAACATTACGAATACGATCGATCGAGCCGACGGAGGTTCCGCCGTATTTTTGGACAATCAAGGCCATGGGAGGAACGGCTTTAGTAAGGAAAGCTGGTTTTAGCAAGCTCAGTTACGATCCTGTTCATGGCATTTATGTTTGAGTGGAATGCGTGTTATCTTCCTGGATTTGCGCCTAAAAAAGATCCCGATGGAGAACTTTTAAGAGGATTTCACAGATCGTTGATGATGACACGACTTGCGAAAGTGGCGATGTCCTGAATTTGTTAGAGCTTTTCAATCCGGAAGACGACCGGGCGGGCGGTGATGCAGTCGAGTTCTTCGACTTTTGCGAGTGCTGTTTTGAGCGGGCCGAAGCGGCAGGAGTGGAGAAGGAAGACCATTTCGACGAATTCGGCGTCGGGGTTATCAGGGTCAACGGGGGAGTGGGTGCCTGAGATGCCAAGGCCTACATCGGCGAGGATACGGGAGATGTCGGCGATGACTCCAAGTTGGTCTTTGACGGAAAAGCGGATGTAGTAGGAGGTTTCCGTTTCGGCGATGGGGACAAGTTGGCCATCGCTGCGGTGGGGCAGGAATCCGCGATTTGAATCGGCATTGCGGATGGAGCGCGCTGCTTCGGCGAGATCGGAGATAACGGAGGAAGCAGTGGGTTCTTGTCCGGCGCCACGTCCGTAGAAGAGTGATTCGCCAAGTCCGTCGCCCTTGATGGCTACGGCATTGAAGACGCCGTTGACAGATGCGAGGATGTGCTTTTTGGAAATGAAGGACGGTTGAGTGCGGATTTCGACGGCGCCATTTTCCTTCAATCTGACGAAGGAAAGGAGTTTTACGACGTAGCCGAGGTTCGAAGCGAAGCTGATATCGAGGGGGGTGATTTTTTCGATTCCGCGGACGTAAACGTCGGTGGGGTCGATGAGGAATCCGTGGGCGAGGGAGCCGAGGAGGATGGCTTTGTGCGCGGCGTCCCAGCCGTTGACGTCGAGTGTTTCGTCGGCTTCGGCATAGCCGAGATCTTTGGCCTCTTTGAGCGCTTCGGGGTAGCCGAGGCCCGCTTCAGTCATGCGTTGGAGGATGTAATTCGAGGTGCCATTAATGATGCCAACGATGTCCTCGATTTGATTTCCAATGAGCGATTCCTGAATGGCCTTAATGATGGGAATGCCTCCGGCGACGGCAGCTTCGAAATAAATGGAAGTTTTCATTTCGGCAGAAAGGGCAAAGAGCTCGGCTCCGCGCTCGGCGAGGAGGGCCTTATTTCCGGTGACGACTGGTTTTTGAGCTTTAAGGGCAGCTGCGATTAGGTCGAAAGCGGCGGTGGTGCCACCGATGAGTTCGACGACGATGTCGACGCTGGGATCCTCGACCACGTCCATGAGATTGGTGGTGAAGAGGTCATTGGGAGCATCAGCGCCACGAGTTTTCGTCAAATCGCGGACGGCAATCTTCCGAATGGCGATGCTGATAGCGCCTTGGGAACGGGAGTTGATGAGGCCACCATTGCGCTCAATAATTTTCCAAACTCCGGATCCTACTGTTCCGAAGCCTGCGAGACCGATTCCTGTTTTGGAGCATGACACGGCTTTTCTTTAGAGAAACCCTGATGAAATAGAAAGCACCCTGAAGTCTTTTTTGTTCTTTTAGAATCGGAAAGATTCGCTTTCGGGAGGGATGACTTGCTGCCGCGCGCTCCCTCTTTGATCAGCGCTTCGCTAAGTGGGAATTCGATGAGAGGGGAAAAAATGTCGTAGATCCTTGAATTGCACCTGAGATTAGTGTCGCTATAGTTGAAACGACGATGAATTACGGGTATTCATGGGAAGAGGAGAGCACCTACGAGCCCCCTAGCAGGGGAGGGATCAGTTGGGCTGTACTTGTGGCGGTGGTATTGGCGCTTCTGCTTCACGTCGTCTTCCTGATTTGGGGGGGGTCCCAATTGATTAAGTTTAATATTACCGAGCCGAAGGAATGGGTCTCCGAGCCGGTTCGCTTGAAGACGGTGGAAAACGAGCGAGAGATGATTTCGGAGCCTCCACCTGCGGAAGAAATCGAACGGCCTGATACTGAAGGCGAGTTGATTGCAGACGTGCAAGACGTTCTTCCCGAGCTTCGGGACATTTCAATCGATATTTCGCCCCTTGAGGAGGCCGCTCTTCCCGCGATGAAGATCGAGAAGCCTATGGTGAAGGGGGAGGACGATGGCGATATTTTCAGGCCCACGGTTGGGAT
>Ga0302114_10000697_pt1 | contig 23029 bp, 42 predicted proteins | sample AG5_Surface_MG_FD_203107 | JGI IMG/M metagenome (GOLD analysis project Ga0302114, IMG submission 203107) | Marine microbial communities from Western Arctic Ocean, Canada - AG5_Surface | ecosystem: Environmental > Aquatic > Marine > Oceanic | place: Canada: Western Arctic Ocean | collected...
TTTGGTAAAGCACCTCGCAAGGATGTAAATCCAGATGAAGCAGTTGCTATGGGTGCTGCTCTACAAGGATCAGTACTTTCTGGTGATAATAAAGATATACTATTGTTAGATGTAACGCCACTGTCGCTTGGCATCGAAACAGTAGGTGGCGTAATGGCAAAACTTATTAATAAAAATACTACGATACCTGCAAAGAAAAGTCAGGTATTTAGTACAGCTGACGATGGCCAACCAACAGTAACTATTACTGTGGGTCAAGGCGAAAGAGAATTTATTAATGACAACAAAATGCTCGGTACGTTTAACTTAGATGGTATTGCTCCTGCACCGCGCGGTGTTCCGCAAATTGAAGTAACATTTGACATTGATGCTAATGGAATTCTTTCAGTAAGTGCAAAAGATAAAGGTACAGGCAAAGAACAGAATATTACTATTGAATCAGGCGGTGGACTATCTGAAAGCGAAATTGAACAGATGGTTAAAGACGCCGAAGAAAATTCTGAAAATGACATGCAGCGCAGAAAAATTGTCGATGAAAGAAATAAAACAGAATCAACTGTTTCTCAGCTACAAAAAGACTACAATGAAGTAAAAGACGATTTATCTGAAGATGAGAGAACTGCAATCGAAGAAGCAACTTCAACTTGTTTAGAATCAGCTAAAACTGATGACATTGATAATATGCAAGAAAAAACCAAAGAACTGTTAACAGCAATGGAAGTTGTGTTTAAAATTAAAGCAGAACGAGAAAAGCCAGAAGAACCAAGCGATCTTAATAAAGATGATGCTGAAATTGTAGATGCTGAATTTACCCAAGAATCTTAAATAAATACTAGTGGACGCCTTATTGGGTCCACTATATCTTGCTTATATAAGGAGAAACAAAATGACAAGATTACAAACAATAGACTTCCCTAACTTTCACAGAACCTCAGTTGGGTTCGACAACTTATTTGATCAAATGGAACGTTTTACAACTACAGCAGCTACTAATTATCCACCATACAATTTAATAGAACTCAACGAAAATGAATACTTAATTTCATTAGCTGTTGCAGGGTTTGATATGGATGATTTAGATATTCTAAAAGAAAAGAATGTTTTAAGAATTGAAGGTCGTAAAACAACAATTAATGACAGCAGCATAACCTATTTACATCAGGGTATTGCTGGTCGTAACTTTAAAAAAGAGTTTACACTAGCTGATAATGTCGAGGTTGAAAACGCTACACTTGAATTAGGAATGTTGAATATTCATTTAGTGAGAGAAGTTCCTGAAGCTGATCAGCCAAAAAAAATTAATATTTCAGCTGTTAACACACTTAAATAAATAATAACTAAGTACATTAGGGGGAATAGTTCCCCCTAATAAAAGGATTTAAAAATGACCACAGATATCGACTTAGATATAAAAATAAATGATAAAATTAGAATTAATATTGACGAGCCAAGTCGTTATAAGGTAGTATTCCTTAATGATGATCAAACTCCAATGGATTTTGTTATATCATTAATAACTAAATTATTTAAACATTCAGACGATTCGGCACTCTCAATAACACTTGAAATTCATGAAAAAGGATCTGGAGTAGTTGGTATATACAGTTACGAAATTGCCGAACAAAAATCCGTTGAAGCAACTAACCTAAGTCGTGATAGTGGATTTCCTTTAAGAATCAAGATCGAAGAAGAATGAGTAGATTAAAAGAATTAACACAATCTCAGCATCGCAATGCAGAGAGACAAAAATTTGTTAAAGTGTTAATGAGTGGTAAAATTAATCCTAAACTATATGCTACTTATTTGTGGAACCAACACAAAAAATATGAATTATTAGAAACTCTAGCAGAATCTCATGGAATACTAGATGATCTTCCTGGCGTAAGTAGGCATTTAAAAATTGAACAAGATTTTAATGAACTATGGGGTCAAGATGAATTACCTACTATAGTACCTAGCACTACGGAATATATTCTGCATATGAAAGAAATTATGCAAGATCCAATATCACTAACTGCTCATATATATACACTACATATGGGGGACCTAAGCGGCGGACAGATGATAGCACGTAAAGTTCCAGGGTCAAAACAGATGTATAATTTTGCCGGCGACACTACAGCATTAAAAGAAGCTATTCGAAATAAGATCACAGACGATATGGCATCTGAAGCAATCTATGTCTTTGAATCTGCAACTAAGTTATTTCAGGAATTAATGGAGTTAGATATTGAGCACTATATGGAATAAACTTATTGATTGTCAAAATCAAATTATTGATTTACTTGATAGCAATGCTAATGAATATATCGAAGTAGGACTAGGTCAATTTAATCGAGATAATTGGGTTAATCGAACCTGGGTTAACTCTCATATCCGCCGAGCACATATTGATGTAGTTGATGCAAGAGACACTAAAGGACTATGGATGATGCATGTCTGTATGTTTCCTATTACTAATAATAGTGGGCCTATTTACGGGTTTGACGTAATTGCAGGCAAAAATAAGATCACAGGTGCATTCCACGATTTTAGCGAAACAAGTGGCGGGATAGATCATCCAATGATTCAAGGATTTGAAGAAAGCGTACGAGATTATATTCCAACTAAAAAAAGAGTACTACCTGAATGGGCAAGTAATATTTTTACAGAATGGATGATTTCTGCTAGTAATGTTAGTAATGAAGAAGAAGTAGATCAAATTATTAATATTGTTTTATCTAACACTCGTTATTATTTAGAAGAAATTCCTAAATATTCTATATATCAAGATGTCTTAGATATCGATTACACTAAAAAAATGCATAACTATTATTGTACAAATCAACAGATGAATCCTCACACACCAGCTGTAATGAAAAGTCTTGGATTACCCGAAACTGACGTAGAAATATTTTGTAGAGACTTATTATTCCCTAAACTATAGCTAAATATTAGCATGAATTTACCAATATTAATTATCATGCTAATATTTATAGGATCATTAACACATGCAAGTGAGTTAGGCTGGGGATTTAAAAGTCCAGCATTTCACTACGGCAATGGATATTCAACACACGTACTAAGTGTTGAACAATTACAATATAATAGACGTGAAGACCGCCGAAAAGATGCTGAATCTGCTGCAAGAGCAGCAGAGCGTGACGGCGACAACTCAATACTTTCAAAATTTATGCGTAACTTAGAAAGCAGAATTTATGCAACAATGAGTAAACAACTTGTTGATGCTATGTTTGCTACTTGCGATGCAGATGATGCAGAATGTGTTCCGCCTGATAGCGGAAGTGCTAATATCGAAGGTGCTGAAATAACCTGGGCTAAAAATTCTGATACTGGCGAAATTACTATTATTGTAGACAGCGAAGACGGATACACTGAAATTACAATTCCAGGTACAGGGGAGTTTGCATTTTGAAAAATATAATCATTATGCTAGTTATATTCAGTCTTGCCGGTTGTAGTAGCTGGAGACAAGCACGAGCAGTTAAAAAAACAGTAGGTCCAGCGAGAGTACAAACGGCCCCTGAACAAATACGATTAGACGCTGTTCCTGAACTTGATGCTAAAAAGATGACTATTGCTGTTTATAATTTTTTAGATAAAACGGGCCAGCGTAAACCTGCAGACAAGATAGCAAATCTTAGTAGTGCAGTTACACAAGGATCTGAAGTATGGGTAATTAAAGCATTACAGGAAGTAGGAAATGGAACTTGGTTTGAAGTTGTAGAGCGTGTTGGCATGGATCATTTGATTAAAGAAAGACAGCTAATAAGAAACACTAGAGACACGTATGAAAAAGAAAAACCACATGGACCAACTGCCCTTAAGCCAATGATGTTTGCAGGCCTTTTACTTGAAGGAGGCATTGTTGGGTATGATAGTAATGTGTCAACTGGCGGAGTTGGAGCACGGTATTTAGGATTAGGAATTCAAGACGAATACAGAATTGATTATGTAACTGTTGTAATGAGAATAGTAAGTGTTAGTACCGGAAGAGTACTGTTTAGTGTAGCAACTGAAAAAACTATTGCTAGTTATCGTTCAGGAACTGATGTATTTAAATTTTTTGACATGGGGACTAAGGCTGTCGAAAGTGAAATTGGTTGGTCAATTAACGAACCAGTAAATTACGCTGTAAGGGCAGCTATTGAAGCTGGAGTAGTTGAGATGGTTTACGAGGGAGAAAGAAAGGATCTTTGGAAGTTCAAAGAATTTAGGTAGTAGCAATGAAAATAATAAGAACAATAGGAATTGCTGCCTTAATATTATTCGGATCTAATTTATTCGCAAATGAAATTTACATTGAACAAGTTGGTGACACATTAGATTTAGATATAACACAAGATGGGCAAGATAATGAAGTTGGGGATAGCACACAAGATGCTATGTTAAATGGCGACTCAATGACATTTGAAATTACACAAACAGGTAATTTAAATACAATTGACGCAATTATCGGAGGCAGTACTTATACCGGTACATGGGCATTTACTGGCGATTCTAATAACGTTGATATGAAATGTGATTCAACAAGTGGAGTTAATTGTAACAATGTAACAGTTAATATCACAACAACCGGCGATGATAATACATTTGATATTTTTGCCGGAGAAACAAACGATGCACAAAATTTAATAGCTGCATTTACAGTATTGGGTGACGGAAACGTTATACAATCTGAAATAGATGGCACTAATGCTGATGTTACAATCACTGTAGATAATAGTAGTACAACTAGTTCAGCAACATTAACTGATTTAGTTTCGGGCAATAGTACCGACGCTGGAGGAAATTTAATTGACATAGATATTAGTGGTAACGGTGATACTGGTGGTCATGCAATTACATTAGATATCACAGGTGGCGGCAACTTAATTGACATTGATCAAAGTGGAATAAACGATAATAAAGTTAATTTAGAAATGACAGGTGATGATGGCTCGGTTAATATTATTCAGTCTGATTAATTTATTTTGGTTGTCTTCTATATTAGTTGCAGCAACTGACTCCGCTGGACAAATTGGAAAAATACGAGGGTCAGGAGTTCTTGAAAGAGGCAATGACGTAGTAGTTGGTGATAAAGGAATTGGTGTACAAAGCCTTGACACTGCTGTAACAGCACAAGGCACTATGCAAATTGACTTTATTGATGATACTAGGGTTGATTTAACAGAACATAGTCGACTATTAATTGATGAATTTGTATACGACCCAGCCAACGGAATAGGTAAATTAAGTATTAAAGCAAGTCTTGGAGGAATTAGATATGCTAGTGGCCAAATTGCTAAAAACTTTAGACAAAATGTTAATATAAGAACTCCAAGTGCAACTATTAATGTTCGTGGCACAGATTTTGCAATGGTAGTTGACGAACTTGGAGGATCAATGATAACATTATTACCAAGTTGCAATGATCAAGGTGTGTGTTATACAGGAGAAATTGAAGTTGAAACTGATGCCGGTATGGTTATAATGAACCAATCATTCCAATCAACTATGACTAGCACTAGCAACCACCCACCGTCAAAACCTTTAATACTTGATATCGAAGAACACAATCTTACACAGTTATTAATTTTAAGAAAACGTACTCCTTATGAAGACGAAGAAGCTGAAATTATGCGCAAGGCAAGGGCACAGTATGATTTCTTAGGTATAGATATGTTAGAATTTGATGGGTTAGATGCTGATGCGCTTCAAGACAGTATTGACGGAATTTGGTCAACACAGCTTGATGAAACAGATTACATTTTTGCCGATGTACTATATGATATGCTTGATGCATTAAATGCAGCACTTATGGCTAGACTTAGTAATGAATTAGATATACAAAATTCTTTATTTTTTAAGCAATACCAAACCGGCATAGATTTAACAACAGGAATACAATTAGAAGAATGGGAAGGTAGTTGGGAGATTAGTCGAGAGGATAATGGAAGCGATAATTATTTTAGATTACGACTTGATCAAAATTACGGATATACTATTGATATGGAGCAACAAGATTTTGAATACTATGATTACAGGTTGGGCACAACCACTGGCAATAGTATTACTATTATTCAACGCGAATGGTAGTTATGCAAATGATATCTATATTAAGCAAGTTGGAGATAATACTAACTTGACTATAGATCAAGACGGCCAGGATAATACTATAAGCCATCTTCATAATAGCACAGCTAAAGCTACACTGCATGGAAATAATCAAGATAATTCTTACACACAAACAGGTGATAATAATAGTATAGGATTATATCAAAGCGCCGGAAATGGACAGCAAACAATTAGTCAAACTGGTGATAGAAATATTGCTGTGGCAGATAGTCACGGTAATAATGCAAAGATTATTTTAACACAAACTGGCAACGACAATACAGTATATGCCGAACTAGGTAACGGCGGCGACTATGATCAAACTATTACAGTCTCACAAGACGGGGATGATAACGAAGCATATGTAGAAGTTAATGGCAATGATAACACTATTACAATTGATCAAGATGGTAATAATCATAGTACTAGTGGTATAAACAGTACACCTATTACTGGCGATCGTAATACTCTTATAGTTACACAAAATGGTTCGCAATACGAACAATTTGAAGGTATGCTAATTGGAGATGATAATACTATTGATGTGTACCAAGGTGGCAGCGGCGAAAGTAATTTCCTCAAAGGCAAAGTAGTTGGCAATAACAATAGTGTAACATCGTGGCAAGGTAAGAAAATTGACGGCACTACTGACTTAACAGAAGGTGGTGACCACGAAGCATACATTACAGTTACAGGCGATAATAATACATACCACTCAGCACAAACAGATGAGTCAACATTTTGTTGTAGTAATAAGAACCACCTAGCAGACATTGTTACTGGTAATAGTAACACAGTAGTACACGACCAACGTGGTAATGGCGCACATATGGGCTTTATAGAAGTTACAGGAGATAGTAATGATGTTGATGTATTACAGCGTGGCGGGCAAGGCGATCATTTTTATGATCTAGTATTAGATGGCAACAGTAATTCAGTTACAAGTATACAAAAAGGTAACGGTGCTCATAGTACGACACTTGACCTTACTAATAATGGCGGCGAGTATACTGTAAACACAACACAAGATAGCGTAAATAATCAATCATATTCAATGACAGGTAGTTGTACAAATATGGCAGGTTGTTCTGTTTCGATATTACAAAATTAAAGGGTATTACAAATGATTTTAGGACTAGCACTTAGCACACACTTAGGAGTAATTAACGAATATAATAACATACATCCACATATCCGATTTTTAGAAGGTAGTACAATAAGTGGTGTATATTATAATAGTATTAATAAATTAAGCTGGTATGGAGGAATTAGTATACCAGCTACTGAAAACTTTAGTTTTGAAATTGGGGGTGTAACAGGATATACAACATTTGATAAAGTTTCTCCATATATAAGAGGCGTATATAATACAGAAAATTTAAAAATGTTTATAGCGCCAGCATACGAACGCAATAGGGCAGGCAATGTAAACACTGGTATTGTTATAGGTATTGAGATACCTATAGGAAAATAATAAATACTATTGAGGGCAACACATGATAGATCCAATCACGGCAATATCTGCTGCTACGGTAGCGTTTAGTACTGTTAAAAAATTTGTAAATGCAGGACAAGATTTTGAGAACGTAGCAAAGCAACTAGGCAAATGGTACACAGCATCAGCTGACTTTCGTTATGCGCAAACGTCTCAAAAAAAGCCTCCTATATTTAAAAAAATATTACAAGCTCGTAGTGTTGAAGAAGAAGCTTTTAATCTATTAATACATGAAAAGAAACTGATGGAACAAGAAAAAGAACTTGCAACCTTGTTAAACTATCGATTTGGCTGGGGCACTATGGAAGAACTTAAAGAAATGCGCCGTAAGATTCGAAAGCAACGTGAAGCAACTGTGTATAAGCAAGAACAACAAAGGAAAGCATTTCTTGATACTCTTGCAATTGTTGTATTAGCAGTCTTAGCAGCAACAGCACTAGGAGCAATTGTGTTTATAATTGGAGTAGGAACTGGAAAATGGTAACATGAAATCTGTATTTTTATTAGTAGTAATGATAGGAATGTCAAACCCAACAAAAATTAGCAATGATACACACTACAATAATATTTCTGAATGTATACATGTTGCCAAAGAGATAAGTAAACAGAGTACGTATTCATCTGCGCCAATAGAATTTAGGACATGGGCGTATTGCGTTCCAATTAATATACAAAATGAATAACTAAAAGGAAGTTAATATGCATAAAATTATCTTTTCGTCTGTCTGGAGTGTATTATTATTATGTGTATTAAGTTATGTATATCTGTCAAATCCTAATTTTTTAGAAAGTATTCGATTAAAATATTTTGATACATTAATTATAAATCAAACTCCTGTACAAAATAACATTTACACAGTAAACATCGACGAACCAAGTTTAGAGGCATACGGTCAATGGCCGTGGCCAAGAGGCGATTATGCTAGCCTTATAGAGGATTTATATGCCAGAGGCGCTGGACTTGTGGTGTTTAATGTGTTAATGTCAGAGAATGACAGATCGTCTCAAGATGATGTACTTGCATTAACCATGCAGAACTATCCTGTTATAGTAACAATGCTAGGTTCTGCAAAAGATAAAAATACTCCAATTAATCCAGGCGCAGCAATTATAAATCCAGAACACATGCACATGATTCCTAATGCTCCGGGTATTATTGCAAACGTTCCGGCTATTGAAAATAATGCATATGGTAGTGGTATAACAAATACATTTGCCGAAATTGATGGAGTAACACGCAGAGCTCCGTTAATACTAGAATCAAACAGCACACTATATCCAAATGTAACAATGGAAGTACTACGTGTACTAGCAGGTGATCCTAGCTTCCAAATCAAACTAAATGAGTTAGGAGTAGACAAACTACGTATACCACAATTTGGATTCCTACAAACAGACACAGTTGGAAGAGTGTGGATTGATTGGAGCCAACAAAATATAAAAGCAAGTGCTGTAGAGTTACCTGATGATTTTGCTGGTGCTGTAGTATTTGTAGGTCCTACTGCTGCTGGCATTACACAACCAATTGCTACAGCTAAAGGAAGTATATTTCCACATGAATTACAAGCTACACTATTAGGTACAGTTTTTAACAAATCTAATATAGTAAGACATCCTGATGCAAAGGCATGGGGTGAAATCGCTGCATTTATTATTGTAGGAATTACAATGATATTAATTGCCCGTTGGACATACATAGGTATAGCCTTCTTTGTAGTGTCCGTGGGCGGCAGCATTGGTTTTTCTTATTGGATGTTTGCTGAGCACCTAATATTAATTGATGGATTTATTCCTGCTGTGTTTTTAATTACTGTAGGACTAGCAAGATATATACCTAAGTTCTTAGATGAGTTTTTACAAAAACAAGAAATTAAAAAACAGTTTGCAGGGTATGCATCACCAACAGTGGTGCGTATGCTACAGGAAAATCCTGCACTAATCAAAGAAGGTATGAAGAAAGAAGTTAGCATTGTGTTCAGTGATTTACGTGGCTTCACTCCATTAGGTGAATCATTTGGCGACGATGTAAAAGGACTAACAAAGGTTATGAACTCATACATGGATGCAATTACGCAACCAGTATTAGATATGGATGGAATGATAATTAAGTACATTGGTGATGCTAGTATGCACATACACAATGCACCTATAGATGATCCTGAACATCCAAAAACCGCAGTACAATGCGGTCTTGACATGCTTAAAGCAGTGGAGTTATTTAATGAGAAAATTACAGCAGAAGGTAGGCCACCCGTTGGTATGGGGGCTGGCATTAATACTGGTCTTGGTTATTTGGGCGAGATGGGAAGTACACAGCGACACAGTTATGACGTCCTCGGAGATTCTGTTTCAACAGCAGCACGAATAGAAAGTAAATGTAAAGAATATGGATGTGTCCTGCTTGTTGGTGATGCTACATATCAGCAAACTAAAAATAACTTTTTCTATTTAAAAATAGATGACTTAGCAGTCAAGGGCAAAACTATAGGAATTGGAATATGGACAGTGTTAGATGTTCAAAAAACTCCAGCGCAACGCAAAAGCCAAGAGATGCATCAACGTATGCATCAAGCATATAGATTACAAGAATTTGACGAAGCAATTGACTTGTGTAATAAACTTATGCGACATTTTGATGCTAAGTTAGAAGGATATTATAACATGTGGATAGAACGTTGCAAATTTCAAAAAACACAAGATTTGCCGGAGTCGTGGGATGGAATCTTTATTGCCCAAACTAAGTAAGTTTTCGTAGCAACTTCTAAATAAATAAAACTATAGTTATTTGTGAGAGGATTCGTGTTTTAATAATAATGCGTTAACTTCGTCGGTCTTAACTAGCCATCCGCCATTATTTACAATAAACACATCGCCAGGTTTGTACAAAGGATTATCTTTAAATCCAGGATTACCTTGTTTGTCAAGTCCCATAACTTCGCCTGGCCAGTCTCCTTCAACTCTAAAACTACTACCAGCTTGGGTTATATTATAATCCATCCATATCATGATGGTTCTCCTAACGCAATTTTGTCTGAATATTTTAAAGCAAACACAGTATGATCTCTGCCTTTGTCAATGTCTACATAAATATCACAACGGCAATATATGTCACTGGGCAATGTTTGACTGTTGGTTCTTAGATAGACTAAATTAAATCCATCTTGATTACATTGTTTAGTAAGTTCTTCACCTAACTCTCGACGTATCCATAAAGGTTCTGAATTTGTGTTAACATGCGACCATTTATATTCACAATTTCCTAAATAATATCTCATATTATTATTTATAAATTACAAATTTATTTTCCAGTACTATCGAATTCTGCCGAAGAGTGTTTGTATTCATCTACTAGACGTTGTAATTCGTCTTCACGTTGTGGATTAAGTTTTGCTCTATATTCTAAAACCATACTTAGTTTACTGTTTAGTCTAATTAGATCGTTGTCTAACATACGTACACGATCAACAAGTCTAATTAATGTACCCATTGTTTCGCCAATTACAGGATCAATAGTTTCAGTAACCCACTTCCATATAAAGAATATAAAATAGCCCATGCCAACAGCGGCAATTATTGGAAATCCGTAATCACTTACTATTTTTGCAAGATCAATTTCGGCCATATCTACGAACCAAATGTATTTACTAATGCAGGGCCAAATACACTAGCTGCATAACCTAGTGCAACAATAGCAATTACACCAACAGCTAACCATTTCATCTTAAAGTCGTCAACATTCATTTCTATGGCTATAAGTTCATTACCTAAAATTCTTACTGCTACTTCAAGTTTACCTCTATTATCAGTCACGTCTGGCATCTTCTTTCCCTTCATTTGCTGCTATCCTATCTATATTAGGCCTAACATTTAATGCATAACTTAGTAAAGCATCTATTTTTACTAAATCATTATTCATAGTTTGTACTCTGTTATCTAGACTTCCAATAATGTTCTTCAGTGTAGTTACTGAATCTGTGACGCCTGCTAATATAAATTTAAGTGTTAAAAAAACAAAGCCGCCAGCAGCAATAGCGCCTGCTATTGGAAATCCTATATCTGTTACTAAACTTAAAAAATCCATTCAGTTCCTTAGTACAATGTACATAATATAATCATTATTCCAATCAGTAGCCCAACAATAAAGCCAATAGGCAATGCAGCAATCAAACTACATTTTTTTTTGTCGTGTGTCCATTGTTGCATACTATCTTGCGCACCTCACGCTCTACGCTACTATTTATGCAAACGGATAAATATTTCATTAACTTGCAGAAAGGAAACAAGCTTGATAAAAGATTATAATGTTAATGAAATATTTTCAGATATAGATGGAGATAATGACAATATTTTAATGACAATACCGCCTGAGATATTAGAAAAAATGGATTGGGTACCTGGAGATATATTAAAAATCTCTCAAGACGATAATGGTTCTATTACTATGTCAAAGAAAGATTTAGATGGCAAAGAATAGTGATATTATAGAAGTTGAAGGCGAAATTACAGAAGTTTTGCCCAACCAAACATTCAAAGTAGAACTAGACAATGGACATAATGTGATATGCTACACCGGCGGTAAGATGCGACAATTTCGTATTAGACTGGTTGCAGGTGATCGAGTAAAACTTGATATGACGCCTTATGATTTAGACAAAGGTCGAATAACTTTTAGATTATAGATTGACATCTAGTATGGTTTCTGCTATAGTATGCTTGTTGAAACTATTAGAGACAGTATAATGATTACAGTTAATGGCGCTACAACTTCACAACACGATTATGCCGAAAGTATGGCTATTTTTGTTTGTCGTAAATTTAACATCTATCCAGAGATTGAAATTAATTTTCGTAGACTAACAAACGATCAATCAGTTGGCGGGTGTGTACAACTTGACGACGGCGAGTACGAGATTGATATAAAACGTAGTTTACGTCTACGAGAGATGCTGACTACACTAGCCCATGAGCTAGTGCATGTAAAACAATATGAGCATGGTGAATTAACTCAAACTAGTAATCGAGGATGCGATTACTGGGATAGACCTAGTGAGATTGAAGCACATGGTAGAGAACATGGGTTGTTTATTATGTGGGCAGAAGAACATAATTTATCTCACAAAAAATGGACACAAAGAGGATTAGAAAAACATGGTTGACTTGCTAGTATCTGTATGCTAGTGTAGATTAAATACTTAGGCAACTTAGAAAGGCACACAATGTTTAAACAAGGCATCGATCTTAATAAAGTGGTTCAGTTAACCACTGTTGCTACACAAGAAGCACTTGCTATAGCATGTGCAGCACAACGTATTAATCGTTCATACATCAAGGAAACACGTAGGTTTAGCGAAGTAGAAAACAACACAAAATTTTCAAACAAAGAGATTGTGAAGTTTGCTTTCCACAAAGATCCGCAATATTTGCCATCTGACTATGTACGTCCTACTCCTACTGAAGAAGACTATATTCAAGTAGCTGAAATTCAAAAATGGATGAAGCGTTATGTAATGCTAGGACTTGGTAACTTGGACAACTTTAAAAGTGACATGGTTGACGCTGTATCACAGGACACTGTGTCTGCTGACAATCTAGGTCGTGTTGCATTTATTCCAGAGTTTGTAAAACGTGACCAACACGAAAGTAGTCTAAAGAAAGAGATACGTACTGAGTATCGCAACAGTCAACACTTGGGTAAAGAAAAAGACGTAATTGAAGGTGTTGTAAAAATTCTCGACAAGCGTTATAGTTCACAGTGGGAATCATACAACTATGTTGCTGTAATGGACGGAAACCTTTTATCATTCATGAATAAATATGATTATAACGTAAACGACATGAAACGAGTAAAAGGTAAAGTAAAGTCTCAGACAAAAAACAGACTGTTTGATGCAAACGAAACACGGCTCAACTATGTAAAAATCTGCAAAGTATAAAGGAACAGTATAATGTTTATAAATGAAATGTATCTTTGGCTACTAGGAACTGCTGCGATCTTTACAGTGTTTGGATATCTAATTGATAAAGATAAGATTACAAAGGATATTATTGGATCAGTTGTTGATGACTTGATCGAACAAGGATTTCTTAAAACTGAACAAAATGATGTAGATGACGAAGTTATCTTAGTTAAGTGGCCTGATGATTAAGATACAATGCAAGATTCCTAGATCAGTGTATCTAGCATGTTCAGGTGGAATTGACAGCATGGCCTGCCTTAATTTTCTTAATCGTAATCACAATGTAACCGTACTGCATTACAATCATGGCACAGCCCATGCAGATAAAGCACAACGGTTTGTAGAAAACTATTGTCAAAAAAACAATATCAACTATCTGTTAGGAGGAGTAAAAGGAACAATTCCTCCAGGTCGTAGCAAAGAAGATTTTTGGCGAGAGCAACGGTATAAATTTTTTGATAACTTTACTGACAAGCCATTAATTACATGCCATCATCTTGATGACTGTGTTGAAACTTGGATCTTTAGTAGCTTACACGGAACAGGAAAATGGATACCATATAGACGTAATCATATTATTCGGCCATTTAGACTTACTCGAAAACGAGACTTTGAACTTTGGTTAAACTTAAATAACATTGATTATATTTCGGATGACAGTAATAATGAATTATGCTACAATCGTAATTATATTAGACACCAAATGATGCCACATGTGCTACACGTAAATCCAGGAATCTATAAAACACTGTATAAGAAAGTTGTAAATGAAGTTGCCTAAATTATTAGTAATTGGCCATGGTAGACATGGCAAAGACACAGTATCAGATATACTATGTGATAACTTTAAATTAAGTTTCATATCAAGCAGCATGTTTGCCTGCAACCGATTTATATACAATGACTTAAAATCTAAGTACAATTATACAACACTAGAAGAATGTTATAGCGATCGTCATAATCATCGAGCTGAATGGTATAATGCTATATCAAGTTTTTGTGAACATGATCCAGCTAAGTTGGGTAAAGCTATTTTTTCAGAACATGATATTTATTGTGGACTACGAAACGTAAGAGAATTTGATGCAATGCGTGAACAAAATGTTTTTGATGCAGCAATTTGGGTAGATAGGTCAGAACATCTACCAACAGAAGATTCAAGCAGTATGACACTAAACAAAGAGATGGCAGACTACGTTATCAACAACAATGGCACACTTGATGAATTAACATCTAAAGTATACGATACATATAATAATATTTTAAAGGAATTAAATAATGACTGAAAAAGTAATAACTAGAATGCAGCAATTATGCGAACCAATTGATAGACAAATTATGATGTGTAATGATCATAAAGATGGGTTAATGCTAGCATGTGCAATGTTAGAAAAAGTAAAAACTATCTTAGACACACATATTGGTGAGAAAGGTCGGAAACAGATTATTTCTGAAGCTAACAAATAATGGACATTAATACTCACGGTTTTGAAAAAGAAGAAAATGAACATGCTGGTGTAAAACAAGTATATAACGATATTACACCACGCCAGCCTCAGTCTGAAATGGTTGTTGCACTTAAAAAAATGGCTGGTAATAAATACCTTTTCAAATGCATAGATAGTTTTGAATGGAAAGCTGCTGAGTATATTATTGAACTTGAACAACAACTAAGAAATGAAAAAGAAATAAACGATCATTTATGGAAATCACTGACACAGATTGAAAAACAACGAGACTACGCATTAGAAGAACTATCTAAAAAATGACACAAGATGATCGAGATTTTATAATACAGTCAGTTAATAAATTACTAAATATTCCAGTAAGATGTTTAACTACAGCTGAAATATCTCGTTTGAAAAATTTACTAAGAACATTAAGATAAACGTAAGACTAAATATTACTTAATTAGTAGGAGACTGTTATGAGTCATAAGAATGTCAATTTTGAAAAAACACTAAGCGATGACGATTACGGATTAATTGTTGGCGAAGACGGAACACTAAAAGGTATATGGGTACCTAGACATAAAGAACATATGGAAATACCCGAAGAAATTGCTAATCTATGTATTACAAAATTTAACCTAGATCCAAACGATGAATTAAATTATAGTACTACTTAAAAAGGATATGTAAATGATAACAGTTGCTCAATTAGCAGAACTTGCAAAAGAAGCACAATTAAATGACCCGATCGATTGGGGAGACTTACCAATCGAAGAACAAGCAACATTTGAATTAATGGCATCAAGTGTAGTTGAACAGTTTAACGAATTACCCCCTGACCAACAATTATGGATTGCCATGGGTACTATTGTAAAACTATTAGTCGAAAACTTTGTCTTAAATTTAAAACTAAATTCAAAAGGTTAATATAAAAATGAAAAAACATCACAATGACTTTACGTATACTCAATGGAGTAGTCGAAAGAATCCTAATAGAATTCTTTGGCAAGTATTGCTTGCAAAGCAAGAAGTTGTTACAACTTGTACAACCGAAATTAAAGCAATTGATATGTGCAAAGAGTTAAATAATGATCGCTGGTACTTACTACGTGGTCAAACTCGAGCCGATAGAGTTGCTAGTTTTGGTTGACAATTAATACTTTAGGTGTTAATATAAACATAAAGCGCCATTGGTGGAATTGGTAGACACGCCAGATTTAGGTTCTGGTTCTTTACGGAGTGGGGGTTCAAGTCCCTCATGGCGCACCAAACAAAGGTAGATAAAATATTGCAAGTTTCGGCTCTTAAGACTTATGATGCACTAACTTATACACATTGGCATCCAATTTATAACTGGGGGCCGTGGACACTTGCTGGAGAAAATCCAGAGTTTTTTACATTTAATAATATACGACATGACTGGATTAATAAGTTTGATAAAGCAATTATTGAACATGTTGCCGAAAGAGGAGTAGCTGTACAAGCTGGAGGGTGGCAAGGAGTATATCCATTTTTACTATCAACTATGTTTAATCTAGTATATACCTTTGAGCCTGACCCTTTAAATTTCTTCTGTTTAAATAAAAATTGTCAACAAGACAATGTTTTAAAATATCAAATGGGCCTAAGTGATGCTCCAGGATTAAGACAATTTGAAGTTGTTAATGCTCCTGCATATAATTGTTTATCTACTGGACAACATCGATTTGTTGGGCCAGATCCATATATGAATAATATACAAATTGAAAAAACTATTGATGTACAAGCTATGCCGCTTGATAGTTTTAATTTACCAAGACTAGACCTTCTTATACTTGATACAGAAGGATTTAATTTAGAGTGTTTAAAAGGTGCCGAGCAAACTATTGTAAATAATAATGCAGTGATTATATCTGAAAATAGTCATAACGAAATAAATTCAAGTCAAGAATTTGCGTATTTACAATCACTAGGTTATAAATGCTGGGGAAGTTTACAAAGCTATCATAATGATGGTAATAATGATGACTGGTTATGGAAAAAATAAGGAGAAGGTATGACAGAAGATGAAATTAGAAAAGAACTAAACAAACAGATATCTGAACATTTTCATATACAACGAACTAAGAATTTTCAAAAGAATATCAGTGATTCACAATCACGAAGTAGACAAATACAACAATTAAACAAAAACAAGGAACTAAAATGAGACAATGGATTTATGAATCTTGGAATAGCGTTATGGACGCTAATGTCAATCCACTTAGAAATATTCCAAATTTACAGGTTAGACATCTAATAATGCAAATTCTTGCATGGATGTGGGTTTCTATATGTTCTCTCTATATGGGGAGCGTTATGTTTTGGGGAATTAACGCAATTGCACATACATTTTTACTTGGAGCAATTGTAATTACAGTCGGTACATTTGATGCCGCTAAAAGAAATCCCACAGTCTTTAAACGACTCGACGGATACAATGGCCGTAGAAACAACGGCGAACACGATTAACAAAAGGAAAGGTAGGTTAATGAATACACTAAAAAACATTTTAACTATTGCATTTTTATCAATAGTAACATTTTCAACTGCATATGCAGGATCTGATAAAGTAAAGGTAGGGTTCGTATATGTCGGACCAACTGGCGATCATGGATGGACATATCGCCATGACATTGGCAGACAAGATGTAGAAGCACATTTTGGCGATCAAGTCGAAACATTTTTTGTCGAAAGTGTAAGTGAAGGACCAGACGCAGAAAGAGTCATTAATGCTATGGTTTTACAAGGTGCAGACATTATCTTCACAACATCGTTTGGATATATGGAAGCTACACTAAAAATGGCTAATCGTTATCCACATGTAAAGTTTGAACATGCTACTGGATATAAGCAAGCAAAGAATATGTCAAGCTATGGGTTGCGACTATATCAAGCTAGACACGTTCAAGGTGTTATTGCTGGCCTAATGACTAAATCAAATAAGATTTGTTATATTGGTGCTTATCCAATTCCAGAAGTAGTTCGTGAAATTAATACGTATTTCATGGGTGCTCGACGAATGAATCCTGAAGTTGAAATGGATATTATTTGGGTAAACACTTGGTATGATCCGGGCAAAGAATCAGATGCAGCTAAAGTGCTAATGGCACAAGGTTGCGATATGGTTGCACAACACACAGACTCACCGGCTCCTATGCAAGCCGCAGAGCAACAAGGTAAGTTTGGTTTTGGTCAAGCATCAGATCAAATTGCATTTGCTCCAGAAGCACAATTGACTGCAACTATCGATAACTGGTCACCTTACTACATTCGTAAGGTTCAAGCTGTTATTGATGGTAATTGGGAAAGCGAGAACTATTTTGGTCATATGAATGAAGATGTTGTTCAAATGGCACCATTTACTAATATGCCAGATGATGTTCGAGCTATAGCAGCCGATGTTATGCAACAAATTAATGATGGTGAATATTTTGCTTTCACTGGACCAATCAAAGACCAAGCAGGCGAAATACGTATTCAAGCTGGTGAAGTAGCTACTGATGGCGAACTAAATAGCATGAATTATTATGTTGAAGGAATCACTGCTCGATTCCCTGACTAATTATAAACTAACAAAGTAGTGGCCACTTAATGGCCACTACTACTACTATGAAAGGAATAATATGACTAAAATTATTGAATTCCCACAATTATCAAATCTTGATAAACAATATATAGAATTAGAAAATCAACAAAAACTAATTAATGATCAAAAACAATTGATTAAGCAAATTGAAGAACAGAAAGAAAATAAAAATGATTCCAGTAATTGACTTTAAATCCTCGTATGCAGACCAACACATTGAAGATGCATATACTAGTACCGGATTTGCTGTTTTTACCAATTGCTTAACCAATACCGAACAATCTGATATAAATTGTTGGTTTGATGAAATGAAAAATTTCTTCGAACTTGATCTTAAAATTAAAAACAGATATCCATACGAAGGTGATACTAATTTAGGATATAGTATTATGGGAGCCGAAAATGTTGATCCCACTGCCCCTAAGGACATGAAAGAAAGTTTTAATTATAACAATCAACGTATGCCAGAACATTTGTGGCCAACTGAATTACCAAACTTTAAATCAACAGCACTCGAAAGTATTAGTGTAGCTGACAAACTTACACTTAGGATACTTGAACGGTTTGATCAAATACTCAAATGCGGAACTACATTAGTTGATGCGCATTTAAAACCTTTTAATACTACAAGAGTAATTCATTATCCAGCATATGATGGTCATATTAACGACCGTCAAATGAGAATTGGAGAACACAGTGACTACGGAACTATTACATTGCTTTGGCAAATTAATGACGTACCTGGATTGGAGGTACAAGATATTAAAGGTAACTGGCATCCTGTTCCTTATGCTGATAATGGTGTGGTTGTAAACATTGGTGATTTATTACAACGATGGACAAATAATTATTTTAAATCAACTAAACATAGAGTTGTAAACAGTCATATACACTTGCCACGTTACAGTATGCCACATTTTGTAGATCCTACACCCGGAACTATAGTAGAAAACTTACGCTTTCACGAAGCGCCACACTATCCGCCAATTGAATCAAAAGAATATTTAATGTGGCGACTTGCCCAAAGCTATTAAAAAGGATAACCAATGTCAACTGACGAAGATTTTTTTAAACAACACAACTATGCAGTAGTAAGAAATTTTCTTACCAAGGATTTTACTGAGTTTATTTACAATTATTGTTTATTAAGGTCTGGTAGAGCAAGTTTATTACTAAACAATAATTATGAATATTACCGATCAGAAACTGACGGCGGATTTAATGATCCGCAGGTGATTGATACATATTCCTGTTATGCTGATAGTGTAATGGAAACATTATTAGGCAAGGCTGCTCCGGTACTAGAAGAAACTACCGGACTTCAGCTAGCGCCAACTTATTCTTACTGGCGGCTATACAAAAATGGTGATATCTTAGAAAGGCATAAAGATAGACCATCGTGTGAAATTTCAACTACACTGTGTATAGGTTATGAAAATGACGACAACACATATAATTGGCCAATGTGGGTTGATAGCTCAGGTGAAGTTGGAAATACAGGAACTCCGGTATATCTAAATCCTGGAGATATGATAGTGTACAGAGGAGAAGACATCGAACATTGGAGAGAAAAATTCCAAGGCACAAGACATGCCCAGGTATTTTTACATTATAATGATGTTAACGGTCCTTACGGAACAAACAATCTGTTTGACGGTAGAATGTCGTTAGCAGTACCTCCTGGTTTTAAAGGAAAACTTAGATGACTATACGAAGTTTAACCCATATAGTATATAAAGACGTTTTTGATCAAGATCTTATTGATTTAACTCATAAACTTGCACCTGCTATTGAAACTGCTACATGTACTGACAATCTTAGCCAACGTAATAGTGATATAAGTTGGATTGAAATATCTGAAAAAACAGGACCATTGCTACAAGTTATATCTAAAGTAGTACAAACAGCAAATAATAAGCATTGGCATTTTAATATCGACCTCTTAGAACCATTACAATTTACACGATACGATGGCAACAAAGAGCAAAATTATAGATGGCATACTGATAATCATTTAGATATTACTCGAGACACTATACGCAAAGTAAGTTTTACAATTTTACTTAATGACGATTTTGAAGGCGGCGAGTTTGAAACAGAAAACGGGGCCCCTGATAAACTCGATCGCATTCAGGCAGCAACTCTCAATAAAGGTGATATGATTGTGTTTCCAAGCTATGTATTTCATCAAGTTAAACCAGTAACCAAAGGTATACGTTATAGTTTAGTTGGATGGATACACGGTCCGCAATGGCATTAAATAAAGGTTGACATCATTAAATAATAGTGTATTATATAAATATAACAACAAAGAGTAGAGAACATGATCCAGACTAATACAATATATATTACATATTGGCCGCTATTAAGGGGTATGTCTTGACGTGACTTTTTAAAAAGTTATTTTAAGCAGCCTCTAGTAATTAATTTTATTAGAGGCTTTTTTATGAATTTATGCCGGTCCGCTACAGTTGGAGAGGTAGGTTGGTCTCCAAAACCAATGCTTAGGCTTATAGAGTTCGAATCTCTAGACCGGTGCCAAATATGGGCGGTATGTTACAAGGTGTGACAGGGGACTGTAAATCCTCCGCGGAGACGCACGCCAGGTTCGATTCCTGGACCGCCCACCAAATACTTCTTGACTTCTATAATAGAATGTAGTAAGTTACATGTAATGCAAAACAACAAAGAAGAAATTAATATGAAGAAAAAGATGATCATACTACAAAAAGGTCTATGTAGTGTTTCTATTACTGGATCAAAAAAAGATCCTAAAACACTGTTTGATTTCTGGGAAGACATTGAATGGCAATTTTCAATGGAGTTTGATGGAGATACTGAAGCAGAACAAAAATACCAAGATCTACTCGAAGAAGGCTTTGAAATTTTTGATTAAGGAAATGTTATGAGAACACAACCGCACCAAATTATCCACAGACTTGAAGCAGACAACTCGCGTCTTGCTAAAGAATCTATTATCAAAGACGCAATGACAGAAGGGTTAGATGAATTTTTCAAAGGTGTACAAATGGCACTCGACCCGCTTGTAACATATGGTGTTAAACAGGTTCCAGAGGCAACAGTAAATGGCCAAGGGCTTGCATGGCCAGTGTTTTTAGAACTAGCTAATAAACTTATTGCAAGAGAACTTACAGGACATGCTGCACGAGATGCTATTGAATTAACAATGAATATTGCCACTACTAAGCAATGGAATATGTTTTATCGACGAATCTTAATCAAAGACTTGCGATGCGGCACAAGCGAAAAGACTGTAAACAAAGTAGCCAAGCAGTTTCCACAATATACAATTCCAACATTTACTTGTTCGTTAGCACATGATTCAGCTAAACATGAAAAGAAAATGTCGGGCAAAAAACAAATTGAAATTAAGCTTGACGGTGTACGTGTTATTACTATTGTACGTGGTAATAAAGTAGAAATGTTTAGCCGTAACGGAAAACAGTTCCATAACTTTGGACATATTATTACAGAAATTGAAGCAGTACTAGCAGTTAACCCGGCTCCATATGATTTAGTTTTGGATGGCGAAGTAATGAGTGCAGACTTCCAAGACCTTATGAAGCAACTACATCGTAAAGATGGTAAGCAATCTACTGATGCTGTACTACACTTATTTGATATGCTTCCACTAGATAAATTTAAAGAAGGCACATGGGATAAGCCTCAATCAACTCGTAGTCTTTATACATCGCACTGGGTACGTGATAATGCAGAACAATTGGCGCATGTACAAGCACTTGATTGGGAAGACGTTGACTTGGATACACCAGAAGGGCAAGAACGCTTTGTACAGTTAAATAAAGCAGCCGTAGACGGTGGCTATGAAGGAGTTATGATCAAGGATATCGATGCACCATATGAATGTAAGCGTACACATTCTTGGCTTAAAGCAAAACCATTTATTGAAGTAACGCTGGAGGTAATTGAAGTTGAAGAAGGCACAGGACGAAACAAAGGAAAACTCGGCGCTGTTGTTTGCAGTGGCACGGATGACGGGAAAGACATTAGGGTTAATGTTGGCAGCGGCTTTACGGATGATAACCGATCCAGTTTTTGGTCTAGGCGTGATGCTCTTATTGGTCAGTTGGTGGAAGTTCGGGCCGATGCCATAACACAGAATCAAGATAAAACATATAGTTTAAGATTTCCTAGATTTAAAACATTTCGAGGATTTGAACCAGGTGAGAAGATCTAATGATAAAATGGTATGATACATTAATTACAGTACTATGGGCATGGGTACTCCTTAATCTATTCTTTGTTCCGTACATTGGACCGTTACTTGCATACGGTATGTGGGAAGCATGGGATTACTATTGTAAGTATAGATTATCGCAAGAACATGGTTGACAAAATAGATGTATAACTATATAGTAGTATTAAGTTAAACACACAGAGG
>Ga0302114_10000698_pt1 | contig 23024 bp, 14 predicted proteins | sample AG5_Surface_MG_FD_203107 | JGI IMG/M metagenome (GOLD analysis project Ga0302114, IMG submission 203107) | Marine microbial communities from Western Arctic Ocean, Canada - AG5_Surface | ecosystem: Environmental > Aquatic > Marine > Oceanic | place: Canada: Western Arctic Ocean | collected...
ACGAGCTTCGCCGTCGGTTGCCCCCCCCCCAATTCCAACAAGAAGCAATACAGAGAGCCAACCACCGCCCCCGCCACCCCCAGACATTGAGCATTTAGAGCACGTCACCGTGTCGGACGTAATTCTGCTGATTTCCAACGGTCCACCGAACCTGCAGGAAACCTTGGAAGGTAGCTTGAAGCAGATTCAAGACAATAAGGAGAAATTGCGTTCCCTGATGAAGGAGAATTTCCTGTTGCATCACGACGTGCAATCGCTGGACGAGCAGATAAAGATGTTGATAAAGAACCGCATCACTGTGGAAGAAATTGCTCACAAGTTCAGCCATCTGATGCCCATGAGCGACGAGACTACTGTTGAGAGCACAAGGGCGGCTCTCACGCACGAGCAGCAGACGCTGTACGGACAGCTGTTCTACGAGCTTCAGTCGAAATCGAAGTTTCTAGTGAGAACAGCAAAGGCAACGGCGGGATCGTCACAAATTTCCAACTTCGTAAACACCGTACTGTTGTCCATTTTTGGAGATCAGTACGACAATCACGAGGAGCAAATGCTGCTGGTCATGATGAGGGACTTTCTCAAGATTGAGTTTGACAACGCGAATGAAATTGGCACCTTCATGAGATCGAATTCATGTTTAACTCAACTGCTGAGTAACTACGTGCGCCGGCCAGGTAGCATCAACGCAGTCAAGGAAATTTTGGCTCCGTTAATATTGGAGGTGATTGGGAAAGCGGACAGCTTGGAGATTAATCCCCACAAGGTGAGATCGAGAATGGAAAGGAATCGCGAAAGGATACTCAATTGAATTTGTTTTTCCTAATTTTTTATCTTCGTTTTACCATCCCCCTCCCCCTCCAAATCCATATTCAGGTTTACATGGAACTGATCAACTCGTACGAGCAGTTGACGGGGGAAAAGAGCACGCTCCCGAAGGATCTGGAACAGGACCAGATTGCAATACACCCGGAAGTGATGAAGGCTCAGAGGAAACGCGTAAAGTTGATCGAAAGCTTCGTCAGCCGTATATTAATGGCCCTTGAGGCAAAGTTCGACAAGATCATGTACGGTATAAGGTACCTCACCCGGGAGTTGCGACACCTGGCCAGGGCCAAGTGGCCTGGCATAACCACCAGGCAGGAAGGAGCAATCATGGGAGGCGTGTTCTTCTTGAGATTCATCACACCGATAATTGTTACCCCGGACGGCAACAACATTGTCACCTCGAAGGTTGGCAAGGTGCAGCGACGCAATTTGACCCTCATTGCCAAGGTGTTGCAGAATTTGAGCAACGGGGTACTTTTTGGTGCGAAGGAGGAGTTTTTCTCCTCGATGAACGAGTTCGTCGGGGAGAACTTCAGCCGCATGGATCGTATATTCTCCAAGATCATAGACGTCGAAGACGTTGAGGACGCAATGGCGATGGACCAGTTTCTGCTCATCAACACTGTTGAGCTGACCCAGGAGAAAACTATCAAGATCTCGTTCAACGAGGTTATGCAGATGCACACGTTAATAAAGGAGAACTTCAAGGACATAATTCTGAAGGTGAGCGAGCGAAGCGAGGAGCCTTGATGAAAACAATCTTGAGATGAATCCCGCGAAATGGCTACAGACGGCTACATCCACTACTAAGCTAACCCACCCAATTCGTTTGGCTCGCTCGTTTCACTCTTGCTTCATTAAAAATGCACCTCGCTTCGCTCGGCGCAGGAAAACACCCACGATCCCATCGCCAAAGTTATGTTCATGCTGGGAAGCGTTAAGAAGGAAGTTCCAAGATCGGAGAACACAACTTTCTCGCTGAAACTGGAGGCGCACACTGAGGTGAAGAAGGACGCGAAAACCCGCGGCCCCCGGCTGAGTGTTTGGGAGGTGAGCGAGCGAAGCGAGCGAGCTTTGAGGAAGACGAGAAATATATAGGAGCCACTACGACACTAACATTATTCTCAATTCTTTGGCTCGCTCGCCTCCCCCCTGCTCCATTAAAAATGCCCCTCGCTTCGCTCGGCGCAGAGCGAGCTGAACACTAGGGGACGGGCGGTGAGCAAGCAAAACGAAATGACACAGCTCGGCTTGCTGAGGTCAAGCAGGCTGTCGAGCGGGAGCAACGAGGTGGACGAGCTGCGAAAGACGACGAAACTGCTGTTGAGCAGCGTGCTTGCGAAGCTGGAGCTGGACTTGTTCGACGTTCAGTTGAACTTTGGGGACCAATCGGCGGCCAAGGTTACCTTGGAGATGATTCTGCACTACGGGCAGCAGGAAGCGGGGCAGAAGGGGGACGAAGGGCTTGTGGCTGATATTCGGACCGTCATTGACCACGTGCTCCAACTCCGCGCGAGCGAAGATTTTGGGTTCGAGGAGGGCGAGGATGAAGACGAAGATGAGGAGGGGGGAGGGAGAAGCGAGAATGAGAATGAGCCGGACGAGCGGCTGTTGCAGGAGGTGCACGGCGCCTACGTGCAAATGAACAAGAGCTGCCTGAAGGTCGAAAGAAACAGCGAAAGGCTGAAGAAGGCTCTGGAGGCCATCGAGAAGCAGCATGACGACTTGAATGACCAAATTGACACGTGGAGGGCGTATTTGGAGAACGTCAAGGCGCAGGCAATGGGGAAGAAAGAGGGGGGGGGGAAGAAGGGGGGAGGAGGGATCGGAGGGATCGGAGGGATCTTCAGTGGCAAAAAAAACAAGGACGTGAAGAAGAAGAAGGACAAGGTCAAATTTAGCTACAGCGAGCTTGTCAAGATGAACGTCATCGTCAGGAGCAACATCCCGAGCAGCGCGCAGTCGAGCGTGTACTTCACGTTCAAAACTAGCGAAGACGTGCCAGGAATGTTTGTCGTCGTTGGTAGCATCAAGGGGCTAGAGGCGAGCAGGGCAACGTTGCTGTTGGAAGAACTGCTGGGGGAGCAAGAAAGGGGTAAGGAGGAGCTCGATATGGATCCAGTCACCTTGCACGTGAACTTGTTGATTCACCTTCTGAATTCTTCGTTTGGGAACGGTTAATAAAAAGTGTGAAAATAGATTGTGTCAAATTTGTCTTTTTACATCGACTTGAGCTGCGCAATCACCCGGTTCAACCGGTGCTGCATTCCATTGCACAGCTTGTAGTTGGCTTCGCCAACGACGTCGTACGGTGTGCTCAAGACCTGCTTCACGTCCTGCAAAGCGAACTTATACCTCTCAACGGCCTCAAAGGCCTGGGCGCGTCGCACCAAGGCCTTGACATTCGAGGGATCGGTTTCGAGGACCAATGAGCAATCCTCAATTGTACCGTCGAAATTAGATATTTGTTTGAAGCAAGCGGCACGGTTGCTTAAACACTTTAGGGCGAGCTGGGAAGAATTGTCGTTGAGCTTGGTGAGGCACTGAGAGTATTTCTCAATGGCTCCCTCAAAATCAGCGCCCTTGTACCTCTCATCACCAGCCTCCTTGAGCTTTTCGGTGCTGCTCAAGCCAGACTTCCTGCTAGCCTCCTGGGCCTCCCACTTGGGTCGGACCTTGCTCATCATATTCTGAACCTCCGAGTTGCCAGCATCAATCTTGCTAGCAGCCTCAAGAGTCTTGAACGCAGCAGCAATGTCACCGTTCTGCATCTGCTCCTGTGCCTTGGAGCAAAAGTTACGGGACTGATCGTTTCGCTGTGTGTTGTGTTGTGTGTTGTGTTGTGTTGTGTTGTGTTGTGTTGTGTTGTGTTGTGTTGTGTTGTGTTGTGGGGGAGAATGGAAATGAAAATGGTGAAGATGGAGGGGGAGAGTGAGTGAGTGAGTAAGGGGTGGAGTTGAGTGACAAGACAAACAAAAAACTCACCTGCATCTCCACAACCTCCTTTTTCATTTTCTTCAAATCAGAATTACTACTGTCAACACCCAAACCACTCTCAAGGGTCTTGATGCACTCAGCCATGTTCTTCAAATTCTTCATTGCAGTCGCCAAACGAAAGTAACCCTTTACGAACTTTGAATCTGCCTTCACGCAGTTGCGACCAGCATCGGCCATCTCAGCCCAGTTGCCTAGCTTCTCGTGGGAAGCAGCCATGTTAGACCAGTAAGCTGGCACAGTTGGGTCTGCCTTCGTTGCCTCCATGTACTTTTCGATTGCACTTGGATAATTTCCAGCCTTGAAGAAGGCATTTCCCTCAGCCTGTGTACAAGATCAGATGGTGCAGGAATGAGGCATGAGGTGCATGTGTTAGTTTTTGAGTGGTACTGAGGATCGACCTTCGCTTTGGGATTGTGTTTGACCATTGGGCTCGGCTCGTAAATCAGTTTCGAGCCCAAAAGAATAACTCGTATCAACGATAAACTTGCCTTGGCTGATTCTGCTGTGGAATTGGGCATGGGTGATCTGTAAAAAGTTTTAAAAGTTTTGTTTAACTCGTGGCCCAAAAATACTTCAAACTAACAGCACATGAAATGTTCAGTTACAATGTTGGTGTTGCATTGAAAGCTCACACACTCATCTACTCTGCCAGGTGTTGCGTGCAGTCAATTTGCTGGAATCACGAGGCCCTTCAATTGAGACGAAGGATGAAATCCCATCTCTCTTTGGTGACCTGGAGCCTGTGCTGATGCAACTTACTTTCCCGTCTCACGTTCTCAAGCACATTTAGTACGACAAGGTGGAGTTGACGAGGTGGAGATGTGCTGAAGAAGCCGACCCACAAATGCGACGTCTGCAGCTCAAGGTGCCAAACTGTCTGCACGGTGCAAGAACCGTTCTACTGCTCCCTCCCCTACATGAAGTCTTTATATGTGTATATAGAGGTTTGGGGCTAAGGATGAATTAACAAACGACGTAGTTTACTTCATGTTACCCAGTCCTGCGCATTAACAACTGGAAATCGAAGAATCCAAGTTTTTATCCTTACATCCATCACTACTTTTTACATTACCTATCAATATTTTCTTAAATACTACTACCACATAATTACCCTTTATTAACAATTCAAATAACATAACCACCAATTCATAAACCAAAAACCAACAACGAAAGCTTAGCTTATGATTGAAACCGATGAAAATTACTTTATTGTGAACCCTTCTTTTCGTAGGCAAATCTTGTGCTTCTCAATCACATCAGCACACTCTTCCTCACCATTCCTAACCACGCAATCGTCTCTAAGAGCCTTCGTATCAGGGCAAGAGCAACATATTTTTCTGCCTGACATGCCCAGCACCGGTTGTGATGCCGGTGGGGTGGGAGTCGGTGTCGATGGAGAGTTACCCATGTGGGGCTATATTGCGTTTTCTTTTTGACTTTGCTGTGCACCTGTGGAATTCATTTTTAAATTTTCATGAATTTTAAATTCAAAAATTCAATCTGGCGTCGTACAGTGTCATTAAACACATCCCCAAGCTACCCCAACCCTTCCCTCTCCATGATCCCCATCTCCTCATTGTCGAGCATTCGCTTTCCGTCCCACCCCGATGAGCTTTGTCACCTGAACATTCAGTCCTCTGTGGACGAATCACAGCCAGCTCTTTACATTTCCATTGAATGTCCCAACCCTAACCCCAGCGACAACATACCGTATTATTTTTCGAACAATTTCACGGCATCTTATATAGAGTCGATCACTAAGAAAGCTGCCAACAGCAAGAAGTTCAAGGTGTTCATGGACATGTTGATCAAGGCGACTACCGCTGCCAACAGTTCGACCAAGCATATGCATAAGCGTCAGACTGAAAATCACAATTACCGAGTGAGTGTAGATTTGCTCACAGCAAGCGACTTGGTATCTCTGAAGAGCGGTGTCGGCAACCCCCCCCCTCCTCCTCCTCCTCCTCTTCCCGTTCCCCCTCCGCCTCGTCCCACCTCCGACAATGACAGCAAGCGCTACCTAATTCTGACCTACACTACGGAATTTGACCGCGTCCACTACCCGCTCCCGGTCATCTTGGACAGCGACCCCATGCAGATGAGGCGAACGATTACCAGGCTCATGCAATCCTCCAGCAGCGCCAATCCCAATCCCGACACTTCCGCGGACACCTCCACCTCGAGCTACGACTCGGTTTCGTCTCCGGCCCGGTCCATAGACAGCTCGAGCAATAATATTAGAAAGGAAAACGTAATTCTCAGGAAGCGGATCAGCAGCCTGGAGAAGGATTTGCAAGGCGAAGGCAAGCATAACAATAACAACAACAACAACAATACCAACAACAATAATAATAATAATAATAAAAATAACAGCCAGAAACAGAAACAGCTGCAGCAACAGCATCAGCAAATTGCTTCGTTGAAGGAGAGCAACAGCAATTTGACAAACCAGCTGAAAAAGTTGAAATCTTCCTACACGAACAAGATAGCAAATCTCGACACGAAGCTGAATAACGCTCTTGACGAGGTCAACCGCGGCAAGCGGACAATCAACAGTCTTCGGGGTCGTGAGCGAGAGCTGAGGAAGGAGGTTGACGACGGAAGGTCGCGAAACCTGAGGCAGATGTCGGCAACTGCCCGCGGAAGGAGCCCGGCTCACTCTGTGAACAGCAGGAGTAGCAGGGCAAGCAGTAGAACGAGCAGCAGGGACAGGGACAGGAGCAGTGAGGGGGGGAGGCCTGCCTGGGGAGCGGGGGGGGCTAAGAACTCGCCTCGCACGCCAAGAAATGGCTACAGCAACTCAAACTCCACTGTCAAGAGCAGCGGTTACGGCAGCGACACGAGCGGTAGTTTTAGGGGGAGATCCAAGCCCAAATCCAAACCCAGCCCCAGTCCGAGTGCTCGCAGTATGAGCAGCAACTCTCGAGCGAGCCAGGGAAGCAGCGGAGGCAGGTTCGACCCAACAAAGTGGGCTGAGGAGAAGAAGATCGAGGAGAGGAGGAGGTTGGAGAGGAGGAGGAGGAAGGAGGGCGAGATAATTCGGACCGGCAGCGGGGGGGGGAGGAAGGGGGGAAGGGAGAGAGAGAGGAAGGGGGAAAGGCGTTCCAAGTCTGCCAAGAAGAGGAGCGGCAGCAACGAGAACTCCAACTCCAACTCAAACAATAGAACGAAAACGAGAACGAGAACAAGGTCGAAAAACTCGAAAATTTCACCACAGAAGCAGATTCCATTCCCCATTCCCACCGAAGCTGTGCTTGGAGACATTTCAAACACAAACGTGGCAAACGTTGACTGCGCGGAGGAGGTGAAGGAAATCAACACCAGGCTGTCGAATTTGCAAACGTTTCTGAACGTGAATAAGCAGCAGCGTTGAGAATCAAAATAATAAATTGTGTGTTTAATTTGTGTTGTTTGCGTCACGTCACTTGAGCTTTATCCACCCAGGGGGTGGGGGTGAGGATGGTGGTGGGGAAGGGTCTTCTATTTGTGTAAAATCTTCCGATTTTGTCTCCTCCTTCTGAACCATCTGCTCGTCATAACCCAAAACAACAACGCTGACGTCCTCCTTCTTCCTCCCGATCGCTGCGGTTACCCACTCTACCGCCTCGCGCTGGCTAAGTTTCTCCCAAGCCTCGTCAGCGGCACAATTATGCCGCTGCTTAAAATTGAACAACCGGCCACTTAATATACTGTTGCTCTGGGGCGACCCTTTTCCCATCGTCAAGAAACCGCCACCGTTGGTGTTGGTGCTGGTGCTGGTGCTGCTACTGCCGCCATTTTCAACTGACACAGACTGAAGGCCCAGAGACCCTCCCCCAACAATGTCCTCGTCGTTTAAGCCGCAGCCCCAACCCGGATCTATGCCACCAGAATGTATAGGAACAACGCAAACTCGGACGTCGTTGTTTTCGTTGAACGACTCGCAGGACGCTACGATGCCTGTGATTCCGCCACTGGGGTTCTGCTGCAATTGGTCGTGGACGATCGCCGACAGGCATATTGCCAAGGCTGGAGTTTCAGGCGTTGTGAGAGAGTGTTCTGCATGAGTGTCTACGAATTCGTTCGAGTACGAAGCAGCGTAGCACCGGGCTATCAAAGGCTTGTAGAACACGTTGTAGAAGAAGTTCAGGTGTTGACTGCCTGCCCCATTCACGGCCAGGGCCCCGGTTCTGATGTTGCTGCTGCTGGTGCTCGGGGAAGCACTTTTGTGGACCCAACGAAGGTGAGGAGAACGTATTGAGGGGGAGGAAGATGAGGAGGCAGAAGAAACCGCTGCTCTTTTTGTTCGAAGAATATTCTCATCATCCCTTTCGGAAGACGGTCCTGGAGGATCCGTTGACGTTGTTGAAGTTGTAGAATGTCCAATGATGAGCGTTGGGTGTGGTCGAATTTTACCTGGAGGGAGCATGATGCAACAAATCGAGTGGTCAATCAAACCACTCGGTGAAGAACCGGATTCAAAACTGGGAGGGTCCATTCTTGTACAACAGGCTTTTCTCGCTGATAACGCAAACAGGAAAAACAGGAAAAACATCCTATTATCTTCTGGGCCGCGGGCGAAGGCTTGGGCGACGACGACCGGGGGTTGGGTGGGTGTAAAAAAATAAAATTTGTTGCTCTCTCTCTCCTTTTTGGCTTCATTTTTTCTTTTTTTGCTTTCGCAATTTTGTTCAAATTTTATTTAGTTCAAATTTCAAGGTGAGTAAATGGCTGACCTTCGGCAATCTTTTGCTTTTGTCCACGATCAATCCACGCGCCCAGTTTTTAAGCGAATCGAGCCCGACGAGGCAGCCCATATGTAACTTTTAAAATCCTCGGGCTCCCCAAATCGACTACAAGCCCAGTGAATCTACTGTCAATTATCAACTCAACCACCCCCCACCCCCCCATATCCCCCACCCCCACCCCACACAATTCCCCACCCCCCCATATCCTCCACCTCTACACAGTATCAACCATGTCGATGATATTCGATGAATATGGCCGGCCCTTCATTATCCTGAAGGAGCAGCAGGCCAAGGCTAGAATTAAGGGAAAGGAGGCACAGAAGTCTAACATTCTTGCTGCCAAGGCAATTTCTTCAGTTCTTCGTACGTCCCTTGGGCCTAAGGGCATGGACAAGATGCTTGTCAACCAGGATGGCGATGTGACCATTACCAATGATGGCGCCACCATCCTAGCTAAGATGGAGGTTGAGCATCAGGTTGCGAAGCTCCTTGTTGAGCTGTCTGCCTCCCAGGATAATGAGATTGGAGATGGAACCACCGGTGTTGTTGTGCTTGCTGGCGCCCTTCTTTCCCAGGCTGAGAAGCTCCTGGACCGTGGAATCCACCCCGTACGAATTGCGGAGGGCTACGAGGCTGCCTGTCAGGTTGCCATCGAGCGCCTCGGTGAGATTGGGGACAAGGTTGCGTTCTCCAAGGACGACACCGAGCCCCTCGTCCGCACGGCGATGACCACCCTGAACTCTAAAATTATCAACGTCAACAAGCGTCAAATGGCTGAAATTGCCGTGAACGCGGTTCTCGGTGTTGCGGACCTTGACCGCCACGACGTCAACTTCGACATGATAAAGCTCGAGGGAAAGGTGAGTCTCACTCAGTCTCCGCTCGCCTTGTTGAAGACGAGAATACTCGCGATGAATCCCGCGAAATGGCTACAGATATAATGGGGACATCCACTACTAAACTAACATTATTCCACTCAATTCTTTTGACTCGCTTCATTCGTTTTGCTCTTGCTTCAATAAAAATGCGCACAATCTCGCTTCGCTCGGCGCAGCCCGGAGGCCGATTGGAGGACACCGAGCTCGTCAAGGGCATCGTGATTGACAAGGAGATCTCCCACCAGCAGATGTCCAAGGAGATCAAGGACGCCAAGATGTGCATCCTCACTTGCCCGTTTGAGCCCCCCAAGCCCAAAACCAAGCACAAACTCGACATCACTTCGAAGGAGACATACGACAAGCTCTACGAGATGGAGCAGAAGTACTTCACCGAGATGGTGCAGCAGGTCAAGGACTCTGGTGCCAATCTCGTCATTTGCCAGTGGGGCTTTGACGACGAGGCCAACCACCTTTTGCTACAGAACCAGCTTCCCGCCGTCCGTTGGGTCGGAGGTGTTGAGCTTGAATTAATTGCTATTGCCACCGGAGCCCGCATCGTGCCCCGCTTCTCCGAGCTGTCCGCCGACAAGCTTGGCCGAGCCGGCATGGTCCGCGAGGTCTCGTTCGGTACCACCAAGGAGCGCATGATTGTCATTGAGGTGAGTGAGTGAGCGAGCGAGCCTTGATGAAGACGAGAATACGCGCCACTAAACTAAAACATTAATTCATTTCTATTCGTAATGCGCTTCGCTCGGCGCAGGACTGTGCCAACTCCAATGCTGTCACCGTTCTGGTCCGCGGAGGAAACAAAATGATCGTCGAGGAGGCAAAGCGCTCCCTCCACGATGCGATGTGCGTCGTCCGAAACCTCATCAAGGACAACAGGGTTGTATACGGCGGAGGATCGGCCGAGATCGCCCTCTCCCTGGCAATATCTGCCCACGCCGATACCGTCATGGGAACCGATCAGTACGCCATCCGCGCCTTCGCGGATGCCCTCGACGACATCCCCATGGCCCTGGCCGAGAACTGCGGCCTATCCCCCATCGAGGAGCTCGCCAATGTCAAGTCGAAGCAGCTCAAGGAGAACAACGCCTTCCTCGGCATAGACTGCAACCAGACCGGAACCTGCGACATGAAGGAGCAGCTCGTCTTCGAGACCTTGATTGGAAAGCAGCAGCAACTATCCCTTGCTACCCAGGTAGTGAAGATGATTCTAAAAATCGACGACGTGATTTCCATGGGCAACTATAATAAAGAATAAAAATAAAGGAAAAAACACAAAATTAAAACATGTCGAAGTGTATTCGACCTAATCTATTCTATCACCCACTTTACGTATCCAACATACACAGCATTGCTGTTCCTCTCCTCACCCAGTGGTCGCAAACACCATTATCAGGATTTATATTCTTGTTGGTGGGAATGTCCAGCGCGCACACGAAGTTGGTACTGTGGCCAGTTGTGCTCAGCGTCCCTGCCCTTGTACTTGTTTTGTACAGCGGGCAGCTGTAGCAGGCCGGCGGCTTGTAGTCGGCCACCTTGCACGGCTTCAGCCACAGGCACGGCATGGGGTCGAACAATTTTCCGTTGTAGCTCTCGTCGATCCTCATTTCGCTCCTGTCAAACCTCGCCCCCTCCATGTACATGCCGTACACGTACACGCCATCCTTGGGGGCCTTTTTCACATCCTTGACGTCGAGCTCCGTGACTTCGCACCCGACTTTCAGAATATCAATCGCAATGCTGTATTCTCGGCTGTACGTTTGCTTCACGGCGGTCATGAACCCCTGCGGGAAGAAGAAGCTCGGCAGCCAGTAGCTGCTAGGCGGTCCGTCCGTGAGCCACGTCCCCATGAACGTTAGCCTCGCAAAGTGGTCCTCGGTCCAGCTCGGCAGCGGCTTCAAGCACGGATAGCCCGCATTCTCCCACTGGCTGGGCACCCTCTGGTAGATGAAATTCGTGTACATGGCCTCCAGTCCGAAGCTGAGTTGGGTAAGGGGTAAGTTAAGTCGTGATTTTTTTTTCTCACACACACCAAATCTTTCTCACCTCATTACAATCAAACCCTTGATCGCCCTCTGCAAGTCTCTCAAAGTTCCCTTCATTACGCTAATCAATTCGTTGAACCGCACCAGCTCCTGACTCAAAAACACCCCGGTGCTAATCATTTTCCCCTGGAACTTTCGGAACGTCTGGGGGTGACCCCTCCTAACGTCGAACTCGTCCACCATCCTTTTCTGAATGCTGCTCGCCAAGCTCGCAATCTCGCCGTCATTGTCGCTGTCGGATCCTCCTCCCCCTCCCCCCCCAGCCATGGCGATGATCGTGTCCAGCATCCGATTCGTGTCCTTCTGCTGAAACGTAATGTCCGCGTTCTCGTGCAGACCGAACGCACTCGGCGGGTCGTTGTCGGGGAAATCGCCGATGAACGTCATGACGTCGTCCTTACCGATCGGCGCGGCAGGACTCGCGTACTCTCCGCCCTCGCTGAATTTGAAGCCCTCCTCCTCCATCAAGTTCGGGTCGAAGAAGTTCGTCAGGATGCTACTGATGGTGAACTTGTCCTGCCCGTCAGTCACCCTGCCTCCGTACACAATCTGACTGATGATGAAGTTCAGAGTCCTCCAGGGCATCTTCTCGCTCGGTGCCTCCTCCACGTACATCCTCACCTGCCCCATGGCCGCCTTCAAGTCGCTGTTCATGAATCCGTACGGGATGTTCCAACCCGTGGCCCCGAACTTTTTCCGCTCCAATATGTTGGCGTTGAACAGAGCGACCGCGAACAGCAGCTTCTGCAGCTGTTTGGGCTTCGAGCTCTCCTCCCACTCCTTCGGCTTCATGTCGGTGAACGTCCTCATCAAGTTCGCCCTCAGCCCCTTGGGCGGCTCGTTGGTGATTTTAATGCCGTTCTGCAGCACTGGCACGGGGAATTTCGGACTCGGCATGCTCGTGAGCCAGAGCCTGAATTCGTCGTGGGTGTCGTTCGGCGCGTTCTCCGCCGCCTCGAGCAACTGCTCCATCGCCGGTAGCCAGCTTACGGCCAAGTGGCAGTTCTGCAAGCACACCCAGTCCCCGCTGACCCTAGCAGCAGCCATCAGCCGCTCCGCAATTGGTCCCTGTCCCTGTCCCAGGCTAATGATACCCCTGCTGGCCAAACCGTCCTTGCCCTTCTTCTTCGCCAGCTCCAGCAGGTAGTCATTGATATCAGCACCTGGGGACAAAATGAAGATCAAGGGCGTCATATTCGTACTATCCTCGAAGCAAGCGTTCAAGTCGAACGTTGGGCTCTCGGCGTACAACGCCCCCAGCTCCTTGACAACGTACGTCCTCACGCCGAAGACCAGCTTCTCCTTCCGGAAGGCTCGCAAAAGCAGCAACCTTTGGAAGCTGGTGAGTTTTCCTTCCCACTCTCCCGGCAGCTCGCTGTTTTGCGGCGAATTTCCCCCGAAGAAGCATTCCCGCCAGTCCTCCGAATTCTTCAGCAGGTCGCTTGTCAAACCTCCGTACAGATGAGGCATGTTGGTCTCCATCATGACGCAGTCGTTCCAAATGTTCCCCCCCCTGATCCACGCAAGTTTCCCCTCCCCCTCAATATCCCCCATGCTGTCCAAAACCACCTTGTCGGCCGTTCCAGGACCGACCATGAAGCACTTCCACTCCTGGTTGCTAATCTCCCCTGCCTGCATCTTGATGCTCGCGGCGATGCTGAAGCTGTACAGCATCTTGTCAGCCTCGAACAAGCCGCGGCAAAGGTTCACGAACATGCTGCTCGTAACGTCGGTCATCATGTAGTCCAACCTTTCCTCCAGCACGTCGCTCTTCTTGCTCCTTTCCAGCCTCTGGCAAAACAAGGTCTTGTAGAACTGCAAGCTGTACTGGTACATGGGGTCGACCAGCGCCAGCTTCGCAATGACGAAGTAGATGACGCTGCCTCGAGTTGCCACGCTTCGGTACCCCTCCCTGGTAACCGCAATCTCCTTCCTCGTCGTGTCGGCCTCGAGCAATCGTCCCTTTATGGCCGTGCTCGTCTTCTTGCTGTCGTCCAGCGCGTTGATGAGATCCTCGTCGTCCAAAATGTTGCCACTAGCATTGGCAAGCATGTGCAGGATCTTGTCCTCGATCTCCTGCAGCGTCTTCTGGTCGGCAGCAATGCTCACCACCAATTGGGCGTTCTTCTCCTCCAAGTCCGGCCTCTCGTTGTTGATAACGTCCACCAACAGCTGGTCCTCCAAGCCTGTCATTGTCACGGTGAAGTTGATTATCGTCGTTTTGATGCAAACTTCGGGCATGTAGTGAGGGTTGGCGAGCTTCGTAGTGATGAACAGCTTGAACTCGTCGCTGTAAGGCACGTCGCTGTCCCCCAAATGGATCAAGAACTGCCCCCCGCGCTTGAAGATCTGCTTCATCAGCACTGGCTCCAAGCTCGGGTCCAGCTCTTCCTGCACGTTCTCCAGCAGCACCTGTCCACCGTACCGAATTCCGTTCTCCAGCGTTCGCAGGAAGTCCTTCTCGGTCAGCTTGATCACCAGCAGGTTCATGTCGGCGCACATCTTCCTCACCCACCTATTCGCCTGCCCCTGCGGATCGATCATCAGCGGCCACCTTCGCCCCATCGTCGTGAACATTCCGTTCTCGGTACTAAACTGGTCAGCGGGCAATCCTTGGATCTGCCAGTCTCTAATCGTAACGGGGTTGCCAAGGATGCTCTCCAGCTCGAAAGAGCCGTCCACCGGGATGCTCAACTCTTTGCACGCCGATACCCAGTCGCCTCCCATGATCCTCCTGTACTCGCTGGTGAAAGGCCCGAGATACGCCAGGCTACCGGCGCACAACATGACGCTTCCCACCAAGTTCACCATGGCAACGCCGAGCTTCTGGGCGCTCTCGTCCCACCTGCCCTTCTCGCCTCCCAAGCCTCCCAGCAGCTGGTTGGCTCGCTTCAGCTGAGTTGCAGTCTTCGCCGCAGTGTCCTCCAGCTCTTTCTTCTTCTGCTCGGTAGCTTGCAGCAGCGCCTTCAAGTCCGCAACCTTTTCCAGCACGTCCCTCAGACTTTTCTGCTTCACCGCAAGCTCGCTCATGACGCCGCCCAACTTTGTCTCCGCCGCCTTCAGAGCAATCCTTTTCGGCTCCACCGTCTTGGTCACGGTGTCGTATAAATACATTGCCCTAGCCCACATGCAGAAGCACTTGGCCGCCGAGCTCACCTTCTCAATTCGTTCCGGAACGAACTCCGGGTTGTCCATAAACTTCTTGAGCTTCTTGATCTTTTTCGGGTCGATGTTGTCCTTGTCGTACTCGGCCAAGCTCTGCAAGAAGTCCGCCTTGTTCATGAGCTTCTTTGCCTCGTCCCAACTTTCCTTGCTGCCCATCAGCAAGCAAACGGAATTCAGAGTGTACTCGACAAGGGCCGGCGGCTTCGCGAACGACTTGACCTCCTGGATTGATTTCTTGTCCAAGCTATCCAGCGCCTTGACTGCGCTAGCAAGTGCCGGTAGCGCCTCGGCCAGATCGGCCTCCACGCTATCCTTTTGTTCCTGTACCTCTTCCGCCACCGCGTTCGCCTCCTTCACCTCAACCTCGACAACCGCTTGCTTCTTGTCCGCCTCCTCCTGGTCCTTCGTCACCTTGACGAGCAGAGTAGCGGTCTCCTCCTTGGCCTTGGCGATCGCCGGCTGCATCTCCGTCAACGTGTCCTGCAGCTCAGCAACGATGACCTCGCACTCGCCAATTTTAGTCAGTCCGATCCTGTACCTGTTCTCGTTCGTGCTGACCTGCTCCTTCTGGGTCCTCAGCAGCTCCGTGTACAGTTTGATCAGCTCCAAGTAGCTGGTGGGCGTGGTGTAGTTGTGCCTCTTGAGCTCGTTGAAGAAATCCACCGTGTTCTTCTCCACGCTTCTGTGGATGTTCACGGCCATTTTGCACAGTGGTTCGACGAATTCTTCAACTCCCAGGTCCTTGGCGCTCTCGCCAATGAACCTCAAGGCCACGCTGTTCAGCGCGTCCTCTGGCCAGGCATTGAACCAATCAACGGTGCAGCAGTTCACCAGGGAGGGGAACATTCGGCAGCGGGTCCTAAAACCCTCCCCGATCGGACTCATCGCCAGGACAATGTGCAAGTTCTCCCTCACCAGCTGGACGTAGTGCGCCAAAATTGCGTCCCTAGTCTCCAGCTTCCCGGCCTCCTTCGCCAATGGGCGCACCATGCCGATGATCTGCTCTACCTCGTCGCTAGCGTACAAGTTTGGCACCTCTCCGCTGTTGAGTATGTTGTTGATATCTTCCAAGAAGCTCTCCTTGACGATTTGAGTGTCCGAGAAGAGAAAGACCGTCGGCTGGTTCTCCGCCCCGGCGCTCATCAATATCAGCTTCAGATCCTCGTGGAACTCCAAGCTTCCGTATCCCCTCGTGATTTCGATGCTCTTCAACTTGTAGTCCGCCATGAAGCTCGCCAGCCGGCTCAAGCTCTGCCTTCCGCTCCCGCCAACACCCACCAGCAAGGCGTTGCCCCTGGGCTGGTTCAAAATCCTGCAAATCCTGCTAATGTGGTTGATGGCGTCTTGGAAGAAGACCAGGTGCATCTGGCTGGGGAAGGTGATGTTGTACTCCTCCAGGTACTCAACCAGCAGCTCGTGGAGCTGGTTCTTGTCCTTGATGATTTGGTACTGCTTCTCCTCCCTGGTCATGTAGTCGCCGAACAGCACGTCGGCGAACTCCTCCACCTCAAAGGCCACGCTAACGTGGGTCACGAGCATCTCCTTGAGCAAGTTGTTAAACCAGCCCCTGTCCACCTCGTCGATCAACCTGTCCCGAATCACCCTGCACTCCTCGTGGCACCAAAGCTTCAAAAAGCCGTTCAAATCGCTCGCGTGCTGCGGCTGAATCATGAGCATTCCTTGGAACACCTTGGACAAGTCGCGCAGGTTGAAGGTGTAGTGGGATTTGGCGGGAGTTGGGAGCAGGTCGGCCTCCACGCGGGTGTAAATATCCACGCTGGCGGCCACGATGGCCTTGGCGGAGTCGGCCAAGAGCGGAATCTTCGCCTTCATGAAGCCGGACAAAATAGCCTCGAAGATCCTCGTCATACTCGTCGCGCTCAAGCTAGACAGCCAGACCATGCTGAACTGTCTCAGCAAGCGGGGAGATATCTCGTTCCTCCCGCCCCCGGGGGGAGCGCAAGCGCCGACAAAAATCACGTCGGCGACGTTCTTGAAGAAGAGCTTGTTGACGTCGTAGAACCCCTGCTGATCGATCATTTGCCTCAGCAGCTCGTTCGGCGGCTGCGCTCCGTACGTTTCCAAGGCCGGCATGTTCAAATCGTCGATGAAGAAGAGCATCTTCTTCCCAGCGGGAGGGCCAAGCAGCGTCTTGCGCTTCTTCTCGAGCTTCTCCTCCATGACGTCGCGAATGTTGCTTGGCTTCGTCTGGGCGCTGTACCCCATGGTGTGGCTTACGTAGTCGCCCGTCTTGGACTGCTGGTCCAGGAACTGCTGGATGACGACGCTCTTCCCCACGCCGGTCTCGGCGCTCAGCAGCACGTTGAAGCCACCGCACATTAGCTGCTTCATGATGAAGTTGTAGCGGGTGGTCTCGACGGTTGGAACAATGATGTTGAAGTACGGCTGGTCGGCGTCGAACTGGAAGTCGCTCATCAAGTCATCCCAAGGAACGAAGGTGCTCTTCTCTTGATCCATAACGTGGCCGTAGATGTCCTGGAGGAAGGCGACCGAAGACTCGGGCAGAATGCCTATGAACCTCCGCTGCGCCCAATCCTTGAACTTGGTTCTGCTATTGTCGTCAATGTTGGCGCCGATGCTCCAAACGAAGGCCCACACGAAGAACAGCTTAATGTTCGTTTTGGCCTGGGGGTGCTCGGCGTGGAAACCCCTGGTTGGGTCCAGCACGCAGTACAGCATGTTCAAAAGCGACTGGACCAAGTTGCTGTTGTCGGAAGCGACCTTCTCGTTGCAGTGCTCCCTGATGAAATCGATCCCTTCGATGACGTGGTCCTCGACGAGGTTCACCACAATGTCGACGGTCTCCTCGTTGTGCACGTTTGACAGCGCATTGAGCCCCCACGACCTCACCAGCGAGAGCAGTCCAACGTGGACTTGCTCCATGTAAACCATGCCGCACCTGCTCACGGTGGCAGGGCTGGCAACCTTGAGGTCCATGACCTCGAACATCATGTGGAGCGAGGGAGGGAGCTTGATTCTCTCGCTGTTGGCCAGGCACAGCGTCTTGTTGTCGTCGAGCACCGTATTCATGTTCTCGATCCAAATGGCGTCGACGGGCCCGTCGAAGACGATCCACTTGCGGTTGGGACTCAGGTCAACGCCAGCCTGCACAACCTGCCTGACGAGCTTGGGGACGATCCCGTCCTTCCACTCGTTGGTCATGGTGTTGAACTCTCCGTACAGCTCTCCGGCGGAGATCGACTTCGGGTTGAGCATCAAGCGGTCCACAATCTTGTAGAAGCCGTCCTTGTCGGTGACGCCGTCCTCGAAGAGCTTGCCCAGCGCGTGGGCGAGCACCTCGATGTTGGTCGACTTGCCGCTGCCGGCCTCGCCCACGACCATCATTCCGTGCCTGACGAGCTGAGTCTCGTGAACTTGGATGATCTTGCTGATGAAGCTCGGCTTCTTCTGCAAGCCGAGCTCGTCGAGGGTGTCCTCGATGGCCGTCTGGAGAAGACCGTAGTCGACGTAGGGCACCTCGATGCCCGGAAACAGGTCGGACAGAATTCCCGCAAACAACGGGAGATCGTGCTCCAAGAACTTGGGAACGTTGGAGTCTCTCATGGCGCGAATCAGCAGCAGATCCTCCACGGTCTCGGGCTCCTTCCTCTTGAGCTGCCCGGCGGCAACGAGCACGGATTTGACCGCGCGCATGCCGAAATCGTAGTGGTCCTGCTTCGAAAGCTGCTCGGAGGCAAGAGCGTAGAGCTGCTGCATTTTGTTGGACAACGGGAGGGCGTTGGCGAATCCTTCCGAGAAGAGAACGATTTCGGCAATCAGCCTGTAGTCGGGAACCATCATTGCGACGGGCCGGAACAGCGCCTTCAGGTTGTCGGGGAGCTCGGCACGGCCGGCGTATCCAGGGTTCATTGTGATGAAAACTGAATAGTGTTGGGTTAGTTTCAGTTTAAGTTTGTGGCTCGTTCGCTCGCTCGCTCACCTCCGAAACTCGGCATCAGCGGAATCACGTTGCCCTCGAACTCGAACTCGACAGAGGTCATTATCATGGCCTGCTGGATGCACAGCACCTGCTGAGCAATAACACTGAGCACCTCAATGTCAATACGGTTGAACTCGTCGAAGCAAGCCCAAGCTCCTTGCTGGGCAAGCCCGGAGAAGAATCTGCCCATGATCTTGAAGTCGAGGCCGTCGGAGCAGTTGAAGACAACGCAGTAGACGGCCAGGGCTTTGGCGAGGTCCTTCGTTGTTTCCGTCTTTCCAGTTCCGGCCGGTCCGGCTGGAGCACCCCCGAGCTTCATGTGCATAGCGCCGGTGAGCGTCATGTAGCAGATGTCTGTAAGGGGGGTAATGACGAGCCTCGGCCCGTTGCCCAAGTACTCGTAGCCGTAGGGGAAGCAGGTGTTCGTCTGGCGTGCCACGCAGTCCGGTCCTTCGCTTTCGAAGGTCGGGCAAGAGCTGTGTGCAGCCTTGTCCTCCCAGTAGTAGCGGAGCTGCGAGTATTACATTGGAAATTGAATTATTGGATATTAGATTTAGATATTAGAAATTAGAAATGGGAGTTGGTTGGGGTGGCATTATTTATCACTCACCTGCTTCGTCCAGATAAAGTCGTCAACCGTGCACACCTTCTCGTTGATGTGAGTCTTGGTGACGTCACGCTTGTTGACGTCGATGGTGATGACAGCGCCCATCATGGTCCTCTGCTGCTTAGTCAAATCGGTCTGGACCAAATTGACCATTTCGTTGATTTGGCGCAGAGAAAAGTCCAAAAAGTCCTCAATTGCACTAGGATTCTCGCCAGCTTCCAAGCTGGTGATTGCTCCGCAGAGCCCTCCGGTCCAGTACACCTGGTCGATCATGATGATGACCTGGGCGGGGTAGCGGAAGAGCCACTCGCCGCGCTCAATTTGGCCTTGCTCGTCCTTGGGGTAGGTTTGGAACGAGTCGAGGGCGTTGTCGTACAGCGACTTCCTCATGCAGAACTGCACGTTTGTGAGCCAGTGCTCCACGGCGCCCTCCGCCTCGGCAGCTTGGGTCATCTTGACCTCCTCGCCACCCGGGTCCTTGTAGCCGAAAATCTTCTTGGCCTCGCGGCCGGTGCCGAATTTGATTGACTTGATGGCATCGAAGCACTTTTGCATGTGGGGTTGCACGGCGTGCGGGTCCCTCGTCTGGGACAGGATCTCAAGCAGCTCGTCGTTGGAGAGGAAGTAAAACCTGGGGAAGGCCATTCTCTTGGTTTCGAGATAATCCTCCAAACTCTTCTGGACGCTCTCCAGCGTGGTGTTGGCCTGCTGGAACTGCTCCAGCAGCTGAGGTCCCTCGTCGATGCTTGCAATGACTTTGGGCGTGTCGTTCGTCGCCTTCATGATGGTTTTCCACATTTTGTCCACCACGATGAACTTCTGCGACTCCACGGGGAGCTGCTTCTGTATGTCCTCTGCGCAGAAGATCGTCTCCAAGTACATCCAATTGCGCTGGCAAGCGATCCACTCGTCCAGAGTTTCGGACAAAAGGGCGAGCTTCTTGCTCCATTCCTCCACTTCCTCCCTCACGCCCATGATGAACCTGGAGCCCATCATAGTCTGCAGGGTGACCTGGTTGTCCTCGAGAAGGGTGAAAATATCGTCCAAACCGCCGAGAATAAAGATTCCCGGCTGGTCGCGGTGGTTCAAGCAAGTGAAGTCCATGTCAGCCCAGCCGCGCTGGATGCTGCCGAGAGAATCCTCGAGCTGCGCCTCTCCGGAGGCGGCAGCCGAGATCTCCGAGACCATGTCCTGGTGGTTCAAGATTCCGTAGCTGAGCATGTCCTCGAGGGAAAAGTCCATTCCCTCGAACCAGGATTGCTGCAAGGCTGCGAAGATCTTCTCCCAGTGGCGAGACTTCATGTTGGGGTTGCCGAGCTCCTGGATGACCGTCATTTTCAGCTTGAAGTCGTTCGTCTTGTCCTTCAATTTGGAGGTGACGTCCGTGTTGAGTTTCTTGTGCATGGAGAAGCTGTCCTTGAAGTAGACAGCGACGTCCTTGGCGACCTCCTCAACGTCAATCGTGGTGAAGTCGTCACCCATCCAGCCCTCGAACTGCTCGTTCCACTTGTTGACCGTCTTCCACAGATTGTCGGTAACTTCGAAGTTCACCTGGGCGTTCTTCAAGTTCTTGTACTGGTAGATGGGCATGTCGAAGAGTGCCTGGTATTTTGTGTATGTCTTGGCCTTCTCGTCGACAGTCTCAAGCCTGATCCTAAGGTTGTCGAGCTCGGTGAGAACCGCGGATGGGTCGTCGAAGAACTGCGAGTCGATGTAGATGCCTTCCTCGAGGCCTGCTTGAATTTGAACGAGCTGGTCGTTGAGGCGCGCAATGGATACATCCAGCGTGTTGGTCATCTCCGGCAGTCGCTCTGACTTAAAGTTCAAGGCGGCTTCCATTTCGTGCACGTACTCGTCCTGCACAGTGTGCAAGTCGTCGAGCTGCGCCGAGCGAAGAAAGTGCGAAGTAAATTGAGTGGGTTAGTTAAGTAGTGGCTTTAGCCGTCTGTAGGGCTTGCGAGCGAAGCGAGCTGTGAGCGAAGCGAGCTGTGAGCGAAGCGAGCCAACAACACCTACACTAGAGCGAAGCGAGTGCACACTACACTAGTTGCGACTAGCTCGCTTCGTTTCATCGCGAGTATTCTCGTCTTCGTCAAAACTCGCTCGCTTCGCTCGCTCACCTGAACCTCGTCCTCCGGCGGAATGATGACCGCGTACGACTTGAGCAGATGGTACATTTGCTCAACAACGGAAGTGGCCTTGTTGAGGTCGCGCTCCTTCTCCTTTAGGGAGACTGCGGTGTCAACGTACGAGGCGAAGTGCTGTTATATTTGGTTTAGTAGGGATGTGGGTGGCTGTAAGCCATTTCATTTCATTTCAATTCATTTCCGCTCGCTCGCTCACCTGTAGCTGCTGGGGACGCTGGCTGATTTTACCGATACGCTGCTTAAACTTGCCTAGCTGGTCCTTGCACATGGCGCGCGCGAGGTCCCTGACGAGGCCCTTCATGGCCTCCATCTTGTCCTCCGTCATTGGCGTCATCTTGTGCTTGAGCTTCTTCGACTCGATCTCTAAAATGCCCGACTGCTGCCTGTTTCTCATTTGGTCGAGCTTTTGGTAGTAGTTGTGAACCTTCTCCATCTCCTCCTTGAGGGACGAAACGGTGTGTTTCTTGCGGCGGAACTGGTCAAAGTTCCAGTTCCTCGTATCGTCGTAAATGTCGCGGAACTTGGATGTAATGTCCTTCTGGGCGTAGTGCTCCGCCTCGGTAAAGTCCTCCATTATCTTGTCGTTGATGTCCCCGCAGATGGACTGGAACTGGCGAGAGTTCCGCACAATCTGCTGAATGTTCGGCGCGTCCTTGACGATGCCCATGACGTGCTCGGTGAAGGGACGGGTGTAAACTACGCGGTTCACCGTGTTGACAGTGACGATGAAGTGCTCGATCACCGTGCCGATCATGCTCTGGATGTCGCCGCACGGGGGAGTGAAAGAGGTCCCAGTCTCGGTGAACTGAATCGTAGTTTCAAACAAGCCGTTCTGCGCCGAGCGAAGCGAGATTGTGCGCATTTTTAATGAACCAAGAGCAAACAAGTGAAGGCGAGTCAAAAGAATTGAGTGGAATAATGTTAGTTTAGTAGTGCGTAGCCATTATGTCTGTAGCCATTTTCTCGGGATTCATCGCGAGTATTCTCGTCTTCATCAAGGCGAGCGGAGACTGAGTGAGACTCACCTTACACTTCAACTTGAGCTCGTCGAGGAAGTACTTGGCGGTTTGGATTGCCTTGTCCGCAAGGCACTCGACAACCAGGTAGTCGACCGAGCGAATGAAGTCGGCCAGCATGGAAGCTTCGTGCTCAGCCCTGTGGAGCATCTGGCGGCGCTTGGCCTGCTCGGCCTTGATTGCGACCATCGATTTGTTTTTCTCCGCGGCCGCGAACAGGCTCGGGTCGAGCAGATTGCCGTCGTGCTGGTCGGAGCTGTGAGCGAGGTTCGCAACGTTCTCGCACACGGACTGGACGATGGTCTGGATGCGCTCGAACACCGTTTCGAACTGCTTCGACGACTCCATGCGCTTCTTCTCCTGGTAGTCAACGAACTGAGATGGAGGTTTGAGTGAATGGGTGAGTGCAAATTGAATTGAACTGAACTGAACTGAACTGAACTGAACTGAACTGAACTGAACTGAACTGAACTGAACTGAACTGAACTGAACTGAACTGAACTGAACTGAACTGAAATGAACTGAACTGAACTGAACTGAACTGAACTGAACTGAACTGAACTGAACTGAACTGAACTGAACTGAACTGAACTGAACTGAACTGAACTGTACTGAACTGAACTGAACTGAACTGAACTGAACTGAACTGA
>Ga0302114_10000700_pt1 | contig 23005 bp, 10 predicted proteins | sample AG5_Surface_MG_FD_203107 | JGI IMG/M metagenome (GOLD analysis project Ga0302114, IMG submission 203107) | Marine microbial communities from Western Arctic Ocean, Canada - AG5_Surface | ecosystem: Environmental > Aquatic > Marine > Oceanic | place: Canada: Western Arctic Ocean | collected...
CACGGTGTGCCGTTCTCGCGCAGCACCTTCAACTCTTCGAGCTGTCCGCTCCTCGCCGCTGCCTCACAAAGGCGTTCTTGACGCGACAGGAGACCTCGCCGTTGCCGGCGCTGCAGCGCGCTTAAACTTCCGAGCTCTACGGCGTCATATTCACAAAGCTCCTCAAACTGAAGCCCCGTCGCCGCCACCGCGTCTCGCATCGCGCGGCTCACCGCTGGGAGCCGTGCGAGATCGGCGGGGTCGTCGAAATGCTCAGATCTGAGAACGTGCGCGACGACAATGTCGTTGAGAAGGCCCGGGATGGCATCGCCCGCGTTAGTATTGCGCTCGCGCTTTCTCTTTTGCGCGCGAGTATTCACACCGCGCACAGCGTCGGCGAACATCGCGATACGTGTGGGTGTCGTGTGCGCGTCGTTGTGCGCCGTGGCTTCCGAGAAAAACGTTCAAAATCATTGAATGTCGGCACTCGAGTTTTCCCAAACCTCCGGTCGGACTCCGTTGACCATTCGTTTCCGCACCCGCGTCGCGCGTTCGGTCGCGCGGTTCCCGCGTCGAGATGCCCCCCCCACCCCGAACGGTGATGGTCGTCCCCGAGCCGGGGTTCTGCTTCAAGGCCCAGCGCGCGCGTTGGATCGAGGTGCGTGTTGACCACGATCTGTTGTTTTCGTTTTCGTTTTCGTCCTCATTCTCGTTCGCGTTCGCGTTCTCGTCCTGCCTCTTCTCGTCATCACCACCCTCGCTGACCCTCTGTGCCTCTGTTTACCACACCCCGACACACGCTTCGTTTCACAGGCGGGAGGCAAGGTTTTCGTCAACGTGTGCGGCCATCCAATCGTCGAACCCGTGTGCGGTGCGAACCTGGTACGTGTGACCGAGGAGCATCTGGATACGCGGGGACTGGTCAACTCGCGCGTGCCCGTGTGTGTGGGCCCCGCGCGGCCGATGCTGGATTCCGAGGGCCACGACGCGACCGCGGTTGACGTGCTGTTCCACCCATCCGTGTTGAAACGCGCGTTGCTTGGAGGGAAATCAGTCACGAAAGAGCACTACCGCGATTACTTGATGGACATCGCGGAGAAAAACATCGCCGAGGAGCACGCGATAGTTTGCGCCCCCGGACGACGCGTCGTGTTGGGAGTCGCGAAGTACAAAGGCCCGAACGGAGAAAATAAAGATAAAACACACGCGTTTCCAGTGTTCCCTCCCGAGACCGAATCTGGGGAGGATGCGTTTGCGGAAAACGTAAACCAGAAGGCGCTGGCACTCGAGGCGAGAAAAAAAGAGCCTCCAACGAGTTTGCCCGAAAACGGCGAGAAACAAAAAGACGCGCCGCGACCCACGAAAGCTACGAAACCTATTAAAAAAGGGTTCCTGTTCCCTTCCGGGGGGGCCGACGCTTCTCTGTACCCAAACGGGTCCGCGGAAGGTATCCCAAAACCGGGCGAGCAGTTCGACCCGCTTGGGCACATCCCGGAAAACATCCGGAAAACATGTCACGTCATCGACAGCGGCGCGCTGAGGGGCGCGGACTTTGAGAGGGTGACGAAGCAGTACGCGGAAACGGGGAGGTTGGACACGAGCGCGCCGGGGGTGTATGTGAAAGGCAGCGAGCCGGGGTCGAAACCGGAGAAGGTGGGTATGGGGCACCCTATTGAGAAAAAAATGGAGAACACGAGCGCCGCGAGTTGTTCGGGAAAAAGAGACACGGAGAAACCGAAACTCGTCCCGGAACACGTTACCAACACAAACGACGAAAGCGTGGAAATCGTGGTGCGATTGCCTTTGCTGGTGGGTGGTATGTCCTCCGTGGAGTTGGAAACGGGTGAAACCTCGTGTTCGTTGACATCACCGGAGTACGAACTCACCGTGATTCTTCCAAAACACGTGGACCCCAACGGAACCACCGCGAAGTTTAGTGCAAAGCGGAAAACGCTCACCGTGGTTTTGCCGGTGGCGCGGTGACGTGCGAATACGCCGGAAACGCGCTTTTGCTTTTGCTCGGTCGGAAACGATGATCGAACGCTTTGTGAAGAAACCATAGTCTAGACACAAAGTAGATTCTCGATGGTCTCACTACTATTCAGGGCAGCCACTCGCTATCGCCCAATTTAACAACTCGAGATGACCTCCACGTCTCGCATATATGAGCGTATACCCGTCCCACGGGCAGCCGTTCGCGCGCGCCCACTGCACCTCGAGTTGCCCGCAACTCGCCGCGAACGCGCACGTCTTCCAGTCCCACGGGCAGCCGTTCTCGCGCGCCCACTGCAGCACCTCGAGGTGCCCGCCCTGCGCCGCCCCCGAGCACGTGCCTATTTCCCACGATTGCTGCAACCCCCCCCACGGGCAGCCGTTAGCGCGCGCCCACTGCAACACCTCGAGGTGCCCGCGCTGCGCCGCCCCAGCGCACGTCCCTCCGTCCCACGGGCAGCCGTTAGCGCGCGCCCACTGTAGCACCTTGAGGTGTCCATCCTTCGCCGCGAACGTACACGTACTCGCGTCCCACGGGCAGCCGTTTGCGCGCGCCCACAGCAGCACATCGAGGTGCCCGCCCCACGCCGCCGCCCAACACGTGGACTCGTCCCACGGTGTGCCGTTCTCGCGCAACTCCTTCAACTTCTCGAGCTGTCCGCTACTCGCCGCTGCCCGGCAAAGGTATTCTTCACGCGACAGGCAACCTCCCCGTCGCAGGCGCTGCACCGCGCGTAAACATCCGAGAGTTACCGCTTCAACCTCACCAAGCTCCTCAAACCGAAGCCCCGTCGCCGCCACCGCGTCTCGCATCGCGCGGCTCACCGCTGGGAGCCGTGCGAGATCGGCGGGATCGACGAAATACTCAGATCTAAGAATGTGCGCGACGACGAGGTGGTCGGGGAGGCCGGGGATGGCTTCTTGCGGGGAGGACCTGCGCGCAACGGCCGCGAGCGCTCTTCTGAGCGTGCGCTTGGCAGCGTCACTCAGTAGTTTACAGAGCATAGTGAGCATGTTGGTCAGCGGTGGCTGGGTGTCGTGTGCGCGTCGTTGTGGCGGGAAGTTTTCTTCTCGAGCGTTACACCGCCCGAGGCTTTTTTCAGTTCTTTTTTGTATTACAAAGCCGTCTTAGCCTAACAAAAGGAAGCCTTTGAAGCTGGTAGTCTTTCTACCAACACGCAAATCACTTCCACACCCCCGTCAGCACCGCTCTGACTCCGAACCCCAGCGCGCAGCACCCGGCTTGTAGCGCGAGCATCGCGAGACAAAGCGTTCGCTCGGTTTGCGGGCCGAGAATTTGCAGAAACAAATTCACCAAGTTCATGTTCACCCTGCGTTCCCCCTCGTCGGTGGTCACGAAACTCGGGTGCAGCAGCCCCGTAGTGACGTCTAGTCGTGGCAGCCGGTGCCGCGGGCACGGCACTAGCTTGAACAGCTGCGGTCCACTGTACAGAAAGTTCGCTATTTGGGGAAGGAAAAACAGCACCAGGGTTTCCGAAAAGTGTCCCAAAATTCCAGCCACGCCAAGGGTCATCCCGGCGAAGTACGTGTACGTATCCCCCACGAAAACTCGGGACGGGTACCAGTTGTGGGAAAGCAAACCCAAGGTACACGCCAGGAACGGCGCGGTGAGACACAGGGAAAACACGTGCGCGTCGTGCATGCGCGCGGCCGTGGTGTCCATGGCGAGTAAGTTCTGCGCTTCTCGCGCCGCCGCGGCGGCGAAATCTGACCGCCCGCCTAACGCGGCGCGCAACGCCGTGGCGCGTGCAAACGCCTCTTGAGGGGTCATCGCTGCGTGCAGGTCAGCGCCAACCTCAGGCGCGCGCTCGCCCGTCGCCGCGATCGTGCACACGTTCAAAAGCACCATCGCCGTGGCGATCACCGCGCTTTGCCCCGCCTCCAACCCGTTGAGCCCGGCGTGGATGTTGATCGAGTTCGTGCAGAAGATTGTTAGCAGAAACATGTACACGTAGTACAGCGGGCCGAGGTCGAGCAGCGCCGAAACCGGCGCGTACTCGGTGCCGAGCGCCAGCTCCATTAGTTTCCGTAACGGTTTCGGGACCAAAATCGTGGTGCTTCCCGCGTAGGACAGCAAAAGCGGCATCGCCGCGAACGAGGGCAGGATCATCTTCGCCCTCCAAGGCAACTCTAGGACGTCGTCCACGAACCCCAGGAACACGGCGAACCCGATCGTCGCAAGCGCGCTGTTGTGCTCCACGGCCCAATCCTTTGCGGTGTCGCCGCCCAGCCACATGTGCGCGACTTGCAGCAGCGACAGCGAGGCTAGGAACACGGCAGCGGGGGCTAACCCCACGGCTTCCGGGACCTTTATTTCACCAGCGGGGGTTCCTTTTTTGTTGATGTCGTACCCGAACATCCCCCTTTTCAGGGTTAGGCGCTGCACCGTGGCGGTGAGTTTTGACGTGGCGCCGTAACACACCAAACACGTCGCCGCCGTGGCAATCAACAACACCCGCAAACCAGACGCCCGCAGCGCGTTTGTATACGCGAACGCCACAGGGACGACGCATGCAAGGGTGAACAGGGTCATGTCGAAGTTTCGCCGCGCATCAGAGCCCATGGGTGGGACGCGCGTTGCGATTTCGCGAAGCGTTTTGCTCGCGGTTCGCGAAACCCGCGTCGCGAGGCGTTTCGCAAACAAAAGCGCGCCTCGCTTGAACCCGCGCGCGAGTTTGTTGAGTTTGGCGACAAGCGGCTCGTTCGCCGCCCGCGATGCTGCTCGCGTCCACGCCCGGAGTGGGGACGCGGGCGAGTACGGCGAGAGCATCGCCGGGGACATGATCAGTGGGGAAAGCGTGGCGAGAGCGCTCAGAGGACCTCGCGGCGTGGGGGTAATCGCCCTAAACGCCGCCGGGTCGGCGCGGCGGCGGCAACGCGGCGCGTATCGACCGAAACCGAAAACCGCCCCGGTGATTCCAGCCGCGCGGCTGAAAATCGGCGTCACCCGCGTTCGCGCCGAAACCGCGTTTTCGTCGATAATCAAAACCAGCTCCCTCCACAGCCGTTGAAGCGCAGCAACAGCGGCGCGCACGCGACGAAGAACGGCCTCCGCGGCGGCGCCGACGCGCGCGGCAAGTTTTCGCGAATCCGCCCGCCGCGTGTGCCTCGCCGCTGAATCTTTCGGGAAGAATCGCCGGTACACGGCGAGGGTTTGGGACGCGACGCGCTCGACTAACGCGACGACCCTTCTGCGGACGTAAACAGGCACGTTGCGAAGCACGAGGCAGACGTGAATCAATGTACGAGCTGTGCACGCGACTGCGGACGCGAGCGTTTTCGCGACCGCACGCGTTCCGTGCGCCACCGCGACCGCCGCGCCGGTCACCGCCGCGACCACGGTTTCCACGACGCCATCCACGCTCGCGACGCCCAAACCCACGCCGTCGGCGGCGCGGTGCAACGCAAACACTAAAACCTCGCCAACCTTGCGTGCGAAGTTCTTGAAGGCGCTCAATGCGACGTCTTTCACCGCAATCAACACCCGGCCGATCGAAATCGAGCCCCGCCAAAGGGCAAACGCCAAACATTTCCACGAGTTGAAAAATCCCGCGGCGGTAAATTTCGCGACGGCGACGAGTTTTCCCGCGACGGCGCTTCCCGCGAAGTCCAACTTCGCAACCCCGAGCCCGACGCAATCCGCCAAGTGACCCAGGGCCGTGACCGTTCCTGTTCGGGTAACCTCCGCGGTGTACGAAACCGCTTTCGCACCCAATTTCGCCCCCAACAAAATACCAACAAAAATCGCTTCGCAAACGCCGACGACGGCAATTGCGCCGACGGTGGCTGAAACCACGACGCCAACGCCAATCGCTTTGCCCGACGCGACGAGTCTCGACACGACCCGCGTGAAAAACCCATCCACTACCGAAACCGAAAACCCCACGGAGTCAGCGGCGTTGTCCAACAAGGACCCGAGACGGTCACCAACAACGCACGCGAGTTGAAGAACACCACCGCCGATGGTCCCAGCTGCTTTCCTGATTCCAAACCCAAACGCGCGTGAGTTGGCAACCGTCTTCGTTGACGAGACCACCCCGGCGATACAATATTGGAGAACAGGGAGGGTGAAGTTCACGACAATCGTCACGGGAACGAGTAACCCTGAAACTACTGGTTTTGCGACGGAAGTGCCGAGCCCCGCGACACTCAGAACCGCCGGGTGGGTGTAAACCGCGGGCGTCACTTTCGCGAGTCCCGAAACGGCCGGCGCGACCGCCGAGCGGCCAATCGCAGCGGGCGCGGCGGCGACGACGGCGCCACCGACCGTGACCGCACGTAGTACATGTAAGGTACTGTGTTCCAAGAAAGTCACCCCGAACTTGCTCGTCCCTACTAACCCAGCACCGGCCGTATATAAAACGCCTCCAACCGCGGCAGCGGCGTTTTCCAAAACGCGCGCCGCGCCGTCCACGCAAAGCGCCACGCAATCGGCGGCTCGGTCGAGCGCCGCCTTGGCGAGCTTCACGGCGGCGTACGCGACAGTGGTACCACCGAAAACAAACGTTTTTCCTGCTACAACTACACCAACCCAAATCGCCTCCACAACGCCCACGACGGCGACACCGGAAAAGGTCAGCGACACGACGACACCCTTCCCGAAGCGTGTCGCAAGCGCGACGAAAACAGAAACGACTCGTGCCAAAAAGCCGTCCAAAGCGAAAACGCAAAACGCCGCGCCGTCTGCGGCGGTGTCCAACACGGCTCCGACAGCGTTACGCATCGCAGTCGCGATGACCAAAATGGCACCGGCACACGAATTGTACCCCGCCAGGACCACCGAGGCGACCGCTTTGCACGTCGCGAGGCACCGAAACGCGACGGTGGTACTCGCCACGGCGACGCCGCCGGCGACGGCGCTCGCGGCACCGTCCAGGTTCTTGACGCAAAGCGCCACGCCGTCGGCGGCGGCGTTCAGGGTGACGGGCACGGCGCGTGCGACGGCGGTTGTGGCGAACACAGCTGCGGTCGCGACTTGTTTCACCGCCACAACCGTCCCCACCACGACCGCTTCGACGACTGCGACGACGGCGATTGCGAGAAAAGTCACCGACACCACCAAAAACTTACCGGTCGCTTTCGCGACGCGAAGTAGCGCCGCGGCGGTTGCCCGCGCGGCGACGATCAGCCCGAACGTCGCGGCTTTCAACGCCACAACCGTCCCCACCAGGGTGGCTTCGCAAACGCCGACGACGGCGATTACCAGGAAGGTCAAGGACACCACCGCGCCAACACCAATCACTTTGCCTACGCCGGCGACGGCGCGTGCCGCCGCGACCGCGGCACGCTGAGCGGTCTCGACGCCGAACGCCGCGCCGTCGGCGGCGCTGTTCAGAACGCGCCTCGCGGCGGTTGCCACGTGCTTCGCGGCCACCGAAACCGCGGTCGCGAACGCATTCGAGGCGACTAAAACTGCGGCGAGGAGCCCGTTTTTGGCAATGACAAGCCCTGCACCAATCGAAACGAACGCAGCAACAATGCGGACGGCCAAATCTCTCAACACCAAGAGAAGCATCGAAAAACTCGTTTCGAAGCCGCCGCCGACAACGGCGGCGGCGGCGGCCGCGACGCGACCCAACGTTCCTCCCACCAGTCGCGGATCGAAATTCGACGCGACGCCAATCAGAGCGACACCGACGCGTCGCGAACGCGACACCGTCTGGGAGCGTGTCATAGATCGCGTCGACATCGAGACGCGACGCGTCCCACTGGAAGTGCGCGCACGCGGGGTCGCGACGCGAGGCGAGGAAACACCAGTCGAAACGGACGCGCGCGCGCGTCTGGGAGTCGTGTCAGTCGCCAAAGACGTCCCGGGATCCACCCTCGACGAGACACGGCGCCGGCCATGCGGTGCCTCTTCGCGCTGAACAGCCGCGCGCGGCGTGTGCCTCGTGCGCGTGTACTTATCGTCGTCGTCGTCATCGTCACTTGCCACGTTCTCATCCGAAGCTCCTGGACGCCTCCCGAAGCGCGGCGCGCCGATTCGACCTACGGAACCCGCGACCCCCGCGCCGACGCCGCGCACCGCCGCGGCGAGCGACGCGGGCAAAGCGAGCACGAGACTCTCCCCTGCCGAGGCGAGCGCACCCAAGGTAACAACCATCGACGATGCGACGAAGGTCACGAAATTCGCAGCGCCGTCCACGCCCTCGCGCGCACCGATGACAACCCCGTTCGCGACGCCTTTCACGACGCGCGCGGTTCCAAACGCGCCGGTCTCGAGCCTCCCGCCGACAGTCACGAGCCCATCGATCACCACATCGACGGTAGTGACAATGCCGTACCCAACCCCCCCCGCGAGTGCGAAGACGGTTCCGTGTACTGTCTGGAATATGAACTCTACGCCGCGCGACGTGACGAGCGCGCGAATCGCGAAAGTCGCCGCGGCAACCGCGCCCAGCGTCGCCGCCGACGCTTTCCGGTAAATAGCCGTCGCGACAAAACCCACCGCCCCGTCGATGTGCCGCACACCCAAACCGACACCGTCTGTGGATGTGTTCAGAACAAGACCTGCTACTATAGAACCCAACGCTCGAACTAGCGCGAGAAAAACATCGGACGCGCCGTTCGCCACCGCGCGTGTAAATTCGCCGAGACCGTTCCCGACCACACCCGCAGCGGAGGCACCTGCGTTTGAAACCCCACCGAGCAACGCGGCGATCCACTCGGCTAGAAATGCGAGCATTGCGGCGAGCGCGCTGGCAACGCGCCCGACCGAAGCACGACGAGGCACGACGTCGTGGTAGTCGCTTCGATTAACGGCGGTTCGTCGCGGGCTCCTTCGCGGGGTCACGTCGTCCTCCACGGGCGTGCGTGCCCGAACACGACGCATCCTGTGAGACGACTCCGATGGTCGGTCTGTCGGCTGGTACCTCGGGCGAGAGTAATCATCACTCGCGGCGCTCATTCGGCGCGTGCTCACCGGCATTGCGCCCACCGCTAAACTCCAATTCTTTCCGCCGCAGCAGTTCCTCGTCCCGAATCACTCCCTCGTGAAGCCTTTGTTTCTCTTCGGTCTGCGAGCGGTGGATGTACCCAATACCCAGGGCGGTCGATATCGTCACCACGCACAGTGCTGACGCCGCAACACGCGTCGTCTGGCTCATGCAAGCGGTGTCACCCCAACTGATATGACCGGATCGAAACGTTGGAGTCAACAATATAAAAACTGTCGACAAAACCGACATATTGATTTGGAGTCCCTCATAAAGGTACGACTCCTATCTTCGCTTCGCACGTCGGCGCCGCCGGAGCGCAGACGTAAGCGCGCGCGGAGGTGAATAATGAGAGAACGTAAGCGGTGCGCGCACGGAAGGGAGAAACACCTGTGCAAGGACTGTAACCCGTGTCCCCACGGCAGGACGAAACACGCCTGCGCGGACTGCAACCCGTACCCTCACGGCAAGCTGAAAAAGAAGTGCGCGGAGTGCAACCCCTGCCCGCACGGCAAGGTGAAAGGCAACTGCGAGGATTGCAACCCCTGCCCGCACGGCAAGCAGAAAAGCAGCTGCGTGGCGTGCAACCCCTGTCCGCACGGCAAGCGGAAATACGACTGCGTGGCGTGCAACCCCTGCCCCCACGGCAAGCAGAAAGGCAAGTGTGCGGCGTGCAACCCTTGCCCTCACGGCAAGGTGAAAAGCGACTGCGCGGCGTGCAACCCATGCCCCCACGGCAAGCTGAAACGCAAGTGCGCGGCGTGCAAAGCGGCACGCGCGGCTCCGCCGAGCTCGAAGCGGGTCAAGCGAGAGCGGTCAGGTTCGACTGAGGACAAGCCCGAGCCCGCGATCAAACAAGAGCCCGAGATCAAGCAAGAGCCGTTCACCATCCGCGGCTACTTCGGCATCGGCGACGAGGACGAAGGTGACTGAAACGTTTTGGCTTGCATAGGGGTCGACGAGGACGGAGACGTGTATGGGAGGTGTCTTTCGATGGAAACGGTGTCTAAATTTTATCCCCCCCCCCCCTTCGAGCCAGACCTTCGCGCAACGCCTCCACCACGTCATCCCGCAGGCAATCGAATTCCCCCCTGTGTTTCGTTTGCTCCAACGGCTTGACGCGCACGCTGCCGTTTGCGCTGAGCAGCGCCAAATCCAGGGTTACCATAAACTTCGCGCCTCGCTCAGCGGCGTACGCGAACTGTTCCGTGGCGCTGGGCGACGCCACCGGGGGGGTTTCCGCGCGTAAACCCGCGCGCCAAAGCTCCGATAACAGGGCTAAGCGTTCGGCGAGCAAACCGCCGCGAGCGCACACCACTACGTCCGTCGCCGCCGCCGGCGCCGCGACAGCCGGCGAGTTAGTCCAAACGCCTGACCCTTGCGGGCTTTGAAACCCGTCCGCGGTGACGGTACGGAATCGTTCCGCCCGGAAACGTTCCGCGAGCGCCGCAGCTTTGCGCACGGCGACGCTCACCCCGCATCCCCCGGGCGGGGGGTTGTGTGTGTACGCGTCCGTGTCGGCGTTGCCAAGGTTAAACGCGTAGGAAGACCCGGGGCCGTGCGCTCTCCACGCCGCGGCGATCCACGCGTCGTACCGTCCCCCGGCAGCGACCACGGCGTGCGGCGCGGGGATTGGCGTTTCATCTTTAGTGAAAGCAGGCCGAGCAACCACGATTTCAAAGTACGTGGAGCAGTGGTGCGACTCAGGCGGCGGCAGCAGAGGCATGATCCGCATCAGCGAAGCGGGCATGCCCATCGCCTCGAGGTGCGTTGAAACCTGGCACAGGTGCTCCACGGCGGCGCGCGTTACGCGAGTCGAGGAGGAGACGATTTTTCGCGCCGTGTCGTGCAGGTCGGAGAGCGTCCCCGACTCCTCCGCGCCGACACCGTGGAGCGTGGCGACCCTGGTGGCGACGTCCGGCTCGAGCCGAAGCGCATGCGGCGATGGCGGGGCGTCGCCTTGGCGACGCAACACGGCGGAGACCCTCGGGCGAAGCCTGGGGTCGACGCCCGAGGCGGACCACGCGGCAGCGGCGAGACGCCTGTGGCCGAGCACGACGCGCGGAACGATTCCGCGCTCCACGAGCGCCTCCACCGCGCACTTGATTGTTTCGGCGTCCAACACAGCCGCGTCCACGGCATCGCGCGGCGCAATTATGTCAAAGTCAGCCTGGACGTGTTCTCGAGGAAGTCCGCCGACTAGCCCGGCTGGTTTCTTTGCGCCGTCGCCGTCGCCGTCGCCGCTCGCGCGCGCCGCGCGGTTGTCGCCGCCTCCCCTGAACGTAACCCCGACGCTCGACGCGCGAAGCGACGTGGCTTGTTCCGCGGTGACTTGCCGCACGAGCGACGATCGCAAATCGCGGCGAAGCGTTACGAGCGCGCCCGACCTGGAAAGAAGCACGTGCGCGTCTCGATTCGATTCACCAAGCACAACGAGCTTCGCGCCCGCGTTATCGGCGTCGCGATCAGACTCGAACGTCTCCGACGCCCAAGTCACCGCGCGGCAGGAAAGCGGCGACGCGCCGTGTCGACGGAAGGCTTGACGTAGCGCGGCGAGCATCCGATCCGCCGCGGCGGCGTCCATCGTCGCGGGTGTGCCTCGATCAGCAGCGGCGGCGCGCGCCGCGAGTCGCGCGCCAGACGAGCTTTCAGAGGTGAGTCGTTTCACGACGACGTCGTGCTCGGCGCCGCCTTGTTCGCAAAGTTGCAGCACGTCCTCTAAAGCCTCATCTCCTCCCTTCGGGGGCAAGAATCCACTTGATAAAACCTCAGAAGCTGAAGGTCGTTGGTTCGGATCAGGCGCGAGTAAAGCCGCAACCAAGGTGGTTTGTTGCGGGAACTTGGTGCGGAAATCGTACGGCGCGACCTGCGCGACGTCGGTGGCGCCGGAGGACCCAACCGCCGGTCGCGCCGCGCGAAGCGCCCCGAGCTCAACCGCGCGTTCCATACCCGTGGAAAATCGTCGCAGCATCTCGTAAAACACGATTCCAGCGCTGTACAGGTCGACTTTACTGCTTTGATGCGGTTCACCGGAATCAATCTCAGGCGCGGTGTACAGGTAAGTCCCAACGGCGCCCGTGTCGTGCTCGTCGCGTGGCTCGTCCCTGCTCCCCAACACCTCAGCCGCTTCCTTCGCCGCGTCCGAAGAGGCGCTCGGGTCGTCCGCGCCTCCGAACCCGCCCCCCGAGTCGAACTTCGCCAGGCCGAAATCCCCAATCTTCAAGTGCCCGGTTTGGTCCACGAAGATGTTCCCGGGTTTCAAGTCGCGGTGCGCGATGCCTTGCGCGTGAATGTGCGCCAAGCCTTCCAGGATTTGCCGCATCCAAAGCCACGCGCGGTCTTCGTCAACCGGGGTGGACTCCGCGGATTCACGGTCAAGCACGTCCCGCAGGTTGGACCGGCAGAATTCCATCTGGATGTGTAACCAAGTCACGGGCTTGGGGTTCATGGTTAGGTGTGTGTTGTTGAGCCCGGCGCGCGACAACGGACGACCGTCGGTTCCCGTGCCCGTACCGGTTCCAAAGTCGTCCGATGTTTCACCGCCGGTTTCGACGCCCCACGCCGCGGCTTCGTCAGACGAGTCACCCCACCCGCTCGCCCGTCCGTGTCTCCCGCCGCCCCTCACCTCGAAGGCATCCTCCACCCACGCCTGGTTGTACCGCACCACGGACGCGTGCTCCAGTCGGCTCAGCGTGGCGACTTCGCGGAGTACGCGCGCCGCGGCGGCTGGCGAAACAGTCGCGCCGGATTTAGTCGCCATGCGTATCTTCTTCACCGCGTACTCCCGTCCGTCGAGACGATTCACGGCGAGCGCTACTCGGCCAAACGCCCCAGCGCCCAGGGCTCGAATTTCCTGAAAATCCGTCTCGTACCGCGAAGGAAGCGTCGCCGGCGGGTCGGAAACGAAGGGGGACGAATCTGGCCCCGCGTTCAAACTGTAGGCTTTGACCGGCGAAGGCGGGTGTTGTGTTTGTAGTTGTTCCGCGATTTTCCCGAGCCGACTCGCGCTGCGCGGCGGCACATCACCCACCACGGGTGCTCCAGACCCCGACCCCGACTCCGTCTCCGCGGCACCTCCCCAGAACCTCTGCGCCGCCCACTGCGTGGCTGGATCGCCGTCCGCACCGGCGGAGGCGGCGCGCCCCTCCGCGTCGAAGGCTCGGCGAAACGCGCGATCGAAATGTCGAGGACGGTGCATGAGAACTTCTCTTAGCCATCGCGGTAGGACGCCACAGGCGCGGAGCTGAGACGTGAGTGCGGGAAGCGCGTGCGGTAGTGGCCCTCCGTTGGAGTCGCAAAGCAAACGAAGCAGATGTCCGACGAGCAGATGCAGTTTCCGCTCGCGCTTCGGGGCATTTGCGTCATCGCGTGTCGTCCGCGACTCGTCCTCCTCTGAATCGAAGGCTTCGTCATTGTCGGAGTCGTGCGTACCCGCGTGGCTCGAGTGCACGGCAGATCCCATGTACTCCAAGCCACGCACTAACGTGTCCACTAAATCAACGGAACTGCCGCCCCGCGAGGAACCGTCGAGTCGCAGCCAATCGCGGGGCGCGGGGGATCCGCCTCGGGAGGATTCGCTTTTGCTTTTGTGTTTGGATCCATCAGATTCATCAGACTCATCTGAAGATGACGACGCATCATCCGACGACGACGACGACGACGACGAAGAGGTTTCGTGTTTGGCGGGTTTCGGCGTCGGCGCTCGCGGCGGCGCCGAGACTTTTTCCTTCGCGCTCTCCATGGTTTCAGGCTCCATCTGCATCACACGCCGTCTGGATTTGGTGCGGAGTCGTTGTCGCGCCATGGTTGGAAGCCCGCGCGGAGGGTCGCGACCACCAGTCGCGGACGCTGCCGCGGCCGCGACTGCCATTTCCTCCCAGTCGTCCTCTTCGTGTAGCGCGAAGTCGCCGAAAGCGTCCAGGTCGTCCAGGTCGTCCAGCGCTTCGGGGGTTTGGTCCGTGGCCGAGGTGTCGCGAAACGTCCCGTCCGTGTGGTTCACGCCGGGCGATTCCCCCCCACGCCGCTCGCTTTCATCATTTCTACCGCTTCCCGCGTCTCCTCGCAAAGGTTCCTCCGCCAGGGCGTTTCGCAACGCCTCCACCAAGGTAAACACCACGACTTCGCCCTCGTTTTTCGCAATCTCAGCAGCCTGCACGGAGAGCGTGGTCTCCAGAACTTCCAAACGTTCGCGGGGTAAACCTCGGCTTTCCTCGAAGTCCAGCTTTACCCCCGGCGGTCGGCGTGGGTACCCAGGCGCGTGCCGCACCACGAGCACCGCGACACGGCTGTCGCCCGACGCACCGCGAGACGCCCCATCGCTGGACACCACGATTCGATACTGTCGGTGTTCCCGTTCATCGAAAGAAAAGTCATCCTCGTATATCGCCTGGAGCGCGGTGAGCTCCTCCTCCCATTGCGACCACTCCGCCGCGTCGGGAGTCGCACCGCCGCCCGCCTTCTTCTTCTTCGCCATCGGCGTAATGGGGGCGGACGTCGTTGTTGCCTTGCTTATTAACAACGTATTTTTTGAAGGCCGACGAAAATCTCGGCGCGTCGCGTGGAAGAAATGAATTGGCATTTCACGCGCCACGCGCTTGCGCCCCCATCAGAAGGAAGGGCGCACCGGTGTGGCGCATACCCTGGCTGGACGCGGGTTAAGTGTATCAACTCGGCGAGGCGTCCTTACTGGCTTACTGGTGGGTAAGCGGACGGCACTGCGTTTCCGTGGGCGGCGGTGTGGGAGTGGGATTTGGTCTGCACAGAATTGGGGCCTCTTAGAATCGCGTAAATCTGTCTTTGTGCGTACCGAGTACACCGAGTTACCGCCCAACCTCTGGTTCGATGTCCAGAGGACGATCCCGCCGGATGTACCTGGACGACGACGAGTCGGATCACGACCGGGGCCACCGCGAGGACCACGACCGGCCCCGTGCGTACGTGGGAGCAAAACCACCGCCGGAATCGCGGTCGTCCGCGCAGAAAAAACACACGTACGCGCCGGACGAAGACACGACGTACCCTAAACCGGCGGTCTCCAAGCCAATGCGCGACCGCGGGGATGAGATATCCTTCCGCCACCGCCATGAAGCGGAAACGGATTTGAACAAGCAAATCAAAAGCACGTGGCTGGTGGGGGGCGATACGAACGGGGGCGAGAAGAACGGTGGTGGCAAGAAAAAAGGTGGTGCCAAGGAGGGCATCGTCGGAAAAGCCCGGCTTGACGTGATGCAAGTCGCGGTCGGCGCGCAGATGATGCGGAAACACAAAGCGTTCATGCAAAAGTCACGTTTCGTGATATCCCCGCGAACGTGGTACATGCGGCGGTGGGATCTCGTGACGCTTATTCTTTTGTTGTTCACCGCCGTGGTCACGCCGGTGGAGGTGGCGTTTCTGGAAACGGCGACGTGGAGCGTGATGTTTTGGATCAACCGCTCCGTGGACGCGCTGTTCGTGATTGACATCTTCCTGAACTTTTTCGTCGCCATCATCGACCCGGAGGACGGGCAGCTTGTTTTCCACCACCCCACAATCATCAGGACGTACCTGAAAGGATGGTTCCTAATAGACGTGATTTCAGTCGTGCCCTTCGACATGGTGTCGATGTTTTTCGGCTCGGAAGAAGTGGGAAAGCTGAAAATTCTTCGCATCCTACGGTTGCTGCGGCTCATGAAACTGTTGCGGATTCTGCGCGCGGGGCGGATTTTTCAAAGGCTGGAAACGCAGTACCAGATCGATTACGCCCAGCTGGAGCTTTGGAAGTTTGTGTTGTTAGCCCTGGTCACGTCGCACTGGATGGCGTGCGTGTTTGGAATCGTAGCGGATTTGGAAGACGCCGAACACAACTGGCTGTACTACACCGCGTTCAACTCGCACTTTGAAGACGGAACGCTTCTGGAAGGTGCGGATCCGCGAGGGATCGTGAGTGAACTCGAAATCTACTTCGCCGCGTTTTACTGGTCGAGCATGACCATGACCACGATCGGGTACGGGGATATCGTCCCGTCCACGCTTATCGAGCGCGTGTTCGTGTCCCTCATGATGCTCATCGGCGCGTTCGCGTACGGTTACATCATCGGCGCCGTGGGGAACGTCATCGCGCAGGCGAATAATAAGAAAAACAAATTCTACGCCCTGATGGGGGAGTTGAACTCGTTCCTGGACGAAGGCAGGCTCACGCCTGAGTTGCGAATCAGGCTGCGGGAGTACTTCAAGTACAAAATGGCGTCGTCGCACGTCGACGCGCACACCGCGTTGTTGAAGCAAATGTCCCCGGCGTTGCGGGCGGAAATCACGCTATCGATGAACACGTGGATCTCCAAGGTTTCGTTTTTCCAACAGTGCCCTGAAGCGCTTGTTATCGAGCTCACGCTGGCGATTAAACAGCAAACGTTTCCCCCGCAGGAGAAAGTGTTGGTGCCCGGGGACTGGTGCGACCGGATGTTCATCGTGCGCAAGGGCGTGGCAATTTGCCGGCAAAAAATCATCACCACCGGCCAGGTGTTTTGCGTGGAGTGCCTGTACAAGGAGGGGAAGGTGGCCTACAGCGCGCACGCGGTTACGTTTTGCGATTTGTACAGCATCGATCGCGACGTGTTGCTCACCGCGCTGCGGCACTTCCCCGAGATGAAGTCGCACTTCAAGCAGTTGGCGCTGCGGCGTCTGTTTTTCGATGAGGTCATGGCGTACAGCAAGGCGTATCAAACCTTGGCGGAGGACGGCCTCGACGCGGACTTGTCGTCCGCGATGGATGAGCGGCCTGCGTTTTACCTGCAAAAGCTGCGCATCGAGTTTGGCGACGACGGCTTTGGGATGGGTGAGGCCGGCAAGCGAATGCAGCGCGAGAAAACAGCCGCCGCCACGACGTTGCAGCGGCTGTTCCGGGGACACAAAAGCAGACGCGAAGTCAACGTACAAGCCGCGGAGGCGGGGACGTTCCCCGTGTTCCCCACGCACATGAGGGAAACCGACCCCAGTTCGTACAGCGCCCGGGCGATTGACTTGATGCACCACCGCGTGGGTACCGGGCTGTACGCGCTGCACGAAAAGGTGGACAAGCTGCTCGGGTCGCACCAGCCCGGGGTCGCCCCGGCGTGGTTCACGGAGCAAGGTAAGAGCGGGTTCCAGTTCTGTACGCGCGTGGACGCGGACGGCCACACTGTGGCACACGCGCAGAAGCCGGTGAGCGGGGGACTGAACTCGAGGCGCGGGTTACGGCTGGGATCGGTGAGTTTCGGGTCGCCCGCGACGTTGCGACAAAGCGCGAGCGTTGGCTCGGGCGGCGAACGACGGGAAGGTGTTTTAACCCCGTTGGTGTCGAGGCTGGGGTCGACGAACGTGAGCGCGAGCCAAGCGGTTTCCGGGTCCGGTTCGTCGGGCGATGACCTACGGCAGCTGCGGGTGGAGCTTCGCGAGGCGATCGCGATGCTTCGCGGCGATGGCGGCGCCGGCGACGGTGGCGGCGGTTTCGATACCCCCGGACCGGGCAACGCAGGCCACGGCCACGGGTCCCTCAACACGCGCACCGCGCAGTTGCAAAGTTTAGTAGGCGACTTGGCGCAGCAGGTGCAAACGGTTTCACGGACAATTTCCCAAATGTCGGACTCGCAGCGGACGTTCCAGGAACGGTCGCAGCGCACGATTTTGGGGCACTTGGAACAGGCGCAGCAGCGAATCGCGGAGCAAGTCGCGCGGGCGGTGCAAGCGGCGGGGGGGGACAGCGCGCGGTTGAGCGTGGGGACGCGGCCGTACGCGGTGACGGGGGGCGGTTTGGGAATCACGGAGAGCGACCCGCCGCCCAGGTTTGCCGAGCGGTTTCCAAGGGACGCGCCCCCGGGCGGAGGTGACAACAGAGAGCGAGACTACGGAGACGGTTACGGCCGACGTGAGGCGTACGACGCGCGCGAGTACGGCGGACAGCCGCCGTTACGGCGCAGGCCGTTGTCGGGAAACCCGCCGCCCCCGGGACGCCGGGCGTTTTAGCGAAGACAAATCTTTTTCGCTATCACATAAGTTATATCAGGTATCACGGTCTATCTATCACGGGCGGTATCACGGTCAGACGGTTACTTCCTCTAGACGGTTACTTCCTCCAGACTGTCTTCGACGCTTCGCCGCGTCAGCGCATGCAAAAGATTCGCGGCTTGTTTTTCGGTCAGTCCCACGTCGTGCGTGGTCTGTACGAAACGGTTTTGCCATTCGTGTCCCTCTGGTACGACTTGTTTGTCATCCACGATCGCGAACACAGGCCACCCCGACCTGTCCCCACCGAACCTCCCCTCCATGTACGTCTGAATCTCCACGATCCGCGTCGTTTTCACCGCGTCGTCGTGCGCGACGCTGTCGAGCAAATGCGGAGCACCTGGAGTTCTGCCCACCACCCGGTCGCCTTGCGCCCCCATCCGTCCAAACGTGTACGCGATGTACTCCTCGAACGCGCGCCAGTACGTGGACAACACCACATCCGCGCCGCTTGTTTCCAGCACGTCACGTAGACGATCCACCTTGTCCTGCTCGAGGTTTATCTGAGACGCGGTCGCGGTTCGGTTCAACACGCCGTCTAAATCGAGAAAAAGCAGAGGGACGGACTTCGCCGGCTTGCCTCCGCTGGACAAGGACGAGGCGTGAACCCTGAACGCGCGTCCCAACACGCGGCCGCGGGTGCGAGAATTCGGGGGATCCCGGAACATACGAGCCGCCGTGTGCGAGCCGAGCGCCGCCGTCGCGAGACACATCGCGCCTCGCGAAATGGGATGTCGGAAGTGTTAGTGTTTCGCAAAATTGTGTTCGTCGAAGTTTCGCAAAATAAAAGAGGCGAACGAGTACACACACGACACGCGCAGGGGCACGGTGAGGGTCACGGCTTGGCGGGTGGAACGGTCATCCGCACCGAGTGTGGATGGCGGAGCCTGATTCCTCCCTCGACGCGCCGTTGCTCGCGTCACACCAAAACGATGATGTCGAAAAACGCGAAAGACGGTTCCCTTTAGATCTGTCAAGAAGTCCACTCCCGCCGTACTCGCCGAACTCAAACGCGGGGTCGGAGGACAGCGACCCCGACCGAGTGCGTTCAGGAGACGCGGCGTCGTCTCCGAACCCCGAAAGCGGGGGGGGCGTGCTCGCGCCAGGAACGCTTTCCTTCAAAGCCGGGGTCGCGATATGCGTCGCGGATATCATCGGCAGCGGGATCTTCGCGTCGCCCGGGATCGTGCTTCGCTGGACGGGGTCCGTTGGTGCCGCCCTCGGGGCGTGGTTTTTTGCCGGGCTGATCACCTACGTTGGGTTCGCGTGCTTGGCGGAGCTGTCCGTGCTGGATCCGAACGCGGGGGGGATTTTTTATTACTGCCGCGTCGCGTTCGGCGGTGCCACCGCGTTTTCCTGGACGTTTGTTAATTTCACCGTCATCGTCCCCGGGTCGCTCGGCGCCTTGGCCTTAACCTTCGCGCATTACCTGTGCAGCACGGTTCCGGGATGGGAGGCGGGCGGGTTCGAGGCTGCGGCGGACTGGAAAGTGCGAGCAGTAGCGTGCGCCGCAATAGCAGCCGCGGCGGCGCTGAACTGCCTGTCAGCAGCGCACGGCGGCGGCGTCGCTAAGGTTTTCCTCACCGCCACGCTGAGCGGGTGTTTGTTCGTGTTCGCGCTCGGGGTGGTGGGGTTTTGCGGATGGGGAAACGCGAGCGGGTACGACGAGTTTGGTAACGATACTGGTAACGGAATGCATGCCACTGATACGTGGGCCTCAAATACCACGGCGACAAATACCACCGCAAACGCCACAGCACCACACTCCGTGGCGTATCAAAACTTCAACGACCCGTTCGCTGGTACGAACTCGGTATCCTCACTCGGCGTGGGGTTGATTGCCGCGCTGTGGGCGTTTTCGGGCGCCATGGACGTCGCGAGCATGGGCGAGGAGCTGGTTTCTCCACAAAAAACCCTACCTCGCGTGGGCAAAACCGGCCTCGCAATCGTGTCCGCGGCGTACATTTTGCTCAACGTCGCGTATCTTTTGGTGTTGCCGGCGAGGGTCATGGCGAACGGTACAAACGGCGCCATGGGGGTTTCCTTCGCAAGAGCCGTGGCGGGCGGGTGGGCCGGGGCCGCGGTTACCGTCGTGGTCGCCGTGTCCTCCTTCGGCGCGTTGAACTCGTGTATGTACCTCTCCGCGCGGCAGTTCTACGCCACCGCAAGGGACGGGCTGTTCCCCGAAATATTGGCGCGAACCAACTCTCGGAAAGCGCCGCACGTCGCGATACTCGCGACGGCGCTTTGGACGTCCGTGTTGACGTGCGTAATGTCCTCATTCGCCGTGCTCGTGAACTACCTCTCGTGCGCGATGTGGCTGTTTTACGGCCTGGTCGGCGTGGCGGTGTTCAAGTCGAGACACGAAAACCCGGACGTGTATCGACCTTACAAAGTCCCGGGATACCCGCTCGTCCCGGCGCTTTACGTCGGCGCGTGCGTGTTTCTCTCGGCGTCGACGTTTTTCGCCGCGCCGGCGCAGTGTTTTCTGGCGCTTTTATTCGTCGCCCTCGCGTTTCCGGTGCATCGAACGACGTTCGTGTGGTGGCCGGAACGCGCGGCGAGGTTGAATATACCGGTACAGGATGGGGGTGCGAGCGGGGGGGGGGAACCGAGACTGCGCGTTTGGAGCGACGCGGATGACGACGAGTTTTAGATTAAGAAGGTACATACGTGTATAGTTGTGACTCGAAAGACACCAGTCTTAGACTTTAAACACCAGCTGTACCAAATGTATTGCTGACATGCCTTCGGAACAAAGAGTCTCCGATTTCGTCACCCGACCCAAGTACGAATGCGTTTCGCCACCCGTTTCCGCCACCCGACGCAAGTACGAATGCGTTTCGCCACCCGTTTCCGCCACCCGACCCAAGTACGAATGCGTTTCGCCACCCGTTTCCGCCACCCGACCCAAGTACGAGTGCGTTTTCCCACCCGACCCAAGTACGAGTGCGTTTCGCCACCCGACCCAGGTACGATTGGTCTGAAAACTGAAAACACATTTCAACACCAGCAAACAGTCTTGACAAAGTGTAAACCAGTTACGTGTCTGGCTGGGTATCATCGTCGCCTAAATCCGCCAACCACCGTCGCCTAAATCCGCCAACCCCAAGAGCTCGGGAGCCGGCACCTCAAAACGCGTCGGAAAACGCGTCAAATTGGCGATGTAACTTGCCCGTTAAACTCAAAATTCGACAGGCAAACAGTCTTCGAATTACGGCAACCGGTTTTGGCGGCTTTATGGTTTGTTTCTTGGATGGGTCGAGATCGATGGGTCCGAGTCTCTCGCGGTCGTCGTTGACGGTCGCGCGTCACACCTCACGTGCGCATCATCGTGTCAGTCGTCGACACTCACGTCTCACTAGGAGGCGAGAGTCGGAGGCACGAGAGAGAGTGTAGTGTGGACCCGCGTGCCAGTCGCTCCTTTTCACGGGAAGGTGAGACACGTCAGCGTGTGTCATTGTCTTGCCTTGATCGACACCCGCACAGTACACCCCGAAGAAACGACTCGCGCGTCATGGCGCCGTGCCTCGTCCGGTAGTACGAACGAAGGGCGGGGTACTGGATACGGAGCGGTCGAGGATACGCGCGCGGCACACGCGGCTTTTCCAAACCGGTCCTCCGCGTAGCCGGAAACACCGCGACGGCCAAACTCGCATCACGGTGTCCTTCAAGTAACGAGATTCCGGACACCGCGTGATTGCCTCACTCACACCGCGGTTCACATACCATGGGCGCTGAAGGCGACGACCTGATGCGCGCCGCGCAGGCTGCTGCTTCCGCGCAGGTACCCCCCGCGCAGGTACCCACGCTTCCCGACTCGTGGACCGGGCACCCCAGCGACCCACTGCGTTTCGTGAAGGCTGAGATTCGCCAGCTCCTGCTTCGCCGCGGCGCGTTGTCAATCGCGCAGCTCCCGGAGGAGTACCTGAAGTTTTACCGCCGACCGCTAACGCAGGCGCTGAAGATGGTGGACTCGCAGTACACCCCGGAAAGCGCCAGGGGGGGTAAACCAAGCGGGAGGGCGCGTAAAGCCACGCTGGGCGCGTTTCTACGGGAACACCTCACGGACGCCGTGGAGGTGCTGCAACGGCCGCACGGCCAACACGAAATCGTCGCGTCGGGTTCCTCACCCGACGCCCCTGGGGTCGGTAATATGAACGACGATCTTTTCGCGCAGTTCGACCATCCCGGGGTTGGTTTCGGAGGCGTAAACGGCGGGTGGAGCAGCGGCTCGAACGAAAGCAGCGTCGCGTCGAGCGAAGCGGCGCTTTCGCGAAGCGGCTCGGACGGAGCCGCCTCCGCCGCCGAGGTGTTGGGCGGCGCGTGGCGCCGAGACACCCCTGAGCACCGCATTCGCGCATACATCCTGCTACAGCAGCAACAGCACCAGCACCAGCAAAGACAGCTGAACGAGCTTCGTGATGCGTTGCAGCGGGTTTCGGTTGGGCGGCTCGACGGTATCGGCGGGAACGCCAGCGGCGCGAGTTTGGGGTTCGCGTCGTCGCGCGCGTCGCCCAACGCGCCGTTGTCGCGCGCGATGTCAAACGAACTATCCGCCCCAAGCCCCCCCATGAGTGGCAACAGCTTCCACTTCCCAAACGACCTATCCGCCGAGCCTTTGCTGAACTCGCGTCCCGTGCGCGACGCGCTGACCGCGACGAGGCACGCCGGGGACATCGACATCGACGCGCGGTTCGGCGCCGACGCCAACGTCGCGGCGGCGGTTGGCGCGCTTCGAGGTGCCGCGCTTCTCAGCGCCGCGACGACGGACGTTCCCGGGGAGAACAGGATTTACGTCACGTGGAGGGTGCCCTCAAAAGCAACGCCGCTCCGGGTGGAGGATCTGTGGAACCACTTCTCGCGGTTCGGGGCGCTGGCGTTTTGCAACCCGCGGCCGTTGCGGCACTCGCACGCCCCTCGCAGAGCGCCTTCCTTGTCGGGCGCCGGGTACGCGTTTCTGGGGTTCGCCAACCCGGGAGGCGCGGAGGCGGCGCAACGCGCGCTGGCGCGGTCGTCGCACGCGTTCCGGGGTGCCGAGTTACGGGTCAAGCCGTGGC
>Ga0302114_10000703_pt1 | contig 22952 bp, 26 predicted proteins | sample AG5_Surface_MG_FD_203107 | JGI IMG/M metagenome (GOLD analysis project Ga0302114, IMG submission 203107) | Marine microbial communities from Western Arctic Ocean, Canada - AG5_Surface | ecosystem: Environmental > Aquatic > Marine > Oceanic | place: Canada: Western Arctic Ocean | collected...
AACTCCCACTTGTAGACGATGTGGAGAATGAGGTTGAGGATGGGGGTGAGGCCCGTGAGGTGGTACTCTCGGCAGGGGGTGAATCTAACCGTCTTGTCTAAGTTGGCCGAAACAATAAAGTTGGAATTGGCCGTGAAGATGGCCTGGTTGGTGCGGAATTCCTGCTCAAACGTGTGCTTGAGCTCGAAAGTCTCAGCATCCCAGATCTTCATCGTTTCGTCGTAACCAGCACTCACAAGAATACGCCCGTTGGGGGAGTATGAGACGCTACGGACACCGCCAAAAGAGGGGTGAGCCTGGTCGATGCTCTTCACCAAGCTTCCATCGGCAGGGTTCCAAAATTTGATGGATCTATCGCTATTTCCCGAGCAAAGGAGTTTGCAGTCGGGAGAGAACGAGAGGGACATGACGACGTAGGTGTGGCCCTCCAACGTGTGCGCTAAGATGGCACTTCCCTCGTTGAAGCTGTAGAGGTTGATGGACCTGTAGCTGTAGACATTGATGAGATTGTCACTTCCAGTAGCCAGCTGCTTGCCGTCGGGGGAGAAGCACACTGCATAAATATAACTCGTGTGATCCTCAAGCACTTGCACTCTAGCCAACTCGCCACCCTCCCCCGGCTCCGACCAAATCATCAGCTTCCCATCACTTCCACCAGAAGCAAAGTGGGAGCCTGATGGAGAGACGGTGACGCACCCAACAGGACCATTGTGTCCCACCAAGGTCTGGACCAACTCGAGGGAAGGGCTGAATACCTTCAAGCCGTTACCCCCAGGACCGTCATAGCCACAAGCCACAAGTGAGCCATTCAGAAGATAGCAAAGACCTTTGACATCATAGGCAAAAACATTGTCAGCTCGATATTCTACCTTGTTGGAACTGGTCGAGTGGACGATGATTGACCCGTCATCACTACCCGATGCCACATGACCGTTACTCCGCAACGCCACGCAATGCACTTCACCATTATGCCCGTGGAGGAACTGTTGGTGGTCCATCTTCACAAAATTAATTGAGATTGAAGGAGGAGGAGGTGGGACGAGGGTGAGGGGTGTATTTCTGGGCTAGTGGGAGAAAATAGGGCAAAGAGTAAATAGTGCTATGGCGAATTTTCACTTGTCACCTTGTCAACTTGTCACTTTGTCGCGTATTTGTTATCCAACATTATGTGATTATCAACTTTATTTTGACCAGGCTCTGATTTCATGACAGCACCTTTGCTATACTCGTGGGGCTACAACTCCTACGGTCAGTGTCTTCTCGATTCAACAGATTCAAACCATCACCATGACGAAAACGATGATTTCGCTCTTGGCTGTCTCCTGGTGCCCCACCCAGTTGACATACCAGCTCCTGCTGTCGAGGCCGAGACCGAAAACGAATCCATCCCCACTTCCTCTTCAACCAACCACCAGAATGATTCTTGGGTACAATGGGAGACTCAGCCCAAGGGTGGGGGTTTTGTTTTCAAGTCGAGCTTTATGGTTTATGGCAATGAGCCCTCAAGCCTTTGCACCCCCTCCCTCACTCCCACACCCACCCTCACCACCACCCACATCCACAACGCATCCGCGTCTGCGTTCCACACGGCCGTAATAACGTCAGACAAAACCCTCTTAATGGGCGGTTGGAACGGTCATTTGCAGGTCAGTGAGCGAAGCGAGCGCGAAATTGCTGCAGACGGCTACATCCACTACACTTAAACTATCGTGTTTCAACAACTTCAAAATTGCGCTTCGCCTTCGCCCGGCGTAGCTTGGGGTCCAATCCAACAACGTCGTTGACGATCGGTGCCCGGGCCTCCACCCAGTCGTCTCCCTCCTCAAGCAGTCGATCACTTCTGTTGCTTGCGGAGCGTTCCACACGATTGCAAGCTCGGCGTCCGGCCGCGTTTGGACTTGGGGAGCGGGCAAAGTGGGCCAGCTCGGCTATTGCCAGATCGACGTTGACCTTGACGCCAACAACAGCAACAGCAACAGCAACACCAAAAAACACACCGAGCGACGCTCCTCCTCTTTCCTGAAAACAAATTCCAAGACGTTTTGCAATCCAACCCCAAAGCCCCTCACCGATCTCTTCAACATAAAATCTGTCCACGCTTGCTTCGACAGCAGCTTCGCTCTTCGGCAGAGCGGTGAGGTGTACTCCTGGGGTAACAACGAGTACGGCCAGCTTGGCTTAGGTGCGAACTTTCATGCGCAGAACAACAACAGCGTGTTCACGCCTACGCAAACCCAAATAGACAAGCAAATCCTGTCGGTCGCGGCTGGGGACTTTCACGTGTTATTTTTGACATCCCAAGGAGCTGTTTTCTCGTGCGGGCTGACCACGTTCGGGAGAACCGGACTAAATCCACAATGCACGAAGACTGAATCACAACCTACGTTAACAGTTGTTGAATTGTTTTTGGACGACGGGCTTCACGTCGATAAAATTTGCGCTGGAGGCGCTAGTTCTGCGGCCATCGTTGGAAACGAGGTGTATGTTTTCGGGTACAACACGAGTGGAAATTTGGGTTTGAATGGCACCATTGACGTCTACGAGCCAACCCGCATCAACTTCTTCAAGATCTCAAACATCTCGATCATCGACGTTGCCCTTGGGGAGGATCATTCTGTCTTTCTTTCCGACTCCGGCATGATGTTCTGCTCCGGAAAAACTTCTTGCGGGCGATTAGGCTTCAGCCAGGCGTCGTGCGAAGTTGAGGCTGCTGCGATTATTGGTGATTCAATTGATAGTAGCGATACCAACGTTGATGGCATTTTTGCTGTGGTTGAGGCAGAAATAGAAAGAGAACAAACGAACGATCCAAATCAAATCACGGCAAACGTCGGTGAATCATTCAGCGACTCGATCAACAACGCGTTTGTCAACGATTCTCCACTCATAGAAACACCAATTTGCATCGGGTGCCTGTTCGACGACGGCGACGGGGCCAACGGTGGTGTTACATCTGGCGGCGCGCACAACCTCGCCTTCAAGACTTCCACAGCCCGATACACCAAGAGAACCAGCGGAGCTCTTTTGGTTGACTGTCGTTTCTCGCGGCACGGCTGTCGGGGGAAGCTTTTGGGAGCGTTGATTGAATTGCACGAAAGTCGCTGCAAATTTCGAACTAGAAGTTGCAAATTCAAAACTTTTGGTTGCAGAGAGGAGAATTTAATTTTTTTGAGCAAGGCCGATTTCCACGAGACGGAGTGTGATTTTAGACTAGTCCGCTGCGAGTCTTGTAAGGCGGAGGTTCCTTTGAATGCGCTTGGTGTGCATGAAGATGTTTGCGACATGATTTTGGTTAAATGCGAAAAGTGTGGCTTTGAGGTGGTTCGGAAGAAGTTTGAGGCGCACATGGCGGCTCACTTGGAGGAAGAGAAGGAAGAAGAGGAGAAAGTAGAGGTAGAAGTAGGAGTAGAAAAGGAAGTAGAAGTGGACGTAGACGTGGACACAGATGTAGAAGTTGAAGAGGTGAATGATAAAAAGCCGAAACCGAAACCACCCAAACCCAAACCCAAACGGGTCGGCGGAGGCTTCGCAAGATAAATTCCACATACATTAAACAATAACTGAACTATATTGAACTATATAGCACTATAAACCACTACACTTAAGTTGTCAGCTGCCCCCCTTTTCAAAGCAGCTTTGATCAAGTCCTCTGAAATTATGTCGACGCTGTCTGATGTCAGCAGCCTTGAAGCAATGAATTCGCAGATTTCGTTATTGTCAAACACATCGATCAAACCATCGGTTGCGATGACCAAAAAATCCCCAGCGTTGTCCATTTTAACACTGAACAGATCAGCTTTAGCTGAAATTCCCTGCCTCCTCACTTCCTCCACCTCCAACGACCTCGCAACCGCGTAGTTGTAGCTGTCGCTACCAAGTTTAATTGTAACCCTGAAACTAACCTCCTTTCCCACGCAAACCACCTGACCGCCATTTTCTTGAATTCGTTTCATTTCGATCGCATCACTCGGTTTGTGGTCGTGGGATGCTAGCTTGACGTTCCCTCCTATGTCTGCGCCGAGCGAATCAAGGCGCATTTTCAACAAAACACGAGTGCAGCGAGTGAGCAAAACGAATGTAATTGGTAGTGATTCTTACTCTCGTCTTTATCAAGGCTCGCTCGCTTCGTTCGCTTCGCTCGCTCACCTCCTACGATAGCCCGGGAGTCCCCACAATTCAAAATTGCACACGTGTACGTCGTCTTGTCAAATAATGCGACGCACGCTAAGTAAGCGGATTGGGTTAGTTGCATTGAATTGCATTAAGTTATCACAGGCTCGCTCGCTCTCGCTCTCGCTCTCGCTCTCGCTCACCTGTCGTTCCCGCTTTCAGCCCCGCACCTCCAACGGACGCCCTCAGAAAGCCGAAAATTTTCTCGTACTTGGGCGTGCAGTTCTCCCCGTTTGCGGAACATTCCGCCACGTAATCCTCGCACACCACGCTCCAAAATGTTTCTAGCTCATCCCCGGCCCCCATCAATTCAAATTTATCCCGAGCATAGGTGCTCGCTTCGTCTCCTCCGTGTCCGTCAAAGACCCCAAGGAGGAATTTGTTTTCGTCGTTTTTCACTTCTGTGAAAAGAATTTTGTCTACGAGATAATTAGAGTACTGTGATGGGATGTAGCCTCAAATTCGCCGCTCACCTTCCTGGTACTTTCTGTTTCCTAAGGCTTGAAAGCGACCACGATTCTGTTTTTTTGTTCTGGCCTTGAGGAGTCGGGGTGATGCTGTGTCGATTTTGTTGTTGTTGTTGTTGCCATCGCCATCGCCATCGCCATCGCCATTATTGTTGCCATTGTTGCTGCGCTGGAAAACGAAAGAAGTTGCCTCACTCGGGTCACACCCCCGGATCAGCTCGACTGCTCTATCGTATGAGCCGCCAACAGAAACCCCGTTGACACTAACCAGTTTGTCATCAACCTCAAGCTTGCCCAGTACTGCTGCTTGCTTTCGAGGTTCCAACGATGTGACGAAAACGCCATCAGCCTCCTCAACGAGGACTATCCCCAGCGACTCAGAGGTCCTCATACTGACATTAACTTCAATTTTGCCGCCGTCGTCGTCGTCGAAAACAACCTCGCAGCTGTCATCGTAAACAGAATCTACAACACCTGCTGCGTAGGTGTCAAGGGATTCCACAACTATCAAAGCTTCCTCGACAGAAATTCGCTTCGCTGGGTTGGCAATCAGCATTCGGCTGAGCAAGTTGAAGAGCTTGCCGTCGAGCAGCTCGAGCCCAACCAACACCTTCTCGTCAAGTAGCGTTGCTCCAAGCTCGCGCTGAACCCACTTGTTGAGATCGTAGGAGCACTCCTCTAGCTGGTTCCGGAAGCTCGCCATGGCGAGATCGTCACGGTTGAAGTCGAAAGCGTACATCGCAAAAATCATACCGATCGAAAAGACATCGAAGGCAAACGGGTTGTTCGACACGAAGACCTCGGGGGCTGAGAATATCGGGGAAACGGCAACTTTGAGATTGTCGAGGCCTGCCACGTCGAACTTGTTTTGCTTGCTATTGCCAAAGAGGTTGAAGGGGGGTTTGTTGCTGTTACTTTCAAGATCCGCTGCCGATCCGAAATCAATAAGTGTGAGGGATTCGTTGTTGGTGTCAAACAAGATATTGGCCGGCTTGAAGTCACGGTGAATGATGTTCAGCTGCTTCAGGGTTGAGGCCATCTGGAGGAGCTGGAGGAGGAAGGTGGAGGTGGATTTGTTCTTGTACATTTGGGCAATTGAAGAGGTTTTAATGCTGCTGTCTGTCTGGCCTTTTGGGGTTTCGACTTTCTCAAAGCAAATATACACAACGTTTTCGTTTTCTGGGGACGTGTAGTCGCCTCGGTAGGAAACAATGTTGGGTGTTGGGGTGGAGGAGGATTTGATCTTGGAATTTATCGCCCGTTCGACATCGAAATAATGTTGACAGCGCTGTGCTGCTGCCTGGTCGTCGTCGAGTTCGGACATGGTGAATGGACGCTTGAGGATTATGGGGGAGGACAGCCGGTCGGTTCCGCGGTAAACTACCCCGTAGCTGCCTCGACCAATCTCTTCGTTTATTTTGACATCGGTCAGGGTGGCCTTTAGGGCCCGGCCTCGGTGTGGGGCGAATGTTCTTGTCACTGAAGGGGGGAGGAAGGAGGACAAAAAGGACCAATGGAATATAAAAAGCAATGAGACTGTCGCATGCTGAATCATCATCACCATTTTCCCTTGGGCAGATGCCGATGTGAGGTGACTTTACGTTCGATGAACTAATAGGTTTCTTCTTGGATCTTCCTGTTGGTGTCTGTCGGGGACGCTTTAATGCTGTGGTGGCCGGAACGAGGGCTGGTAACTTAAACAAGCTTTTAAATTTTGAGGATTTGAAATTTGACGACACATGTGTTGTGGTTGCTGAGCGCTCACCTTACTCCACCCAATTAGAAATTGATACTTTCCTAAATTTTTGGCTGCTCATTCCCTTCATACCAGCATCTTCGTCGACTCCTGAAAAGTGATGATTACAGGTGTCCTCTCTGGGCATTCCAGTCGTGTCTTTTGCGTGGCCTTGTCACAGGACAACAGCTATGTGGTTTCGGGTGGCGAGGACGGCACAATAATTGTCCATTCGACTAAGACTGGCATTGTAGAATATCGAGCTGACAATGTTTTTGCTGTAGGTGTCAGAGGTCTTTGCTATCTTCCGAATGGCTCACTTGTGGCTTGTGGCAGTGGTGGCGGCTTGAAGGTATTCAGCCCTTCCCTAGAGTTGGTCCAGACCTTGGTGGGACACAATGGTGTTTATTGCGTCACCGTCTCTCCATCAGGCTCCCACCAAGCTTCTGGTGATGGTTTTGGGAAGGTGATGATTTGGTCGGAGCCGGGGGAGGGTGGCGAGTGGGCGAGAGTGCAAGTGCTTGAGGATCACACGGGTATTATTCGTGCAGTGTGCTTCTCCCCCGACGGCAAGCAGCTGGCTACTGGAAGTGACGACAGGTCCATCAACCTCTACAGCTTCAACGAGGGAAGTGCCATCTTAGCGCACACGTTGGAGGGCCACACCAGGGGCGTCCTTTCTCTCTCGTTCTCTCCCGACTGCAAACTCCTTTGCTCGGGAAGTTGGGATGAATCCATCAAATTTTGGAACCCTGCCGATGGAAGCTTGGTGAAGAGCATCGACCAGGCTCACACCTCTCTCGTCCGTAGCGTCTCATACTCCCCCAACGGGCGTATTCTTGTGAGTGCCGGTGGCTACGGCAATATGATGAGGATCTGGGATGCTGAGACTTTCGAGCTCAAGCACACGTTCGAGCAGGAATCCATCACCAACCAGCTCACCATCACGGCCGATTCCAACTTCATTGTTTCGGCCAACACAGACCACACGGTTAGAATCACCCCCTGCCGTGAGTACCACCTCACGGGCCTCACCCCCATCCTCAATCTCATTCTCCACATCGTCTACAAGTGGGAATTTGTGTCGTTTTTAGAGCCAAACGAAAACACCTCACCCCTCGAGAAAGTCATGAGGCGGCTCGGCGAGTGCGTGCACAAAGGCGGCTACGACGTCACCTCCGAGATCCTCTCCTTCCTCTCCCCGGCCCACCTCCCCGTCCAGATCACTCCCACTAGATGGAAAAGCGACCCCACAAGTTCTTAATTTTGTAAATTTTTAATTTATTTTCTTTTTTCATTATTTTGTCTTCACCCAACTTCCCCCCAAAGAAAAACACTGCGACCGACAAATTGGAGAAGAGAAAATCAAGTTGAGGCGTGCTCAAATTGAAATTGAAATTGAAATTGCGCAAAGCAGTGCAGAGGGGAGTAGATGAGTATTCGTTACGAATGGATGAAATCAAACATTCTTAATCTTTATATCTTTTGTAAAATGCTCCACCAACCCATCCCAAATGGGCCTTCCCCATCCCGTGTTTGCGTCCCAGCCCTCTAAAGCCGGAAATCCGCTTTCTTCTCCGCAGGTACAATCCCCACCATCCTGCACACAGCAACTGTTTCCTCCAACAATGTCTTCGAACGCTTCCCCGGGAAAGCGTTCTGCCACCTCCCAGATCCTCGGTGCAACAAACCCCAGCCCGCCCAACCCTGAATTGAGCCGCATATCGATGAGCATGCTGAAAATTCCGGCTGTAATGGGGCACGATTGGGACGTCCCGGACACCCCAACGGCGCTAATATCGGGGTAGGCCCTCTTCCCCGCGTCGAAGCTTTCGGCCGGCGGCATGCCGTCCTTTTTCAGATACGCTGCCACCGTCACTTTCTGGTGGTTTGGAGCGTCGAACTGAATGCTGAAACCCCCGCCCGATCCCCCTCCGTACCCCGCCCAGGTGATTGGCTTGGTCGAATCGCCGCCGTCCCACATTTCTCCGCCGATGCTCACCACGTAAGGGCTCGCGGTTGGGAAAACAGGTATTTGGAATTTACAGCTGATTTCGTTCAAAGTGTCGGCCATCGCTTTGTCGTCGCCTTCGCCCTCGAACGGCCCGAAGGAGAAGTGACTTCCTCCATCTCCACTCGATCCGAGGACTGTGACTCCGCGAGCTCCCAGAATTTGCAGAGCTGTATTTATTCGGTCAGTTTGAACCTCGTCCAAAAACATGCACACTTGCCTTTGCGTGGTCATGTAGGATGTGCACTCGTCCATAGTGTGCCCAGCCTTAACAGCCTCCGAACACAAAAGATCGCATGATGCTCCTGACAAACTTCCCAGCGACATTGACAAGACGTGAGGGAGAGTTTCACGGTTCGCTAATTGCGTCAGGAACTGCAAAAGAGCAGCACCAAAGCCCGTTGACTCTTCGGTTGAGGCTGTCGTGTTCGTATTACTCACGAGAGTCGTCACGTTGAGACCGAAAGAAGAGACCATGTTGACGTCCAGCTGCCCCTCCATAAAGTTGTCGCCTCCCTCCTCTCCTTCATTCGCGGTGTCGAAGATAATTTTATCCATATTGATGAGTGGCGCCTCTGTGTTTTTTTGCTTTTCGAGGGCAACCTTTGAGTATCCGAAGGTACCGGGGCCCCAAACCATCTGCAACGTGTCATCGTTGGTTGCCTGGAGGTCGTTTGGCATTCCATACGCAGCTTTGATCTTATCTACCGTGTAATCGTTGGACTTGGACTTGGACTTGGATAAGGATTCGACCCAATCAGATGATGATTGAACGAGAGCTCGGTGGTCAACGGGGTGAACTTTGGCATTGTTGCTGTTCAGATCACGCCTAACAATGAACTCTACAGCTGGAGGGTGGGTTTTAGGGTGGGGAATGCCCGCGTTCGTTAATAACAGGAAGTTCTCGTCAGCAAAGTGGGCTGAGATGGTGTCTCGAAGAAGGGATGTGGAAACGCTGATCGCCCCAGTCTCTTGCAGCCAACTAGTTACAGAGCTGATGTCATCGTCGTGCGAACCAATGAGGTTTGCAACATCAGAAACTCTGAGGAAGTTCAGATAATGAACAGATTTGGGAGTGGCTATCTGCCAGAACCGGGTTTCAAGTTCAGCCAAGTTCTTCTGCTTCAGGTGGACATCCAAGTGGAAGTTGCCGCTCACAATTGAGATCAGCTGCAGTAGTGAGAAGAGCCGGGCCATCATTTTTCCCAACTTGCGAACTTGAGAGCCCCCTGAAAATTTGAAATTACTAAAATTAGGAACTATAGATAGATACACATCTCCTTTCCCCCTACTTTCAACCACACGATAAAATTGCTGCATTTTTAAACCATTCCACAATCGCTCCCTCGAAGTTGAAGAAACTAAATCAAGTCAAGCCAAGGACAACTCATGGTTGGCCCAAAATATTCCACCACCCTGAGCACCTGAGGGTACTCGCTCCGGCCCATCCAAGTTGGGTATCAATTTTGTTGTAGCCTCGGCACCAACCCAACCCTGCAAATTCTCCACCTCCACAACCCTCCCAATAGCCCAATGTGGGTGCTGTGGTGTGGGATGCCGGCGACCTTTTGTGCGACTTCATGTGCCACCCTGCCAACTCCCAGCAGTACATACATAACAAAACAGTCCTTGATCTGGGAAGTGGTACTGGAGTTTGCGGGATTGTTGCAGCAGCAAATGGAGCCAAGCTCAAGTGGCTGACTGATGTGAAGTCATTGAAAGGTTTGAACATGAATAATTTGAATATGGCTTGGGAAGCTTTTTTCGCTGCGGGTGACGAACCTGCTGCGGTGCGTGGTTTGGAAACACCGAACTGGACCACTATCCTATTTAGTTGGAAAGTAGTGAAAAATAGTGAATTAATATTCACACTTAACTTTTAGTCTCATCCTATCTCATGTCATATCTCATGTCATGTCTTCTCAACACCCCATTCCATTTCCATTTCCATTCCAAATATTTTCAATCACGGCCGGTCTTTGTGTAACTGATCTTCCTGGTCTTGAATATGCTCCACCTGTAGCGCTTGTAGTAGCCCGTGATGGCCGCAACCATGCCCAAGCACAGCAGGTACTTGAATCCCTGCAGCTTCCTCTCGTCGTGCTCCGGCTCCGCAGCCCAGTTCAAAAAGATGCTCACGTCCTTGGCGCACTGGGTCAACGTGGCCGGAGTTCCATCCTCAAAGTCAACGCTGCCGTCCATCAAAGGAGGAGGCATGGCAATGGCCCCTCCCGAAAAGTAAGGGTTGTAGTACAGGCCCGGGAGCATGACCTTGCCGGTTGGCGCGTCTGTGTACCCAGTCATGAGGGCGAAGATGTAGTCGACTCCACCGTGTCGAGCCTTGGCCATGAGGGAAAGGTCGGGAGGGAGAGCCCCGGCGTTGGCCGCTCGGCCAGCCTCGTCGTTCGCATAGGGTTTGGGAAGGGGGTCGGAGAGCTTGCCTGGTCGCTCAAATGCCTCGCCCTCATCGTTGGGCTCAGCATCAACCACATCAATCTCGGCTGCAAGGGCCTCCAACTCTTTCTTTGTGTGGGTCACACCGACTAAATTGCGGAAGTGGATTGATTGGACAGAGTGGCAGGTTGCGCACACTTCCTGCAATGTTATACATGCGGTTTGGATTGGGATTGTCGTTGTTAGTTTTGTTCTAAGTTCTATTGTGGCTCACTTCACCAGCTCCAACTCCAACTCCAACTCTCACTCCAACTCTCACTCCAACTCTCACTTCAACTCTCACTCCAACTCTCACTCACCTTGTACACTTGGTATCCACGACGCACTGCTTTGTAATCAAAGGAAGATAACATGCCATGGTGGCTCCAGCCGTAATCTAAAGAAGGAATTGTGTCATCATTAGCTGTTGTATTTGTAGTATTTAAGGAGAGACCATTTAAGGCAAGGAGACCGGAGGAGGTTAGGGTGACGGCAATTGCCTTTGTTGATGTTTTGGCCTGTGGTTACGTTGACAATGACAATGGGGGTGAATTAATGAGTTAATAATAAGGAGTGTGAGTATTTTGGTGTGTGTGAGGGACATGATGTGGAGTGAGGGAATCATGTTTAAGTAATAAGTTTGACCGTTTCGGTTGTTGTCGCAGAGACCAGAAACTGTGACAATGTAACAAAAAAGACTAAGACTCACAAATACATTTGCAAACATCTGGAATCCACAGGACAGGTGGATTTCGTTTGACTCAGACCTAAAAACACAAAAACTCAAAAAAAATAAAAACAAACTTGAAAACCGTACCATGAAAAAGTAAACCCTACCACCCCATCTCGCACCGACATAATCGTCCAATAAAGCGCAAATTATGCCGAAAGTAGATTCAAAAAAGCGCAAACGGCCGACTTCTTCTCCTAATGATGATGAACCCTCTCCTGATCCTCTCGCAACTACAATAGCTGCTGTGGCAGCTTCCAACAAGCTCATAGCGTTGTCACAGAAACATCCGGGTGGAATAAAGAACCGTGCGAAGAGATCCGAGGTCTATGCAATGTACTTGAAGGAATAAAAAGCGCTTGAAGAAAGATTTGAAGACGAAGAAGCACAAGGAGGTTGAAGCTTTTGGGGGCGGATATTGTGACTTCTAACAAGCAGGTGACGAGGACGATAGACAACACGCGCGAGACCGAGGAAACAATGGTCGCTGACGGAGACGAGGATGTGATGGGCGACGAGATGGAGGACGTGTTCAGCAAATTTTTCAATGGGGATGCTGCTATTAATCGTTCCAATAGCCAACTGCCTGCGGTGGACGCTCACAAAGATTTACGAAGGAGTTCGTTACTTCGGACGTGGGGTTAAAGATTATGTTGCGATTCCTCTCAAGAATGCAATTGTCGTGATTAACTCTTTCTTCGACAGTGCGTCTTTCGTCGGACGCAACATCAAATATTTCATTCTTCTTCCCCTCGGCAACGCAATGGTTGCAATCAAGAACGCGTTTCGAGATTGGGTCTTCACTCCAATCTACAATGTGCTTGTTTTTTTGATCTTCGTTTCGATTAGAAATGGTGTAACCTCCACTACAAATACTAAGCAAATGTGTTCACCGCGTTGAGCAGAGTGACAAACGAGTGGATAATCCTCCCCATTTCAGCAGTATTATCCACTCTCACAAAAGCAATCACAAACACCGCCTCAGCAATCTATCAAGCTTGCCATCCTTGACTCTTAGATTATCAAGTTATTTCAATAGAAAATTCAAAACGTGACTGTTTCTAATTTTATTCCGTCCAATCGATCCGGATTGGCCTCCCCAGCAAATTCTTCCCATTCAGAGTGGCCGCCTGCATTTTCAACGAAACACGAGTGCAGCGAGTGAGCAAAACGAATGTAATTGGTAGTGGATCGCATTCTCGTCTTCCTCAAGGCTCGCTCTCTTCGCTCGCTCACCTTGTCACAAGCTTCTGTGTCCCAAAATTCGGCAAACCCGCATCCCTTGAAATCGCCCGTTTCCTTGTGGCTCAGCCACCGCACCGCCTTCAACTCACTTCCCACGTTGTCGAAGAACTTGAACAACGCGTCCTCGTCAATTTCGTAAGACAAATTTCCGATGAATAGCTTTTTGCACTCCGCCGGCTTCTCGCTCATTGCCTTCTTCCCGCTCCCCCCGGCCTGCTCTCCGGTTGTCATGATGTGCTTACCTCCGGTGGACTCCGCCCGGGTTGGCGGCCAGACGTCCCCCTCTCGCGAAGGCGCCAGGTTGATTTTCAGCGCTCGTCCCTCCAACTCGGACCCAGCAACCTGCACCGAGCGAAGCGAAGCGAAGCGAAGCGAGGTGCATTTTTAATGAAGCAGGGGGAAGGCGAGTGAGCAAAACGAATGTAATTGAGTGTAATTGAGTGGAATTACGTTAGTTTAGTTGTGGTTCGTATTCTCGCCTTCCTCAAAGCTCGCTCGATTCGCTCGCTCACCTTGACGCAATCACGAGCCTGCGCAGAGTCCTCGATCTCCACGAAGGCGCTTCCGTAGAAGCGGCCGCTTTCCTTGTCAGTGACCCACTTCACGTGCGTCATGTTCCCAGGAAGGTGAGACTGAAGAGTCGCTTCTGAGACTGTGAAAGGAAGGTTTCCGATGAAGAGCCTAGTGATGCCTTCACGATTTCCAGGAACAGGGAGGTTTTTGTTGGGGTTGGTTGGGTTCTCTACGTTGTTGGCGTAAGAGTCTGGCTCGTCCTCGTCATCGTCGTTGTCGTTGTCGTTGTCGTTGTTGTTATCATCTACATCGTGATCTGCTTTCTGCTTTTTGTCGGAGAGATCGTTTTCGCTTATGTCGTCGTCGGTTGTTTTTCTTTTCTTTTCCTTCTTTTCCTTCTTCACCTTCTTCTCCTTCTTCTCATTCTTCTCCTTCTTGTCCTTCTTGTCCTTCTTCTCAACACATTTTGTCAGCACGATAATCACCCCATCAGCATCCACAGAAATTGTACCGTTCAATTCAAGCGACTTTACCACCGTCTTAAAAGCTTTTTTAGATGTCTTATCGTCCTCGTCAACTTGCATTCCCAGGAACAGCTCCTTGCGAACTTTTTTCAATTTGAGGGTGGCATTCGAAGCAAAAGCCTGAGCAAAGTGTTGAGCGAGGAGATTCTTCTTTATTGTCTCCTCATCAGCCATATTATGGTGAGTGTGGTTGGTGGTGGAGTGAATTGCCGAGAATAAATCTCCGGAAATTTTTGAGAGGTGAATGCGATCACAAGCAAAAGAAACCCAACCTCAAGCCTAAATCGATGATTTCACACCTCACATTACTCCTACTTCTACTAGTTTCAATAACTGAAATCTGCGGTTTTGTCCCCCTCTCACGAAGTTCTTCATCAAGACACATCAGCAGCAGCAGAAGCAGACAAACCTCGGCAACATTTGCCAAAAGAGGCTTTAGCAAACCCACGAATGAGCCTCTAAAGGAGAAATCCGAGGGACAACTTCAGCGTGAATCCCGAGCCAATAAATACGAGGAACTGGCTTCAACTGGGGGGCAAGCTTACAACATCTTTGTAAGGGAATTCGGAGAGGACGAAAAGTCGTGGTACCCTTGCGGTTCGGTCGCGGTCCCTCGGGGTGCCCAAGTATCGGATGCTATTTATGCAAATATTGATGAGTTAAAAGCCTCGATTGTACGTGATTTCAAGAATCTAAAGGGGATGGAGGATTCGTTCGAGTTTGGGTTCAACTTGAAGATTTTCCCGGATGACCCCGTCGAAGTTGCCAAGCGGGACATGACAAACAAAGTTGACAAGCTCAATCCAATGAACTGGCTTAGTACATTACTGTCTCCTGTAGATGTTTCGAAGTTTAAAGAATGAGAATGGGATGAGGATGAGAATGAGAATGAATATCAGGATGAGATGAAGAATATGAATTAGGCTTTATATTGAGGTAATTTTGTAATCTTTATTGTGTTATTTTTTTATATATCCCTTGTGCCTGCCTCCTGTATTATATGTATTCACATTTATATATTTATATTGAGTTTATTTTACCGTGCTGCTGCTGCATAACCATCTGCTGCTGCTGGTATTGAACTTGAGGAGGAGGCTGCTGCTGCATGACCTGTCCCTGAACGACCCCAAGTCCGCCATTCGCCCCAAAGCTCAGCAAGCCATCCTGTCCCCCTCCACTACCCTCTCCAGGAAAGTTAATCGCGTCAACTGGCCTCGCCTTGATGTAATCCGGCATCTCGACCACGTACTGGCCAAAGCTATCGTTCTTCATGTCCACGCCATTGTCTTTGTCAACAGCGTAGCAAACGAAGCACACATCAACAGTGTCCAAAATGATGCCCGCCATGTACTCGAAGAACATTTTGCTGATGACCCCAACGAAGCAGGCCGCCATTGGTGCGACCCAGACCTCCTGACACTGTACCTCTCCTTTGTCGTTCACCAAGACAACCGCCAGCAAGTTGTTGACACAGATTATGATGAAGACGCCCAGCACGGGGTACCTGCAGCCGAGCGAAGCGAGGGGCGAGAGCGAAAGCACGAGGGGGAGGGGCGAGAGCGAAAGCGCGAAAGCGCGAAAGCGCGAAAGCGCGGGTTAGTTGTCGTTTGTGTCGTTTGGGCCGAAAGGCGAGCCGTCGCATATAAGGCTTGCTTCCTCCCTCCCCACTCGCTCGCTTCGCTCGCTCGTACCACAGGTTGAACAAGACGGCAAAGAACCAGCCGTAAAAGATAATAACGTCCAACGTGTCTTCTCCGCCCTGAGGCAGGGTGGTCCAGCTGTAGGTTTCGTCTATCCAGGCCCAGCACGCGAACTGTGTGAAAAGGTTAGTTTGAGTTTTTGGGTTGTAAACGCTAAGATTTGCTCGCGACTCACCGTCACAGCAATGCTGAAAACGAACGAGCCCAACTTGAGCACGCTCGTGGTGGCGTAGTCCGTGATGAAGCCGTTCTCGAAGTGGCGGGTCATGATCCCGAAGCACTTTTTCGCCGAGTCAAAGAAATTCAGCCCAGTGAAGACGTGAATAATCAAGGTGAACTTGGTCAGCATTTTCACGCAGGTTTCCAAGCAAAACTTGAGCGCGCATGAAAGAAGGAACAAGGGAGTGAAGAGGCAAGCCTGAGGCCCGCAGAAATGGTACCACTTGGGTGCCGCGGCCCTTTTGATCCTCTCAATGATTGTCAAAATCAACGAGCTGAAGGCAATCGTTCCCATGCTCTTTGTCACGCTGGTCAAGACCGCCTGGGATACGCTCGGCTTATTGTCAGGGTGAAAGTGCCAGCTCCCCACAATGCTCGCAATGATGCTCAGCCTGAGTTGTGTGTAAAACATCACCGCCCATAACCAGGTGAACATCAAGAATCTGCGAGGCGAGCGAGCCAAAGAATTGAGAAATGTTAGTTTAGTAGTGGCTCGTATATATTACTCGTCTTCATCAAGGCTCGCTCGCTTCACTCGCTCACCTAAGAGAGTCTCCCAGCCACGCTGGGCTGCTAAACTCACACTCGGAGATCGTCGTCACTTCACCAGGAACGCATGCAGCGGTCAATACATCACCAAACTCGTCGGTGCAGCGTCCCCGTTGGCAATAGTTGTCGTTTCCTTCAATCGAACAGGTTTCAGCACCCCCGTAGGACCACGTGAACGTTCCAACCTCCTTGACCTGCACGGCGGAAATGAAGAACTGGACAAACAAGTACGCGTGCAGCACGTAGAAGAGCTTGACGAAGACGAGCCCAACGAACATCCCGGGGTTCGATTTCAAAGCAAGGGCCGAGTGCGATATAATCTTCGCGGCAAACTCGAGCTTGTCCTGCGCCGAGCGAAGAGATATTACGCGCATTTTTAATGAGGACGAGCGAAACGAACCAAGCGAGCCAAACGAATTGGGTGGAATAATGTTGTAAGTAGAGGATGTTCCATTATGTCTGTAGCCATTTTGCGGGATTCATCGCGAGTATGCTCGTCTTCATCAAGGCTCTTTCGCTTCGCTCGCTCACCTTTTTCCAAACAATCAGCCCAAAGTAAGCCAACGCCATCAAATAAAACACAGTTTTGGTGTTTGCGTCCGGAACCTTCGCCGCCATGTAAATGATGCAAGCAACCTGCGCCGAGCGAAGCGAGGCGCATTTTTAATGGAGCAGAGGGGAGGCGAGCGAGCCGAACGAATGTAATTGAGTGGGATAGCGTTAGTATAGTAGTGGCTCGTATTTTCGTCTTCCTCGAGGCTCGCTCGCTACGCTCACTCACCTTAACCAATTCCGTGGTGAAGACAATCTCCCTGGAGAAAGTGCGGAGAAGAAGAATCCACCCCACGGCGATAACCAGCACCGTGCTGATCAAGGTTGCGGGGATCTCAGGGTGAGCAGAGAAAGCCTCGAACATATCGCCCTTCTTGTAGTCAAAGTTGCTCTGGGACTTGAAGTCCTCGCCATCTGCGGCAAGAAGCCTTGCAGTTAAAGCCCTCCGGCCAGACTCCACTGTGAGCTCGGTGCACAGGCCGGATTCTTGGCTAACACCGGCGGTGGCACAGCACAATTGAGCGTCCTCCTGGTAGAACTCTGACACAGTGTTAACGAACCGGTCGTTTCCAGCAGCATCTTTGTAATCAATGCTATCATAAGCAGGATGAGTTGATCCCATGATCATGAATCCAATAATCAGGAAGGCCAGCATTGAGACAATGAAGGCGAATGCGAAAACAGCATCTGGAGTGGGGTGTTAAGTTGGGGTGGAGTGTAGTGGTTGTGTCAAAAAAATGAATTTTATTTTTATTTGTTATTGCTCTCACCTGTAAACGTTCGCTCTTCACGCTTGTGCTTCACTTCAGGGGGGATCGTGTCGATCTGTACGGGCGCTTGCGCCACAAATTGCATTTGCTGGTGCATGTTTGGCAGATTGGGGTGTGTTCTTAAAAATAAAAAATTTCTGTGAAAAAAAATGTAAAAAAAAAATGAAAAATAAAATCTTTATTTTTCTGCTTACAGAAGTCTCAGGATGGGAGCCAGTGCCAGCATAAACACTTTTTACGACGAGGAAGCACTAGCTTCGGCAAAGAGAAGAAATCTCGAAAGTGAGACAATACAAAATCAAATTGTAGAAGATAATTTTGAAGAGCAAAAACAAACAACACTCCTGTCAAGCTTTGCAAATTCTCCAAATCGCATGCGGTCGATGACTGCATTGGACGACGAGCTCACAATGAGATTGCGAGACCATATTCTTTCTGCATTCAGTGGCAACACCAACAAAAAAGTTCTCAAGGCAACCTTTCGGTTGCATGAGAAGTTCGCTGAGAATGTTCACAACCTTCCCCTCGACGATAAAGTTTGCCAGCTCATCAAATCTTGGGGTCTCCTTAACGCCAATGATTTTCTTGCTCTCAGAACCGACGGGGACGGCAATTGTTTGGTCCACTCTGTTAGCTTAGCAATGTTCGGTTCTCACGATCGTAATTCTCTAGTCAGAACCCTTCTGAGCAATATCCTAAACAACTCAGTGAGCGAGATAGCGACTTTGATGGAGAGCGCCTGGAAGCAAGATGCGGTCGAAAGCGATCTCATGCTGACGCGAGAGGGCATAGACATTCGGAGAACTTCTTCCGCTTTGGATCGAGAGTATGACTCACAGCTTCGGATCGCCAGCCAGGATAAGGAGTACCTGGGAAGCTTTCACATTCTCGCGTTAAGTCACGCCTTGCGGAGGCCGATCATTGTGTACAGCGATAAGTTCGTCCGAGGCAGAGACTCTTCGGCCCTGGCCATGTGCGACATGGGAGGAGTTTACCTCCCTCTAGGGCTTGATCCAGCACAATGCTGTCAGATTCCGCTGGTCCTGGTTTTCATTTCCGCCCAGGGAGGAGGGTCTGGGCATTTTGTTCCGCTTGTAAGCTTCGCAACTAAACAAGTTTTCCAAATCCCGCTTCAAATTAGCATCAAGGGAGCTGGGGGGGACTCTGACTCCTCACGAGAAAAGCACGATTTGCCAATTCGCTACACTAGTGGTGATTGGTATGGTGGCACCGACGGGCGAGTGATCCTGAGTCAGTATCTTCCCAAAGGTAGCTACTACGAGGGTGGAACGGGGGGAACGATTAAGTTGGCGCCCGATGGCAATTTCTTCATGCTGGAAGAGTCGATTGCTTTACAACAGAAATTCTTAGATATTTAGCTGCTTCGCGTGCTTCGCGCTAGCGCCGCAGGCGCGTAGACATGGGGGTTTCGAGAGTCTCCCCCGACACAATTCTTAGTAATTCCACACCTCAAAATCACAAATTTTCAGTTGAATTAGAACACATTCGCATTTTCTTTCGCAGCATTGTCCAACAATCGCCAGCGTCGTAGTAATCCCCCAGCACAACATCCTTCCCCACTCCGACTCCGTGTGAGTATGACACCACGTCCCACTCGTCTAACTCTCCCACGTTGAGCTCTACATGGCCGAAGAAGAACTTGAACCGGTCACTTTCCTCTTCGCCAAACTTGAGCATGTCGCTCACGCTCCCGCCAACAAATAATCCTCCACCAACATTAACGGCCCCCCGAATCGTTTCCACGTCGTGCAAGAAGACAAGCGCATCGTCTCCCTCGCCCCCACCGCTGTACAGAACGTTGTCGCTCACCCCACTCCTCACAAGGGAATCGTTCGTCATCTCGCCGACACTGAAAGCCGTTGCCTTGTCCAGAACCAAGCCAAGAACAACGCCATTGCCGACAACGGAGTATATGAATACGGCAGCACGGTTGATGTAGTGGGTGGTTACGTGCTGAGGGGCAAGGATCGTTTTTCCCAAGAGTGCCAGTTCGTCATGTGCATGTGGCTGTGAAGGATCGAGTTGGCTATTTAAAAAAAGCGAAACGCTTCCTGAAGAGCTGCGAGGTGGTGATGCGACATGGTAGCGTCTTCGAAGTGGTGGTGGTGATGTGGTCGGATTGAAATATGCAAGTCCTGGCGTCAAGGCTGAGATCAAATGCAATCTCATTCACGAATCGAGTTCGATGCTTATCGACGTAAAAGGGGCCGTGTTTTTGTGGGGCTGTGTTTTTGTGTTTTTGTGTTTTTGTGTGGCGGTATAACAAGAGGAATCACGAGAGTTCCACGCTCGAATATATTCCAAACCACCTTTTCGCTCCACATCATTTTTTCATTTTTTTCTTTTGCTTTTCATCCTCCCAAAAATTCCAATACATGAAAGCCCAAACCCTGTAAATTTTCATCAAAGCACTTCCCACATACCCACTCAACATGGTATCCATTTTATAGCCCCACAGCAGCAGCACAAAACCTAAATACCCTATTTTTCTTTTGAGGCTATTTTTGGTTCCTTCTATCTTCCCTCTCCCTTCCACCCTTCCACCCAAAAATGTCTCAGCCTCATACCACACAAGAATCAATCCTTACTTCCTCTACAAAATCCCCTTCTCCTACCCCCACCTCCACACCACCCGGATCCCCACTCTCAAAATCCTCCAAATCCACATTCAAGGTTGGCCTCCTGGTTCTCACCCGAAAGTGGAAGAACCGCACCTACACCGGCGTCATAACGTCCAAGCCCAAGGACCCCAAACTAAACTCAAACTCCGCCTCGTCCTCGTCCTCGTCCAATCCCCCCCCCTCTCCCAAGAAGGTGGTGGAGCGTTGGGTAGTAAAATGGGACGATTGGGACAATTCGAACGGCGGCGAGACAATTATGAACGCCAACGACCTCCGTCTTTACACCCCCGGGGTGGATATCCTGTCCCCTGCCAAGGGCAAGAAAAAGTCTATCACTCTTAGCAGCAGTGACCAAGCCAAGCAGGAGAAGGAGCTTGCCAAGCAGGTGAGAATACGAGCGTAGCGAAGCGAAGCGAAGCGAAGCGAAGCGAAGCGAAGCGAAGCGAAGCGAAGCGAAGCGAAGCACAACTAGTGTGTAAACAGACGAGAATACGAGTAGCGAGCCACTACTAACCCCTTCGCATCTTCGCACCTTCTTCGTTCTTCGCACCTTCTTCGTTCTTCGCACCTTCTTCGTTCTTCGCACCTTCTTCGTTCTTCGCACCTTCTTCGTTCTTCGCACCTTCTTCGTTCTTCGCACCTTCTTCGTTCTTCGCTCGGCGCAGGAGAAGCTTGCCAAGGCCAAGAGGAAGCAGAAGAAGCTTGAGCTGCAGCAGGAGCAGGCCCGCTTACGGGCTCTAACTTCAAACACGGCCACCTCCCAGCGCTCCTCCTCCAGCGCCGACCATGACTTGGGGCCTGACGCCGACAAGTTCGACGTCATCAAGAAGCGGTCAAGGAACGCAGCCAAGCCGGCGAGCTTCGAGCCCTCCTTCAAGAACGATCGAGCGATGAGGCGCGAGCAGGAGGAAGAGGCGGGAACGGGGTCCGACTCAGACTCAGACTCGGATTCTGACTCGAATTCAGGTTCGGAATCGGAATCTGGATCCGACTCGAATTCGCAGTCGCAGTCAGAATCCGAGTCTGAAGAACCGAAAAAGCCAAAGCCACCTCCCAAGAAGAAAAAGAAGGATCAAATTCCCTGGAAGCACACCACCGAAAAGGTGACCGGCCGACGAGCCATAAAGCCCCCCGCTCAGTACCAGCCTTCCTTCGAGTCCAACGACCTCAACAACGCCTTCTTCCAAAAGCCCGACTCCAGTTCCTCCGGATCCGAATCCGAATCTGAGTCCGAATCCAATTCCGATTCCGACAGTGCTTCTTCCTCCTCCTCCTCCTCCTCCTCCTCCTCCTCCTCCTCCTCCTCCTCCGAAAAAGAAGAAGAAGAAAAAGAAAAAGACGCCCCACCTCCAGCACCCCCAAACCCAAACATGCCTCTCGGCACCCCCTCTTCCTACGCCCTTGCCGCCCACCACATGTTTCCCCCCCAGTGGTCGATGCGAATCACCTCCGGGCACTATTTCGTCCGTGCCGCTGACGGCAAGGAATTCACTTCCAAAAAAATAGCGAAGGAGTACATTGAGGAGTGCGGGCGGAAGAGAGGGAGCTACAAGAAGAAGGCGGGGGGGGGGAGGTACGAAAAGAGGGCTACTGTAGGTGGCGGCCAGGGCCAGGGCGTGAAGAAGAAGGTCGCTGATAAGGATAAGGTGGCGAAGAAGAAGGTGAGCGAGCGCGAAATTGCTATACTTGGCTACATCCACAACTGAACCAACATTATGTCACTCAAAATATTTTTGCTCGCTTCGCTCGGCGCAGCTGCCAAAGCCGCCGACCTTGGCGCGTGGAGGGTCGACGGGTTCGGGGAGACGAGTGTCCAAGCCCGCGTCATTCGAGCCGTCGTTCCAGTCCAACGACCTCACGAACGCCTTCCTGAAGCAGAACAAGAACAAGAGCAAGAACAAGAATACGAACAAGGATAATTATAAGGAAAGAACAGACTCGTCCGAATCGGAGTCCGAATCTGATTCCAATTCCGATTCTGACTCTTCCGATCCACCCCCTGCCAAGCCCAACAAGAAGGTCGACAAACGTCGACAGCCCCGCCAACGGCAATACCCAATCTACCCCAACTCAAAAACGAACTTCACCTCCCCTCCCACACAAATCGACGCCCAGTTGGGTACCGAGACCACTATCATCCTTGCCGCGAACGACGGCCTTCCGGAGGGGTGGATGATGAGGGTTGGCTCCGGAAAACATTACTTTATGAGGGCTCCGGACGGGACGGAATTTACGAGCAAGAAGGTGGCGTACGATTACGCCAAGGAGACCAGCAAGGTTAAGGGGGTAATGGAGGTTGAGGTGGAGGAGGAGGAGGAGGAAGACGCGGAGTCACCGAAGTCGAAGTCGAGGACTAAGTCGAAACCCACCGGTCCAAGCAAGGTAAGCGAGCGAAGCGAGCGAGCCTTGAAGAAGACTAATAAACTAATTCACTCAATTCGTTTCGTTTGGTGGCTCGCTTGGTTCGCTCGTGCTTTATTAAAAATGCGCCTCGCTTCGCTCGGCGCAGAAGAGGAAGGTTGACCATCCGCAACCTGACCCGCTGCTCATGAGCAAAATGACCAGCAGCCAGAAGAAGCACTACAAGCAGCAGGTGAGCGAGCGGAGCGGGGGGGGGTTGAGAAAGACGAGCATACGAGCCACTACTAAACCAACCCACTCAATTCGCTTCGCACCTTCTTCGCTCGGCGCA
>Ga0302114_10000707_pt1 | contig 22934 bp, 10 predicted proteins | sample AG5_Surface_MG_FD_203107 | JGI IMG/M metagenome (GOLD analysis project Ga0302114, IMG submission 203107) | Marine microbial communities from Western Arctic Ocean, Canada - AG5_Surface | ecosystem: Environmental > Aquatic > Marine > Oceanic | place: Canada: Western Arctic Ocean | collected...
GGAAGCGCTCGACGAAACAGACCCGGCGTGGTTGTTAACACCCGCGCCTCCCGCATCGTTCGACCCAGGGACCGCCATGCCCCCCGCGGCGCCGCCGACGACGCTCCCGCTCCCGCCGTCCGACGTCCTTCCGCTCGGCGCGGACGACGGGAGCGGGAGCGCGCGGAGGGCGGTCACGAGGGTCTCCTCACCCTGCGCCGCGTAGTTGCGCCAGACCCGGACCGATCCGTCGACGCCCCCCGTCATCAACAACGCGTCGTCGAGGTCGTTCACGAGCGACAGCGTCGCGACCGACCGACCGGGCATCCCCGCGCTGAACCTGTTCAACATCGCGCCCGATTGGTAATCCCACACGCGCACGATGCCGCGGTCGTCGGCGATCGCCGCGGTGGGCGCGATGGGGTGCATGAGCAAACACGCGGGCGTCGCCGATTCGTCCATGTCGACGGACGCTAAGTGTTCGGTGAGCTTGAGCGTTTCTTTGCGCGCGCGGCCGCTTCGTCGCATGTTCTCCTCCTCGATGCGACGCCGCGCGAGCCGCTTGGACGGGTCCAGGCGCTGGTGCAGGTTCTTGGGCGTCGCGCCGCGTCGCCCGCCGCCCGGAACGACGCCGTGGGGGAAGAAAAACTCTTCGTCGTCGAAATCGTACCCGTGCCCGTGGCCGCTGGCGGGTTCGAGCAGGCTCCGACTGAAGTGCGCACATGACCACTGGAATATGTGCGACTTTGGAAGAACCGCTCGAAGGGGACCGCGCGCGTCGCCGTCGGGCCCTTTAAAGGTTGGGGCAAGAGAAGATCCGTTCCGTCCGTGACCTACTTTCGGCGATTCCGGCGGCTCGGCAAACGCGGGGGGGAACGACGGGTGCTCCGCCATCGGGGGCGATCCGAGCTCACCGCCCACCGTCGTGTTGCGACGCATGCCGCCCCCGTTTCGAATCGTCCGGTCCCTATCCGTCGTTCCCGCTGTCGGTCCGTCCGTACCCCCGCGTGTGTGCGCCGCGTTGTTGTTGCCGAGCGCGCTGTGCGACCGCGTCCGCGAGGGCGCCGCGCCCGACATCTGACCGCCTATGGTGCCGGGGGTGTCCGGGTTCAATCGAAGCCGCGTCGTCGCCGGCGGCGTCCCGGCGACGGGCCCAGGACTGAACACGCTCGACCCCATCCCGCCCGACCCCGCCCTCGGCGATCCCAACAGCCGCGCCGCCGCGCTGCTGAGCTTCTGGTGCCAGCTAGGCGTCCTACCGCCCCGTCCAAGCGTCGCTCCCATCCCCGCCTCTTCCCCTCGGCCGTAGGTGGGCGATCCCGACACGTCGCCCCGGGCGCTCGCCTCGGACCCGCCCCGCGTGTCCCCGTGTGTGCTATCCGCGCGGTACGGCCCGTGCGGGTTGAACGGCGACTTAAGCAGCACCGGGTGCAGCAGCGGGTGCGTGGTTTCGATACCCGTCGCGACGAGCGCCTTTTGCGCCACGCCCGAGACCCTCGGGCTCGGATCCTGCGCCAGCTCCACGAGCTGCTCGAGGAGGTGGACGTAGAGCCCGCCGCCGACGCGCGCGGCATCCGCGCTCGCGAACGTGTTTGCGTTTGTCGTGGCACCTTGTGTGCGAGCTGCATCTCCATCCGCGTGAGACTCCCGCGGGGGTGAACCTGGGACGTTTGGTTCGGGTTTGTCCCTCGCCGCGAGGTTATCGACGCTGGGATCGCGGTATCCCAGGGTGCCAAAGGCGGGTTCGTAAGGTCCCTCCGGACTCGCCGCGTGTACCCCCGCGTTGCGCCCGGAGTCGAAGGAGCCGCCGATCACGCCGCTCTCGCCGAGTGACGGCCTGGCACCGGCGGCGAGCCTGCCGTCGCCCTCATGGCTCGCGGCGCCGCCGTCGAAGGAGGAACCGGCGGCTCCCGAGCTCGGCCGCGGGCTCCCGCCCCCCGACCGAGCCCGCCGCCACCACGCCGCCGCGGACTGGAACAGCATCGAGTGGACGCACGCCAACCGCCCGAGCGCCACCGCGGTTTCCACGCGCACCAGCGGGGAGGCGTCCGAGATGCCCGGTAAGATCTGGCACGCGATGGTGCGCTCCGCGGCGGCTCGGTCCGCGTCGAGAAGGCCGCTTCTTTGTCCCCCCCTTTGTCCCTCTCGGTCCGAGTTAGAGTGTTCGGCGTCCTCCTTGATCTCCCCATCGTCACCCTCGCCGTCTGTATCGAGCTCGACGCGATCGGGGGGTACGTAGATGAGCGCGCCGAGGGCGTAGACGGCCGCCGCGCGGACATCCGGGATCGGGTGCGCGAGCAGCGGCGCGATGGCCTCGGGCGCGCCGGACAAAAACGCCTCCCCCTGGAGAGACTTGAAGTTTTCCCACAACTTACCGACGCACAGGCAGAGCCAGCGGACGAACAAGGGTGAGCCCGCGGGGGACGACGCCTGGGGCAGGTGGCTCAGACAGATCTGCATGAGACCGGATTGCGCGCAGACGGTCTGTCCCTTCGGGTGGGCGTCGGTGATGGCGGCGAGGACGAACGCCGCCATGGCTCTTTCCTCGCTGGGCACCTGCGGTGAGTCGAGGAACCTGATGAAGTACACGTGCCCGTTGTCCTTGACGAGGTCGAGTTGGCAGCTGCGGTCCAGGGCGAGGATCTTGGTCCAGATGAAGACCAGTATTTGCCGAAGGTCCGGCGCGGTGGTCTGCAGCAGCTTTAAGACGTACGGGAAGATACCCACCGACAGCGCCAAGTCAACCGCCCACGGGCCCATGTCCAGGAACCGTCCGAGCAGCACGAGCGCGCGGAGCCGGTGCGACTGCGACAGCAGCACCTGCAGCACGATCGGAAGCTGCTCGGGCGGGGGTTTACGCTCCGACCCGTGCTCCAGCCAAACCTCAAACGCGGTGAGCTGCTCGGTGAAAAAGGGACTCGGAGCGAACTCGACGTTCGGGTCACCCGCGACGAGACTCGGGAGCTGCAGCAAACAAATCTCCACCGCCATGTCCCACGCGTGCCACATCGGGTGCTGGTACGTGGGCGGCAGTGCGGGGCACGATATGGGCGTGCAGTTGTTCGCGCGCATGATCCGCTCGGCTAATAAAAAATTGCGAAACAGCGACGCCACGAGTAGGTCCTGCCGGAACAGCCTCTGGAACAGCGGCTGCGGCAGGACGTTCCACGCGATCGTGTCCGTGATGGCGGTGAAGATCCAGTTCAGCTCACCGAGCGGCGTCTTCCTGTTGTTCTCCTGCCCGGGGATCTTATCGATGAGGTCCATGGAGATCCCGTCGCCCCGGAGGATGGACCGCTGGCAGAACCACCGGAGCGCAATCTTGATGGGAGTGGTGAGGCACGAGCTGAACACGTCCGCGGGGAGCTCGGCGGACTGCGGCAGGAGCTCATCCGCACCGCACGCCGCCAGTAGAATGGTCTCCTGGCCGCCCGCGCCGAGGGGCATGATGCCGCCCATCGTCGCCTCGGCGCCGCCGCCCACATGTCCCGACGGCGGCGGCGGCGTCAAAGACGAATTCGCGCCGCCCATCGTCGCACCCGGCCGGTTCGGACTCGTCGGATTCGTGACCCCGCAGTTCGTTCCCCCGGGTCCGGAGCCGTGCTGCGGCGTACCGAGGTTACCGTGCTGCGCCAGTTGAAGGAACGTGTTCACCACCACCCCGGCGCCCGAGCAGTCAAAGACGTAAATCGCTGGTTTACCCACCCACGCCTGCAAGTCGTACACGGACAGCGGGATGTACTGCGTGTATGACTTGTTAAACACCCAAACCTCCCCGTTCACCGTCGGGCGTGGCACGCCGTGGCCGTTGTAGTGCAGCAACACGCGCTCGTTCTTCGCGTTCCGCCTGCAGCTCGCGCAGAGCTTCTTGACGTCCTCCACCGTGGGGTCCAGTTGGAGCCGGTACTTGGCCCGCGGTTGCCACCGCTCGTATTGCGCCTGCAACGCCTTCCCGATGCAGTCCAGCGCTTTCTGGGCCTGCATCGCGAGCGGGTTGATCCAGCACTGCATCCGCGCGCAGGGTGATATCTTTAGGACGTCCGGCGGGTCGACGCCGATGTTAAGGCAGAGGATGAGCGCGACGGACGTGGTCTTCATGCGATCTTTCATCCTCCATTTGGACACCACCTCGTTGCTGCCGCCCGGTGTTTCCGTGCCGGTGTCGCTCTGCTCGTGCCGCTCCTCGCAGAAGAACATGGGATAGAGCGCGAGTTGCGCCTCCGGGGACATGAACCCCGGCCCGCCTCCTCCTTGCGGGCCGTGCACGCTGTTCTCCCTCGACCGCGTCAGCTCCACGGGGGACGTGTGGTGGTCCCTGTCTTCATCGCGGGTGCTGTTCCGGGGCGAGCGCGTCAGCTCGAGCTGGTCCAGGCCCTTGATGGAGAGCGTACCGCCGGAGTCCTGGCGAGTGGGCGTGACCGGTGAGGGCAGCGGCTCGATCTCACCGCCCGTGGATCGCCTCTGCGGCGATGGGGAGAGAGGCGAGGGGTGGTGCGTCCCGCTCATCGTACCACTATCCCGGTGTCAACAACCCTTGGATTCACCGGAGGGGCACCCCGGAGGTCCCTCGGGTCGCGTCCTTTCCCCGCTTTCTATCCGCCGCTCCGACCCACCCGGATCCGCGCGATCTACTCCGACGACAGCGCGGTACGGGACTCGATCCCGATACCTCGCCGCCGCGCTCCCAAAGGCTCGACGCGTTGTGACCTCGGCGGGGAATTCCTCGGGCACTTTATTTCCCGGTCTCGCGCGAACCCTCGACATTGTCGATGCTGTCTTTTTATTTAGTCTACCACACACCCGCTCTAAGCGATGAGTGCAGGGGGGGTACTATCCACGGAACCTCGTCCCCCATGTCACGCACCCCACGGGCTGGCCACCCCGGGCGCGCCTCCACACGCACACGGCGACTACCGTACACCTCCGCGGCCTCTCTCGCCTCCGCGTCCCTGTCCCGCCACCACCACCACCAATAAGAAGCCCACTCCCGCCGAGCCCGCCACTCCGAAGTAGCTTCCTCCGCCTCCCTCTGTTCATTCACGTACACCCGCGGGACCTCATCCACGTTCGTCGACACGGCGTGTACGTCCTCTGTCCACGCCGCGTCGACGTCATCCTCGTCACCCGAGGGAAACGCCGACCTCCCTCTCGTCGCCGCCTCCTTCGAGTCACCTCTCGCGAGTCTCCCCCCGTCTCGAGTCGCCCCCCCTTTCGATGAACCCCGAGCCGCCGCCGCCGCCGCTCGCGTCTTCACAGCCCCAGCGTCATCCACGGGTACCACGCCAGCCTTGAGTTTCTCGAAGTTCACCACCGTATCGCCGTCCAGTTCGTAGTCGTACCAGTCGGGTGGTACAATCTCCGGAAGCGGCTCCAGACGCACCTCCACGCCGTCAGCCGCCGCCAGCATCTCCCGCAACCTCCTCAGCTCGCCATCCGTGACCACCGTGACGGACAGTCCCGCGGTGCCGAACCGCCCGGTCCGTCCCACCCTGTGCGCGTACGTGCTCGCGTCACGCGGCACGTCCAGGTGCGCCACCAAGTTGACGTGCTCCAGATCGATACCGCGGGCGGTGAGATCCGTGGATACCAACACCCGCGCGTTGTGACGTCGCATCCGGTCCATCACGTCCATCCGCCGGCGCTGCGGAAGCGTCCCGGCGGTGAACGCGGCGGGGTACCCGGCGTCCGTGAGCCGTCTGGCCATCGCCTCGCCGCGACCCGCGCTCTTGACGAAGACAACCGCCTGATGAAAAGACACGCGGTGGAACACGCCCCTCAGCGCGCTCTCCTTGGCCAACGCCGCGTCGGACGCGCTCGCGCGCTCGCCGCCCGGGACGTCCACCAACAGAAAGAGTTGCCGCACAGCCTTGAGCGCGGCGGTGTTTTGGCTGCACAGCGCCACGTGCTGCGGCTGGCGCATTAAGCTCTCCAGCCGAGCGAGCATAGCGGCGGGGTAGGTGGCGGAGAAAGCCATGCATTGCTTCCGCTCGGGTAGCATGCTGTACACGAAGAGGACGTCGGCTTCGAACGTCCCGCCCATCAACGCGTCCGCCTCGTCGATGACCAGCGTCCGTATCCCCTCGGGATGCAGGGAGCCTTCCTCTAGGAGCTGGCGGACTCGGCCCGGGGTGCCGACGCAAGCGTGGCATCCCGCCGCCAGCCGCGCTCTGTCGTCGGCGACTGGGAGGCCGCCGAGGAAGCACGCGACTCGTAACGCGGGTGCGTCTAAGGCCTGCGCGAGCTTCTGAAGTGCGTCGCGGGATTGGAGCGCGACTTCCCTGGTGGGCGCGAGCACCAGGGCCTGCGGGTAGGCGCTCGTACGGTCGACGCGTTCGATGACGACGGTGCCGAAGGTGACCGTCTTGCCGGTGCCGCTCTTGGCCTGGACCACGAGGTCGGCGCCGAGGCGCCCGAGCGGGATGGCGGCGCGCTGCACGGGGGATGGGACGGTGAACCCGGAGAGGTTCAAACCCCTGACGACGGCCTCCTATTGGGTGGGTGGGGTGGGACGGGATGGGGAGGAGGGTTGTTAGGTTGAGTTTGTTGGAGCGGCGGTGGGAGGGAGGAGGAGGTTTGGAGTGGGACGCACCGGCAGCTGGAGGTCGGCGAACGTCAGGTCCTCGTCCAGGGTGACATCCTCGGACCGTACCCTGTCCTTGACCCTCGGCATCGCGAGTGGGTCCGACGTGACTCGCGCTTCACGGAGTGACGTTCACACAGATTTTCCTCGGCACGTTCACAACAGGACGGCGCGTCCGCGATGGGGCTCTTTGACGACCTCCCGTCGGCGAAGAGGCCGGCGCCGGAGCCCGCGCCCGAGCCGGAACCCGCGCCAGCGCCCGAAGCCAAGCGCGCGAAGGCTTCCGAGGGTCCTGAGACGCGCCCGAGGGAGGTGGACCACGGCGCGGCGCTCGCTAAGATCGCGGCGCACATCGGCAACCCCGCCAAGTTCAAGAAGTGCGCGCAGCTGGCGCTGGCGCTCATGCGCGGCGGCGAGCTCGAGCGCCGGCACGGCAAGGCGCTCTTCGCCGTTCTGACCAACGCCATGGAGCCCACGCCCCGGCGCGCGAACGATCCGGCGGTACGGTTCGAATACCGCGAGCTCTTCGACGCGGCGGAGGCATGCGGCGACGACGGAGTGCTCAACGCCAAGCACAAGGCTCAGCTAGCGGTGTGGATGCTGCACGTCCGGGTGGTCAACGACGTGCACACGGACGATAACTTCCAGTTCGCCAAGGCGACCAAGGCGGTCAAGGCGCTGGTGGACGCCCTCGACGACCTCGGACCGAGACCACACGACGACGAAGAAGATGAAGAAGATGAAAAAGATGACGAGAAGGCTCGTCACGAGGGGGAGGACACGGAGGCCAGGGAGATGAGGGAATACGCGCAGCGGATGCGCGCGGCGGAGCGAAGGGCCGAGCTGGACGCCTGGCAGCTCCGCGAGGACGAGCGCGAGGCGCTGTTGGACGCGTGCGACGCGGCTCATTCGCTTTATAAATTCGCGTGGGCGCAAACCGGGGTGGACATGCTGGTCGAGCACGTGCACGAGCGACGCGCGCGGTTCGGCGAGACGCACCGACGACGGATCGTGGAGATGTACGAGGCGGTGAGGGACAAGCGGAACAAGCGGAGGAAGGGCGGCGGCGGCGGGGAAGGGATGTCGTCGTTTGAGCAGTCGCAGGCGAGGTACTCGGGCGCGGCCATCTCCATCCGGGGAGGCGTGGGCGGCGAGGGGACACGGGACGGACGAGGCGAGTCCGCCGTCGGGGGGTTCTGACCGATCGCATACTCATAGAGTGATACGTTTAGCGAGTTTAGGGATGTTGTTTCGCCGGAGAAGTCCTTATTACATGCGTAATAGCTAATCTCCGACTCTCGAATAAACTTTCGACATTTTTGGCAACGGCCCAGAGGCGCTCCGATCGATTCTAGTGAACCGATTAAGCCTCCGGGGCCTTCTTGAGGAATTCCTGGAGCATGGTGAGACCCTCGGACTCCTCGCCGTAGTCGGAGACGACGACGCAGGAGCACTTGACGACCTTGCGAGCGGAGCCGTCGGCGTCGAGCTTGCAGAGGCCGGCCCACTCGCCGAGCTCAACCGCCTGGGGGACGGTGACGAGGTGAACGTTCACCTCATCGCAGAGCCCCTTGATGAGCTTGGTGTAGTCAGCCTGGTCGCAGTCCTGGGCCATGACGCAGAGGAGCGCCTTGCGGGACTCGATGGCCTGGATGGAAACGGGAATGGAGGAGGGATGGTGAGCGTGGGATGGACGATGAACCCTAAACTTTCAGCGGTGGATGGGATATGTGCCGCGACGCCGGAGACCGGGCGGTAGGGGACGGTCGAGCGTCGAATGCGCACCTTGCACGCCTCACGGAGACCGCGGTGGAGACCGTCCTCGGCGAGGGCCTTCTTGAGGACCATCTGGACGGCGCCCATGAGGTCCATGGGCTCGTTGGAGACCTCCTCGGTGGCCTCGACCTCCACGGTAGCTTCTTCCCTGCGAGAGCGAAGGCGACGGGGGCGGGACGCGGAGCGAACGGTCAGCGAATGCGACATCGGAGCGAGGTATTGGGAGTGAGCGCGAGTCATGGGGATGCGGGGGGGCGACGATCGAGTCCCAAGGGACGTCGGCGGCGCCCCGTCGCCGCGTCCTCCGGCGCTCTCAGCAGGAGGCCGGGGAAACGCAATCGGCGATTTTTCCCGCTGGGTCTGGGGATGGCGGCGTCGCCGGGGCACTCACTCAGCCATTGTGTCTTAGTTTATTGAGTTTGTGGTGTTTAGGAAGCGGTCCTAAATAGCCGTCCTCAAGAGTTTTACTCTCGAGCTATCTCGCGCGTTGCAAAGAGGGCTTCCGTGCGGAGGCCCGTCCCGTATTTCGGCACATCAAAACCCTGGAAGCGGGGTGAATATCAGATTTATACGCGCTATGCGCGCTATTTTGTTATTTCACCATTGGTTTTTGACCACTCGGCCTCCACCCCTCAACGTCAATACTAATCCTCGTCCGGCAGCAGGTCGTCGTCGCCAGCCTTGAGCGTCAAAATCGCCCCGTTGATCTTCATGTGACACCTGAAGTGGTGGCAGTTCGGCTGCACCAAGGTCGCGGCACCCAGCGCCGCCACCGCGTCCGCGCCCACCACGTACAACGCGTGATAAAACGCGTTGAAGAAATCAATAGCGTCCGAAGACCACATCCCGCCCAACCGCTCGTGCCTCATGCCGTCACCGCCCTCCTCGTCGTCGTCGGCGAGTAACGGCGCCAACACCACCTTGGCGTCCGCGTCCAGGATCGTGGCGATGAGATCCCCGGGTAACGCCGCGTGCGACGTCACGATTTTATCGCGCCACACCGCGAGCAACCCCCCGGCTTCCTCGGATCCGAGCCGTTCACCGGGCGACGCCCTTCGGAAGAGGTACGCGCCGACCTCGCCGCCGCCGACCCCGTCGTCCCTCTGGACGTGCTTCCCGAGAACCGTGTGAAGGGCGCCGTCCACCTCCACGCGCGTCTCTAGCGCGCACAGCTCCGCGAGAGTCCCGCGGTTGGCCCTCGAACGCTTCACGAAATCAGACGCCGCCGCCGACGGCTCCGCCACGGCAATCATCTCCTCCGCCCACCGTAGCGTCATGCCCTCGGCGTCCGCCAGGCAGTTGAAGTGGATCACGCCCATCTGGCTGGCGAACCTGGTCGCCGCGCGGAGCAACGCGACTAAACCAGGGCCTTTCCCGGATTTATCAATCGACGGCGCCGCCGCCGACGCGGTGTCCACGCGCTCGAAAGGTATGGACCTGGTCTCGCAAAAGTCGCGCACCGACCCTGAGCTCGCGTCCATCTCACCGCCCACCCTCGGCGCCTCCACGAGCAGCATGCCGCGCCGGGAGCCCATCTCCGATGACTGAATCGCCACCGCGGAGGCGTCCGCGGAGGCGTCCGCGTCGCCGTCCGCGTCGCCGGATCCGACGCGAAGCGCGGCGCAGCACTCGGCGAACCCGGCGTCGTTCCTCGCGACGTACTCGTCCGTCGCGTCCGTGAGACCCTGCAGCAAACCAGCTTCGGTTTCGTCCAGCTCCACGTCGCATCGCTCGTCCACGGGATTGAACCGGAAATATTTGGTACCCGGGATCATGGGCAGGAGCGTCCGAAGCGCCGCGTCCGTCCGGTCAACCTCGCACGCGCTGTCCATCAACACGCGCATGGACGTCGCCGTCATCGTCGCGTTGAGAAGCCCCGAGGTTTCCCTGCGCTTGGTCGGGACGATCCCGGTGCCGAGGCTGACCACCGCGTCGACGGGCCGGTCCGGCCACAGGCGCCGAGCCTCCATCACCGCAAGCATGCTCGGGTTGTTGCACGTCACCGCGCCGTCCTGCCACCGCTCGTCGCCGATGCCGTAGTCCGCGAGGTAGTACGGCGCCGCGGAGGACGCGCGGACGCCCTGCCACAGTAAGTGCTTGCAGCTGCCCATGGTTTTGGAGGTGTCCTCGGTGAACCCTTTTTCTTCTTCGTCGTCATCCGCCCCGCCGCCCGCCGCGTCGTCCATGCCGGCGGGGTACTCGTAATTTCGAAAGACGTAAGGCTGCGCGGGGTTGACGGACACCAGTGTGGCGACCACGAACACTTTGGGGCCGGGCATCAGGCCGGTGTCGATGAGCGCGGGCTCGTGCGGCCTGGTCGGGTCGAGCGGCGCGGGCAGCCGGCACTCCTGTCGCACCAACGACTCGAACAAAGTCGGGTCGTGCTTGCTTCCGGTGACCCCCACGCGGATGGCCTGCTGCCCCGAGGTGTAGAGCGAATCGAGCCTGTCCCTGAGCGCCTTGGAGTAGCTCTGCGCGGCGTCGTCCGACCCGCTGCTTCGCATCTTGCTGAAGATCCGCGAGCCCAGGTCCGCGTACATCCGAGTCACCCGGTCTAGCGAGTGCTTATGAATCCCGACCCCGACCGCGAGCATCCCGCCCGTGGACGTCCCGCAGATCAAATCGAAGAGCTCGTGCACCTTCTTACCCGTGCCCCGCTCCAGCCGTTTGAGCATCTGAACCGTCGCGGTGCCGCGGATACCCCCGCCGTCCATGCACAAAATTCGCACCCCGCGCCCCGGCGGCGTCCCGTGTCCGACGGCCCGCTGCACCAGCCTGTTCTCGCCCAAGATGGCCAACGCGCGGCAGGCCATCCGCTTAACCTCCGGGTGCGTCGGCGTCGCGCTCGCCGGGGCTGAGGTCTCGGGCGCGCCCCAGGCTGGGTGCCGGTTCGTCTTCACCGGGCTCTGCATCGGCGTCCCGGGCTTGGACAAAGTACCGGATCCGGCCCCGGGGGGAAGCGCCAGCGTCGCGAGCAACGACCGCGCGTACTTGGCCACCGCGCGCCTGTTCGCGGCGTTGAACGACAGGTTACCCATAGCCTCCAACGCGTTGACCTGCACGTCGTGCGTGGCACCCTCGCGGACCAATCGGATCAGCCGGTCCAGCAAAGTTTCGCCGAATACCTCGCGAGCGATTCGATCGCTCGCAAACGCGAGCGAACTGAGAATCTGTAACCCGCAGATCTGCACCGCGGAATTATCGTCGCCGAGCATCGCGAGGATCCGCTGCGGTGCCTTGGCGTCGATGAGCTTACGCGCGAGCTCGGGGTAGGACCCGAGCGTGGACAGCGCCGTGGAGGCTTCCTTAACGACGACGGCGTCGGCGCTGAGCACCATCGCCAGGAGCTGCTGCAAACCCCCGTCGGTGTTGCATATCGCCTCGCAGTTCGCGCGCTTCTTCCGCGCGATCACCGCGATCGCCTTGGCGAGCAGCGGGTGCTGGCAGCTGCTCTGCCGGAACACCAGGCTGAAGAACATCGAGTACGCCTTCTCGTCCCTCGCGCCGCCGGCGTAGATGGCGGCTAGCGTCGACGGGATGTCCTCGCTGGTCACCTCCACGGACCGCATGTCCCTATCCGCGGCGATGCGAACGTTGAACAACGTCAGCGTTCGCAGCTCGTGCGCGTGGTGCATCTCCGGCAGGTGCTCCACGGGGTTATCGAAGAGTCGAAGCGTCTCTAATTTGCGCAAAGCCTCCGTGTCAATCGCTGGCCTCGTCAGTTTATTCCCCTCCAGCGAAATCTCGCGAAGATCCGCGCACTCCCGCAAGTCCGCGCGTAACTCGCGGATCTGGTTGTTCTCCGCGCTGAGACGCCTGAGTTTGGGCATCTTAACCAGCGACGGCAGCGTCGTGAGTTTGTTATCGTCGAGCACCAACTCGCGGACTCTCGGTCCCAGCGCAAACGCCTCCTCGGGCACCGACGCCAGCTGCGCGCCGCTGAGATCCAGCGTCCGCACCGACCCTAACCGTTCCTTGAGCTCCACGCACAACATATGGCACCCTTCGCCGAGCACCAGCGTGTGCACGGCGCCGAGGTCGAGCCTCGCCAGCGCGGCTCGAGCGGATGCCGGGACGTCGGCGCCGCTCGCGTTGACGCCCCTCACCTCCACCCTCACCGGCTTGGGCCTCGCCTCCTCGACCACCAGCCGCGCGCGCACGGGCGGCGCGGAAGGAGGCGCCGCGCTCGACACGGAGCTTCCTCCGTGTGATGACGGCGGGAGCTTTGGGGGTTTCGGGGCGGCGTCGGCCTCGTCGTCGTCGACGGATCCGCCTCCGAGGAGAAACGACGTTAAACCGCCGGCGCCGAAGACATCCTTGAGGAGGTTGCCGCTGCTCGTGCGTTGGTGCGAACCGAGGTTGGCACCCGCGGACGATCCGTTGGGTGAGCTCCCCGCGCCGTTCACGCCGGCACCCGCGCCGCGCTCGTCGACGTCCAGACGGAGCGCCACGACCTGTCCTCTGTGGTTGAACGGGAGCGCGCGATACTTTTCGTCGATGCGCTCGAGCACGACGGAGGTCTCCTCGGTGGCCTCCCAGTCCACCGACAGGGTCCCCTCGCGCAGGATGGGCGCGTCGGGGTCGTCGGGGTTATTGGCGTAGCCCTCGTACGTCACCCTGAGCGAGAGCTGGTGTGGGGCGCGCCCCATGCCGAAGAAGCTCGCCATCGTTTCCGGTCGGATTCAGCAGACGCGGCACCTAATCTCTCCACAGCTGTGCCGTCGCCTCCTCTCTCGTCTCACCGTGGATCCTCGCGCCGCGACCCCCACGCGGACGATCGTTCGTCGTTCGGCCTCCCCGGCTGCGCCTCCTGTGGGCGTCCTCCTCCGTGCCCGGTCGCGCTATGCGCCGCGACCTCGGGACGTTGAATGACTTCTGCATTCTTTCCATCCTCTCGGGTCGCCTCGGTTTGGGGCGCCGATACCAGCGGAGCAGCGGGGTGCCCTTCCAGCGAAGCATCGCGATCCAGCTGGCCAAAAAACTTCGAACTGTAGAAAACGTGTACGAAGCGACATCGAACTCAGTCGAAGCTGGCGCGGTCGAAGGCCAGGGTTTCGATCGCCAGGTCGGATGACGGACTACCACGCGGAGGGTGTCAAGCTCCTGGCGTAAGTCGCCCCCAGATCCTCGCGGCGAACCCCCGACGCCCGCCTCCGCCCCGACCCGCCTCCGCCCGAAAATCTCCCGCCCCGCACAAACGCGTTCATCAGGAGTGTTTAGCCCGTAAAAATTGCTCTACAACTGGGTGTTAACGCCCCGCCCCCCCGTCTTCCCCAACCTGTCGCAGTCTCCAGGATCAGCCCGGACCGGGTAGCTTCTACGAGGATGTATCCCCCATCTTCAAGCTTCCCAACGGCGGGACGTTCTACATCGGAAACATCCGCGCGGCGTCGAACAAGGAGACGCTCCAGGCGAACGGCATCACGCACGTGATTAACGCGCAAGATCCAGACACCAGAAACTTCTTCGAGGACGACGAGAACTTCACCTACCTTCGGTTCCCCATCGCGCACTGGTGGAGGAGCGAGGAGGACATGAACTCGCACGTGGGGGTGCGACGGTACTTCGCCCCGCTCTTCGCCTTTGTCGAGAAGGTGTTGCGCGCGGGCGGTAACGTGATGGTGCACTGCCTGGCTGGAGCGCACAGAGCCGGGACCTCGGGCGTGGCGCTCGCCATGTATTACCTGCGACTCAGCGCGATCCAGGGGACGATGTTCGTCAAGGAGAGGCGGCCCATCGTGGATCCCATCGGAAGCTTCCCGGAGCTGCTGAAGAGGCTCGACGCGGCGTTGCAGGATCTCAAGAAGATCAACGCGCTTGTCGAGAAGGAAAAATTGTCAAATCGCGCAGTCGAGTCGCAGGCGGCGTGATGAGACGAAGACGAGGAGGATCGAAGACGTACGAGAAGAGAAGCGACGACTTTGTAATAACGCACACGAGAGTGTTTTAGCGAATAAAATTCAATGGTATTGACAGATCGCGGCGGACGCGCGTCCACCGCGAGGAGCAAAGACAATCAAAGGGAGCTGGGTACTCCTTTCGCGGCACCCGCGGCTCCCTCTTGTTAGTATTTTCTAACGTTCGTTCCCACATCCGACTCTTTCCCGCCGTCCAACTCATTTAACCAATCTGGACGTCGAACAGCTGATCATGACTCCTCTTGAGCGCCACCTCGTCGATGACGTCGACGCTCTGCACCCACCCGATGTGCTGAAGCACGGCGTACGTCAGCACCTTCGCCGCGTCCTGCACGATGGCCCAAAACATCACGTACATCCACACGTAAAAGGCGAGGGCCCAGGAGATACCCTCCATGCCGTTGCCGAAGGGCCAGTAGACGCTGAGCATGGTGGAGGCCCAGGTGGCGAGAATGAACGCACCGACGAGCACCACCGAGGGAGAGCGGGTCCACATCCAGCCCTTGCACCTGGAGTTAAACACGGAGAAGTAATCCGACAGCGAAATCTTCAGGTACATCAGGCACTGAATCTCGCCGTACGACAGCTGGGGCAGGCCCATCGCCGCCCAGCTGCTGTTCGGGTCGACCGAGGACAGCGCGTAGGACAGCAAGATGAGCGAGGACAGCAGCGCCGTCATGCCGATCGCCGAGGACACGATGTAGAGGATGTTGAGATCCCACTTCTCCGGCAGCTGCGAGGCGTGAACGTTGTCGTACGCGACGGAGATGATGGTGCCGTCGTTGAGGATGGTGATGGTGACGAGCGCGATGACGGGGATGTAAAAGTACGAGGGCCAGTCCTCGTTGTACTCGTTGGGGTGGTAGAAGATGCAGGACCAGAAGAAGAAGAGCAGGAGCTGCTCGGTGCACGCGATTCGGTAAATCACGAAGTTCTTCATGCGCTGGAAAATCTTGCGGCTGGTCACGATGGCGGTGACGATGGTGGAGAGACCGGGCTCGGTGAGCACGATGTCCGCCGCAGCCTGCGCCGCGTTCGTCGCGCCCTGCACCGCGATACCGACGTCCGCGCGCTTGAGCGCGGGCGCGTCGTTCACGCCGTCGCCCGTCATGCCCACCATGAAGCCCTGCTGACGCAGCGCCTCGACGATGAGGTACTTGTGCTCGGGGTAAACCTGGGCAAAGCCGTCAGCGCCGCGGCAGAGCTCGCCGTAGTCCCTGCCGAGGGTGGTGCACTTCTCGAGGTCCGCCGCCTGCATCAGGGGGAGCTTGTCGGTACCGAGGACGTTGGTGCCCATGCCGAGGACGCGGCACGTCTCCACGGCGATGGCCTTGTGGTCGCCGGTGATCATCTTAACGGCGACGCCAAAGTCGTCGGCGCAATCGATGGTGTGCTTGGTGTCGGGCCTCGGCGGGTCGAGGAAGGTGAGGATACCGACAAACTCGAGGGGTCCGCTGGGGGACCCGACGGTGCGGGCGACCGCGAGGGATCGGATGCCGCGGTGCGCGAGCTCCATAACCTTGGACTCAACCTCGGCGGCGACTTGCGCCTTGTTGTCGCACAAGTCCAGCACGACGTTGGGCGCACCCTTGGTCACCTTCATCACCTTACCCGTCGTCTTGTTCTTCACGGTAGACTCCGTGCGCTTGATCGTGGGATCGAAGGGCATGTAGTCGGTCTGATCGTAGTCGTTGAGGGTGCGAATGTCGACGGCGTTGAGCACGAGGGTGTCGAGCGCATCCTTGGGGGGCTCCCACCACTTGGCGGCGAGCGCGGCGAGCTGGAGCACGTCGTCCCTGTTCAGACCCTTGACGAAGATGGGGAGATCCTCCTGGAGCATCATCTTGTTGAGGGTCAGGGTGCCCGTCTTGTCGGAGCACAAGATGGTCATGCCCGCGAGCTCCTCGACGGAGGAGAGGCGCGCGACGATGGCCTTCTCGGCGGCGAGCTCGTGGCATCCCAGCGCGAGGGTGGTGGTGCACACAACCCTGAGCGCGATGGGAATGGATGCGACGAGGAGGACGACGTTGAACGCGAGCACCTCCCAGAAATCGACGCCGATGTTGAGCAGGTAGCAAAACACGATGAAACAGATGATGGAACCCGCGGCGACCAGGATGATCATGATCTCGCGGAGCACCTTCTCAAAGTGTCCGAGCTCGTCGACACCCTGCACCAAGTCCGCCGTCTTGCCGAAGAAGGTCTGGGAGCCCGTGGCGGACACGGTCGCCTCGATCTCACCGCGGGTCAACGTGGATCCCATCTTGGCCTCGGCGCCCGCGTGCATCGTCACCGGTAGCGATTCGCCCGTGAGCGCCGCCTGGTCAACCTGGATGGGCTTACCCTCGCGGAGGATGCAGTCCGCCGGGATGGCGGCACCCGCGCCCAGGCACACGATGTCACCCGGGACGAGCTCCGTCGCGTCCATGTTGTAGACGCGGCCCCCGCGCTTCACGGTAGCCTCGGGCTTGAGCGACTCGCGCAGCGCCGCGATGGCGTCGCCGGCTTTGAGCTCCTCGATGAAGCCCACTAGGACGTTGAGGAGCTGGAGGATGACGAGGACGACGACGTCGATCCACGAGTCGCTCGAGTCCTCGTCGCGGGACATCTTGAGGAAGGCCTCGAGGGTCTCGATCGCGATCGCGGCCCAGATCATCAAAGGCATGGGCTGGACGAACTCGAGCGCCAGGTTCCACCAGATGTTCCTCTCCTTCTCCCGGAGCTTATTGTACCCGAAGCGGGTGAGGCGGTGCGACGCCTCGGTTTCGGATAGGCCGTCCTCGGGAGTGTTCATGAGCTCCGACTTGGGAACGCCCATGTACATGTTGGGGTCATCCTGCTGGAACTCCTCGCTGGAGCCTCCGTAGGTGGTTTCGGGCTTGCCGGTCACAGGGTTCTTCCTGTTCTTCGCGCCGGACGACGAGACGGTCGACGACAGCAGCGGGGCCGCGTCGTTCCTGTGGACGTTACGGGGAGATGAAGACGGGAGATGAAGACGTCAGCGTCGGAGGGACGTGCGGAACGTGGGGATGATGTCTGGCATCCAGAGATCGGCGGATGAAGCGGACGGAGGCCGATATCCGCGCCTCTTTTCATTCCAGCCGCGGGGGGAAAGGGACGTGCGGGATCTCGCGAGGCGTGTGTCCACCGCCAACGTTCAACGTTGGAGGGGCGCGACGAGCCGTGGGGTACTCACCCGTCCGTGTCGGGAGCGCCGCCGCGTCCCATGGTACACTCTCGTGGAACACAAGCCTACTCGCGGAGCCTAGTGCAGCGCGATACCCGGCCGTCGGGCCGTGTGTTCTGGCGTCTACCGGCGGTCTACACGCCAGTTATTCCACGGTAACACCCAGATGAGATTAACTCAAGAATTGACTCAAGGATATGTACGAGACTCGTTCAACAGGAGGCCAGAGGCCGCGCCGCGATTTTTGGGCCTCAGGATTGCTTTAGCCTCAAGAACTCAAGAAACGACGATCTAAATTTGGGGACCCATAGACACAACGAAAATTTTGTGAACACTTGGCGGATTTATTCCTTCTTCCAAAAAATGTGAAGCGCTCTACTCGCTACTCCTCCGGTACCGCGCCCTCGTCCCCGGGTGCGAGGTCCACGAGCTGGGCGGTCAATTTCCCGTTCGCCCCGCGTCGTCTCACGGCCGCCGCCACGTTCCGAAAAGCTTCGCACCGCACGAACGAGTCGCAGCCGCGGATGTCGTGACCCGCCTCGCCCTCAACCGGCGGCTCCGGCGCTCCCGCCCCAGCCTTGGACCCACTCTCCTGGACCCCTTGCCACCACCCGTGCGTCGACCCGCGTCCCGCGAACGTCGCCGCCATCCAGCTCTTACGCTTAGCGACGTCCTTCCACCTTCTCCGGTTCTCCATCATCTCCGTACTTAACCATCCCTTGGTCTCGGAGTCGAAGAATTCATCCATCACGACGTCGAACGCCTTGCCGCCGCCCTTGCCGTCGGGCCCAACCACGAACCGAACCTTCTTGACCGTCACCGGATCCGCGAACGCGCACACCGCCCTGTACAGGCCGTTGAAGAGCATCGGCGCGCCCACCATGATCATACCCGCCAGCCGCTCGGGGTAACATTTAGCGAATAAGCCGAGACACGCGCTCGCCACGCTCGGGTTCATGTCGTACACGCTGAACTGGTGAAAGTCCACTACCCAGACGTACTGATCGTTTGGAAAGGGACGCAAGTTGGGTTCTAGGAGTTCGAGGACCTGGGTGCAGTGCGCCGCGTTGGTGCTGGGGGATTTGTCCACGGCCAAACCGATGTCGCTGAAGACGAGCGCTCGTCCTTTGCGATCCCATCCCACGAAGTTCATGTAGTGCGATCGGAGGTCTTTGTCGATGCACGCGGCGCACACTTTGGTCTCTGGACGTTCGGCGATGCGCCACTTGAGGGTGTCCGTCAGCCGCTTCGTCGCCTTGGCGAGGTTTCCTCTGTCCGCCCGAAGGAAGCGTTCGACGTTGGCGCGCGTGCACCACGCGCGGATGGCGTCGTCCTCGTCGAGGATGGGCTGGACCGCACGCGCGAGGGCGTCGACGTCGTCGTTGTCGAGGATGGGCATCGCCCGGCCGTGAAGATCGCCCTCCGCCACATCGTCGTCGTGCGTCATGGCGTGCCACGAGATGCGCCCTCGGCACTGGCGCGACGCTTCGCGACTTGAAAAGTTTTGGCCGTCAGCCAAGAGTTTTTCCAAGTTTGAGAACCACCCTCGGACCGTCCGAGGGTCACGCGTGTCGGTTCAGACCGCACGACGGCGAATGTCGAGAGGCTGGGATTTTAAATCCAACCTCGGATCCGAGGACGTGTCCGCCTCTCGTTGCCCAAGGTGCCCTTCTCCGAGTGTTCTCCAACCTAAGAGTCGCGGGGACTCGCCAACCGACACAACAGTCCAGCGCGCGCGCTGCCCTTCTCGCCCCGACCACCAGACCCGACAGCGTCGGCGATCCGTCCCCGCGACATGAGCGAGCACGCGCCGACGACCGTGGATATCCGCGTCAACGTCGATCCCGCGCTGCCTCCCGTGCGAGGGCTGCCCCGCGTGCCCTCGCACGGGGCGCTCCCTCACGAGAAAGTGAGCCCCGGGGAGGGGCCGCGCGTGGGCGACGGCATCCAGATCACCCTCGACAGCCTCGGATGCCTCATCCCCGCTCGCCAGGGCCGCGACGATCGATACACCGAGCGCACCGCCGTCCTGCCCACCGTCGACGAGGTTTCCGGCAAAGGCGGCGGCGGCGGCAAGAAGTTCAAAACGCTGCTCTCGAACGTGCGCCCTCTCCACGACTCTCGTTCCCTCGTCTCCCCTTCTGACACCCCCTGTGACACGCCGCCCTCCAAACCACATCCCGTCCGCTCGCAGGTCACCGGGACGATCTACTCGGGCGACATGTGCGCCGTCATGGGCCCCAGCGGCGCCGGCAAGACCACCCTCCTCGACATCATCAGCCGGCGCAAGACCGAGGGCAAACTCTCCGGCAAGAACTACTTCGACGGCGCGGTGCCCTCCAAGAGCATGGTCAAGAAGTACACCGCGTACATCCAGCAGCAGGACTGCTTCTTCGGCGGCGCCACCGTCTCGGAGACGATCCTCTTCGCCGCCATGGCCAAGCTCCCGCCCGGGGATCCGATGGAGGAGAAACGCGCCAAGGTGGCCGAGGTCATCGCGCAGCTCAACCTCAGCCGGTGCGCCAATACCTACATGGGCAACAGGCTGATCCGCGGCGTGAGCGGCGGGGAGATGAAGCGCACAGCCGTGGCGTGCGCGCTCCTCTGCTCCCCGCGGTGCATGTTCCTCGACGAGCCCACCAGCGGGCTGGACTCCGCGATGGCCCAAGAGGTCATCGGCAACCTCCGGGCGTTGCAGGTCAAGCAAGGGTGCACGTTCGTCGTCACCATCCACCAGCCCGCGCCCGTCGTCTTCGACGCGTTCAACCGCCTCGTCCTCCTCAACCTCGGGAGGCTCGCGTACTGGGGCGACGGGCGGACAGCCCCGCTCGAGTTCTTCGCCGCGCAGGGCTTTCCCTACCGCCCGGGCTACAACGTCGCGGAGTACCTCATCGACACGTTGTCCACGAACGACTCGGGCACGGGCGGCGCTCACGACTTTGAAGGGTACTACGCCAAGTCAACACTCTGCGAGGAGAACACCGCGGTGGTTCGCGAGACTGTCGAGGCGTGCGACAGCGGCCTCGCCGTGGACAGCGGGATCCACGCGGACGGCAAGGGCAAGAGCAAGTACGCCAACGGCTTCTGGCGCGAGCTCTGGGTGCTGTTAAGGTACAAGGGCTTACCACGAGCCAAGCACCCGCTGTTCATCTCGCTCCGCGTGTTGCTCTACATCCTCCTCGCGGCGCTCCTATCGTCGTTCTTCTACAGCCAGGACAGGCAGCTCACCGGCATCTTCAACACCATCGGCATCCTCTTCATCGCGGTGATCCTCCCGTGCTTCATGGCGCAGGTCTTCGTCGAGGAGATGAAGTTCGATCGGGAGGTGTATACCCGGGAGTTCAACGACGCTTACTACCGCGCGGGCACCTACGTCGCCGCCCGGATCCTGACCGAGATACCCTACCTGTTCCTCAGCGGCGGCGCCTTCGCCTCGGTGCTGTACTGGTGCATCGGACTGAACGACGACTTGGAGAGGTTCGGCTTCTTCGTCCTCGCCACCTTCGTCAACTTCGCCATCGCCATGCTCGTCGGGTTCACCATCGCCAGCGGGATCGCCGGCGAGGTCGGACCCGCGGTGGTGCTTCCCATATACACCACGCTGAACATGCTCGTCGGCGGGTTCTTCATCCGCAAAGCCACCATCCACTCGATGTGGATCTGGCTCTACTGGATCTCATTCCTCCAGTGGACGTGGTCCGCCATCATGCTCAACGAGTTCGAGGGCAAAGAGTACACCGACCACTGCGCCGACGGCGACGGCGGCCTCAAGTCATTCCTCGCCACCATGCCTTTGTCCCCGCGGCAGACCAGGGCCGTCGAGTTGTACGAGTTCAGCAGGCGCCCCGGCGACTGCGAGGCGGTTCTCGGCGACTCGGTGCTCGGGAGTTTCGAGCTCGGCGGGCGCGACAAGTGGAAATGCCTCGGGTACGCGGCGTGTTCCATCCCGGTGCTCATCGCGCTGTTCTACTGCGGCGTCCGGTACGTGCGACACGAGAAGCGCTGAGCGCTGATCGTGAGCTCGGAGTTCGGAGTGATCGTGAGTTCGGAGTGAGTTCGTGGAGTGCGGGGAAGAGGGGCACGACATAGTACCGCGCCGAGCGTTGTTTGAATAAGACTGAAAGACTTGTGACTTGTTTTTCAGTGAAGGGAGCCCGAGCCGGGGCGGAGGTCGTGCGACGCTTCGTCTCCGGCCCGGGCCCCAAAGAATCTCGCTAATCAGCTAATGAATGTTAAACCCCACATCGCGTGCTATACACCGGGCGGCAGTGACTCTTCACCTGCGGGGGCAGTCCTTGCACGCCTTGGCGACGGCGCGGTCGGGGTGGACGCACTTGGCCTTGGCCATCTCGTTCACCGGCGCGTCAGCCTTCTCGAGGGCGTCGCACACGAGGGGGCACTTGAACTCCTCAGCCTTGGCGGGAGTGGCCTCCTTGGCGGCGGCGCGGCACCTGACGGCCTGGCGAGGGATCGTACATGGGATGCGCGATCGGTCAGCGCGCCGTGACGTCATCGTGGAAATACATGGAAACGCGTTCGCGGGTGGAGAGGCAGGCGTTTGGGATCGAGACGCGGAGTGCGACGCGCGTTTTGGATCTCACCTGGCGGCGCGCGGCGGGAGCCTTGACGGCGGCGAAGGAGAAAAGGACGGTCTGGGCGGACATCTTTATCGGTGTTGTTTGTATCGACTGTGGTCTCGAGTTGTGGAGGCTGTGCCGTCAATCGGCGTCGCTTGAGGCCGCTTTTTCGCGGACGGATGTTTTCTGCCATCCATTTCATGTATTCGCGCGTTGCCCCGTGACTCGTCACTTCTTGGTCTATTTCTGCCCAGTCATCGAGCATCGGTCAACCGACCAAATTGTCCGCCCGATTCCAACCAAAAACAAGCAGACCCTAAAACCATCCTCGGCTCGTCCCGCTCACCCTTTTACAACGCGCACGCCTGCACGTTCAACGAACTCAGGCAACATGGCGGCTGAGCAGAACGAGAAGGCGTACCAGAAGCAGCTTGGCGTGAACGTCGGGTGCGTATCCCAACCGCGCCTCAACCCGCGCGCGTCTCCGGCGAGAGCATCTCCGTGTTTTTTTCCCTCCACATCGCGAGCGCCAAGCAACTGACGCCGTCCCGCCTTTCGTCTCTCCCAACAGCTTCGGCCCCAAGGGCAAGAAGGCGCGTCCCGGCAAGAACGGTACCCGCTACTACAAGAACGTCGGTCTTGGCTTCAAGACCCCGCGTGAGGCTATCGAGGGTAAGTCGCCCGCACCGCGATCGAACGGCGCGCTTCGGCGTTGCGCTAGATTTTCAGGGTTCATTAGGGTTAGAGGCTGCTCCCAGGTTTTTGGGGAGCCGTCGCGCGGCTCGGGGGCTGGCGCGGGGACGAACGTGGACGCGTTTCGTGTGCGAATCACGTCACGACGCGCATTTGGACCGTCCCCGTCCCTCCCGACCCGTTCGGCGGGCGATCGCACCGCGGCGCGCGCGGCGATGGGGACC
>Ga0302114_10000709_pt1 | contig 22928 bp, 27 predicted proteins | sample AG5_Surface_MG_FD_203107 | JGI IMG/M metagenome (GOLD analysis project Ga0302114, IMG submission 203107) | Marine microbial communities from Western Arctic Ocean, Canada - AG5_Surface | ecosystem: Environmental > Aquatic > Marine > Oceanic | place: Canada: Western Arctic Ocean | collected...
TGGAATTGGGGGGGGGGGTGACGTTTGAGAAGGGCGACTCGCCAAACTCGACGTTGGTTGGATTGAACGAGAAGGTAGTTCTGCCTTGGAACGAGGGAGCTTTTTACGCCGATTGCGGATTGAGTTTGGAGAGGCACTGGGTAAGAGTGATGCTGGGGGAATTCCCAGAGATTAGACGGAGAAGCTTGGGTGGCGGGAGGAGGGGGGGGCTGACTGTCCAAGACGATTTGAGCAAACACCTTTTGCAAATTTTAGTAAATTTGGACGACGAATATTGCGGAGCGGTGCTAGACAGCAAGCAGCGGGACGATTCAAGGGGAAAGAGGGTCGTTCCACTGTACGGAGAGACGCATGCGAGTGCAAGTGTTGATCCGGTGTGTGTTGGGGTGAAGCGGGAGGGTCAGGTGATTCGGGATAGGATTGAGAATGTGAAGAAAAATTTTGGTGCTGGGAGAAGGAGTAAACTTTGATTCTTGATTTATTTTTCTCTCTACCCACAAATCATATTATTGTTGTTTCTAAATCATCCTGATCCTGCTCGGGTTTGTTGCGCCTTGTTTCAGAATACGTCTCAAGCTCGTCATCGTCCTCGTCCTCATCCGACGAATCATCCGATTCCGTGTGGGCAATTCCCTCCTCATCTTCCTCAAGACGCTGCCTCTGACGCAACTCAAACTGCTCAACCCAATAGTTCGTCACGACATTGGGGTGCCGGCCAAAAAGAATCGCCCACTCCTGACGAACGTTGTCGTTCAGTCCGTAGGCAATTGCATTTAAGAATCCTTGGGAGCTTCGACCGATGACCTGGAGGAGATAGAGCCAAAACAAAGGTCCTTGCGGATTTATTGCGTTTTGAACTCGATTTATCGTGGCGAAGAACCAGCATCCCGCAAGTATGAGCGGGTAGGCGTTTAGTCGCCTCATGAGATTTCTGTACTTCTTAGGCACGCATTCCGCTGTGTTTGAGAAGAGTGATTTCATGGCCCGATTACTGATGTAGTAAACGTAGCCATTGAATCCCACCGCAAGCCAGAGCGGCAAGTAAAATAGCATAAGGCGCCACACCTGCCCTATTGTTGGAGACTCCTCTTCAACGAATATCCAGCACCAAGCCATCGTGTTCCCATAAGAGGAGGTAAACAGGGGGAGGAAGGCAAAAAGTAATGGCAAGCCAGTACACAAACCGTGAAACCGCATCATAAGCTCCTTGCTGCCCGCTCTCTTCACCACGGCGCGAAACAACGTTGTGGCAATCGCCGTTGTCCACAAAATGGAAGAAAGCTGAAACAGCTGTATGCAGAACCCCTGCAGCGAGCACAAGGTGCTTCCATCGGCGGGATTGCCGAAAAAGAATGCAATGCAACTGAAGGTGTCGGCGATTGACATGTAGGAGACCAACTTAAAGGAGAACTTTCGCAGTTTGTCAAACTTGTAGTAGCTGAACACGATTAGGAAGCTCCCGAACAGAGAGAAGATCGAGAGGGTGGTGGAAACTGCGAATAATACATTCAGCTGAACGTTGCTGAAGTCATTGTTGCCCATCCGCCCGAGCAAGAGACGTGATAGAGTTTTATTGGCTGCGCCCAGAGCCCAGAGTTTGTATTTCCTGCATTTTTCCAGATTTACCTTATGGATGTCAATCAAGGGTTTCTTCTGGGCGCCGCAGCCGCTGCGGCGTTAACGGCTATAACTCATGTCGAAAGGCCACTCGATCGACTAAAATCCTCAGTGTCACAATCTCGTCTTGCTCAATCTCTCTCCTCCCTAGCCCTCAATGGCAGTCAAATTAGTGGCGAAACCGACCCCCCACCCCCCTACCCACCCAACACGAAGAACATTGGCATCCTCGGCATGGCCGTTTACACACCGGCAACTTACATTTCGCAAACTGAGCTCGAGGAGCACATGGGTGTGCCTCCTGGGAAGTACAGTATAGGCCTTGGTCAAAATGGCATGGCAGTTTCAGGCGACAACGAAGACATCAACTCTATTTCCCTCACTGTGGTGAAGATGCTGCTGGAGAAATACGGCATCGACACGTCCGAAGTTGGTCGGCTCGAGGTCGGAACAGAGACCCTCGTCGACAAGTCGAAGTCCACGAAGACCGTGCTGATGAGCCTGTTTGGCGGCAACACCGATATCGAGGGAGCGACGGTGCTGAATGCGTGCTACGGCGGCACCGCCGCGCTGCTCAACGCCTTCAATTGGGTCGAGTCGGACGGCTGGGACGGTCGATTTGCGATTGTCGTTGCGGCGGATATTGCGGCGTACGCCAGGGGACCGGCCAGGCCGACGTGCGGCGTTGGAGCGACCGCCATCTTGATAGGGAGGGATGCGCCTTTGATGTACGATCCGCGCTTGAGGGCGACCCACGCGGCGAATGTCTGGGACTTCTTCAAGCCCGATCACACGGTCGAGTACCCCGTGGTGGACGGCGCCTTGAGTCAGGTTTGCTATTACAAGGCATTGGAGGATGTTTACAGCAGGTTCAGCGACAAGATTGACAAGAATCGCACCAATAGTAATTATAGCAATATGAATGGCAACAGCAATAGCAGCAGCAATATCGACGTTTCCGCCCCGTTCGACGCGGAAACTTCAGACTTCTTCTGCTTCCACGCCCCCTACAACAAGCTCGTCCAAAAGTCCTTCGCCCGGCTTTACCTCGTTGACGCCCGAAGGCGCTACACAAAAACGGGAATGATTGATGTTCGGGACAAAGATTTGACAGGTGAGCGAGCGAAATACTGCGAGCGAGCCTTGAGGAAGACGAGAAGACGAGCCATCAACAACTAACATTATTATTCATTATATATTCCACTCAATTTGCAACTTACATTATATTACATTACATTACATGCTTCGCTCGGCGCAGAGTGGATTACGTGCAATATTGAAGAAACGCATAATTCTCGGGAGGTGAGAGGAGAAATGTTGCGTTTGCGTAGAGTGTGTAGCACACGCACACAACACACAACTAAAACCCAGTTCAAATTGCCAAATTTTAACAGCTCGACGGTGTGCTCAAACTAAAATCCACTAAATCCTTCAAGTCGAAACTGAATGCATCCAACAGCTTGTCCAAGGAGATAGGCAACACATACACGGCTTCCGTGTTCATGGGCCTTGCGAGCTTGCTTAGCAAGGAGGGAGGAGTGAAAGGGGGGCTGAAGGAAGGAAAAAACATCACCATGTTCAGTTACGGGTCTGGGGCGCTGGCAACGATGTACAGGTTGACCTTGAGGAAGCCGACGAAGAGTACCCGGTTTGGGGTGGGGAATATGTGCAAGGTGTTGGATATTAACAGCATGCTTAGAAGCAGGGAGAAGGTGCACCCGGAGGTGAGTCACAAAACTACAGACGACAAAACGCACACACGCTAACCACATTCACACAATTCAGGAGCTCGACTTCGCACTCGAAACTCGGGCCATGATGCACAACACCAAAGCCCCGTACTCGCCCCTTTACCCCTGCAGCAGGTTGTTTCCGGGCACCTACTACATGGTCAAAATCGACAGCAAGTGGAACAGGCATTACGCTCGGGTCCCACTGGACTCGGAACGAGAGGGAATGGGAGGACGGTTGGCGCCGCCTCTGGTCCTCCGGCAGATCAAGGAGCAGAGCATGAGCATTCCCGCTACGGGAAAGTTGAGCGTTCTGGCCGGGGAGGCGAACGCCGCGAAGCGAATCGCCTGCGTGATCACCGGCGTTGCGGCGGGCTTGCCGGGGGTTGAGAATGTTTTCGGACCTGACAACATGAAAATGCTGTGCAGCGGGGTGAACATGATCGAGGCAATTAGCGGGACGGGGAAGAGCGCGTTGCTGGAGAAGAATGTTGTGCAGCTGAAGAAAAATGCTGGAGGAAAGAATGAGCGCATCCCCGTAAAAACTGAGGTGAGCGAGCGAACCGAGCGGAAATGGGTTCTGTCATACTGCTACACACTACTAAACAAACAATACTTCACTCAATTTATTTGGCGCCTTCTTCGCTCGGCGCAGAGTGACGGAATCAAGTTCGCCGCCCAGCTTCGAAACTTTTCCCTCACGGAGCAGTACGGCGTTGCCAAGGGCCTCGCCGAAACAATGGACGTAGCGGCCCAGGTTGCCGTAGCAGCTGGGTTGGAAGCCTTGAAAAACGCAGGTTTAGTTTCCGGCAAAACCAACTGCGCGAAGGACTGGATCTTGGCCGAGGAGGACAAGGACAGCACCGGCGTCATATACGCGAGTTCGTTTCCAGCGATGGACGCGGCGGTTCGAGAAGTCATGAGGTTCTTGCAGAGTAAGACTGTTGGGGCGGCTACGATGGAGCGTCTTGTGGAGAGGTGAGGAGAGGAGAGTCGCAATACACGCAATACACGCGCAAACAACGCAAATTCTAACCCAATTTCACAGCCTCCGGTCCAGGTTGCTGAGGGCGAGCGTGAACCGAGAGCTTAGCGCGGACGACGAGGCAAGCTTGGCGAGGCTGTTGGCAAGAGCGAAGGAAACCGAAGGGGGGGAGGTGGAGAACACGTCAGCCTACGAGTTCGACAGGAAGTTCCTGTTCCGAGTGCTGGTGCTGGGCAACGCTCAGCTGGCCCAACTTGCTGGCTGCAGAGGACCGAACACGCAGACGAACGCCGCGTGCAGTGGCACGACTCAGGCGATTGGAATGGCCCAGGACATGTTAATTAGTGGAAGGGCAAAGAGGGTTGTGGTGGTGGCTGGTGACAACGCGAGGTGAGTGAGCCAAGGCAAGCCAAGCAAGCATAAAATAAAATGGAATATATCCACTCTAATCTATCTCTTAACTGTAGCGGAGAGACGCTGTTGCCGTGGATTGGCAACGGATTCCGCGCGCTCGGGGCTGCGACAACAGCTGACTCCTTAAGCATGGCTGCGCTGCCTTTCGACAAGAGGCGCAGCGGCATGTTGCTGGGAGCCGGGGGCATCGGCATGATACTGGAAACGCAGAGCAGCGCAATTTCCCGCAACGTTGAGATCAAGTCGAGGCTGCTAGCAACGCAATATTCCAATAGCGCGTACCACGGGGCGGCACTGGACAGAAACCACATTGCGAGAGAGATGGTGCGGTTCTTAACAGACATCGAACTCATTCACGGAATTTCCAAGGCGGAAATTGCCACTCACGGAGTGTACTTCTCGCACGAGACTTGCACCCACGCGAGCCCCGAGAGCAGCTGCAGTGGCAACGAAGTGGCGGCTTTGAGAATTGCCTTCGGCGACAAGTTGCTGAGCAAGTTGCTCATCTGCAACACCAAGGGGTGAGCGAGCGGAGCGCAGGGGGGGTTGAGGAAGACGAGAATGCGAGCCAGCGAGCGAAGCGAGCTACTCACAACTAACAACATTATTCCACTCAATTCTTTTGACTCGCTCGTTTTGCTCTTGTTTCATTAAAAATGCACCTCGCTTCGCTCGGCGCAGTTTCACGGGACACCCCATGGGTGTGAGGTGAGTGTTTAGGAAGTCACAACACAAACACTGCACTGCACAACACAGCACAACACAACACAACTAACCCTTAGCAGCTTCGAGGATGTCACTTGCGTGGAAGTTTTGATGAGGCAAGAAGTTCCTCCTATAGTTAATTATAAGGAGAAGGACGAGAGTTTGGGAGAACTGAACTTGAGCAAGGGCGGACCGTACAACTGTCGGTACTGTTTAAGGTTTGCTGCTGGTTTTGGGTCTCAGGTGGCCTTCGCGCTATATGCCACCTATTAATAGGATCATTAAAAAAAGAAAAATCGGTGGTTCAATCAAATCTACATTTTTTTTATTTTTACACACGACTATTTCCCTCACTCACTGTCCTTCCTCACTAAACGGTAGTAACATACCGCGTCTTACCCGATTTCCAATCCACGTACTCGCTGTGGGTGACCTCAGAGGCGAAGGCCTTTACGAGAGTCTGTTCGGACTTGACAAATTTCTTGCGATCGCGCTCGAGGTTGGAAGAAATTTTGGAGAAGAATTTCTTCGTCTTGCACTCCGGGTGGGGGATGGAGTGGGATTGGATCCACTCAACAATTTGAAGGTTTTGCTTTTGGCGGGTGCCTTTCTTGGACGTGAGGGAATCGATGCGTGAGGGGAGGGCGAGGAGGGCGGCCGTGGTGGTGGTGGTGCTGGTGGCAGAAGAGAGCTTCTCAGCGGCAGAACGATCCGCGAGGAGAGAATTCTTGGCAAGGTTCGAATCGTGAATGTTGTTGGGGAGCTGGTTGAGGGAAGTTAGGTTGTGGTGGGTCGTGAGGGTGGAGAGGAGGGCGGTGTGGTCGGAGGTTGCGGTGGCGAGATTAGCCTGGGAATCGAAAAGTTTCTTTTGAAAATGGTGCACAATGTGCGTGGCCAAGGCTTTGTCGTGGGCGTTTTGGTTTTTGACGAGGGCTTGTTTGGTGGCTTTGAAAAAAGTCTTGGCTGTGGAGATGGCTCTGTCATAGTTTTCCTTGACATTCCTGAATTCCTGCTTCTTCAGGTCCTCCTCGTTCTCGATTTTGGACAAAAACGTCGAGGACTCGAATAGCTTCTTCTGGGTGATCTCGATGTCGCCGTTGGACTCGCTGAGTTGGCTGTCCATGTCTGCTAGGCGATTGCCAAAGTCGGCCTGTGTGATTTTCAAGTTGGTTTGAACGGTGGAAGAGGTGACGGAGACGAGTTTGATCTTGAGAGCGATAATGTCATTTTTCGTTGAAGTGGTGGACATTTTGATGGCTTGGAAGTCGGCAGAGAGAGTGGACGGGTTGATCGGGGTTTGGTCGATCTTGCTGTGGACAGATTGGAGAGTGTTCTTGTAGTCGGTGAAGAATTCGACTGAGAAATGGATGGGGAATGGGTAGGTGTTGGTCAGTGAAGTAAAGTAAAGTGAAGCGAATGCAATCGAGCAACACATATACATATAGACGGACTCACTTTGCTTCTCGTCCTGCTGGGCTGCCTCAGAGAGCTGTTGCATGCTGGTCAAATTTTTGATCATCAAGTTCGTGTTGGCATCGTGATCTTTGAGACCAACCTCACGCTTGATCTGAATCTCAGCGACCGTCTTGTTCTTGTCACGAATACTGGTTTTGACGATTAGAGTTCTTTTCTCATGGAGGTGGACAGTAGCATCCCAGTCGCCAAGCACCGAGGTGGTAGTGGAGGGAGTACCTTGTGGGTTTTCTGAGTTCATGAGGACAATGGGGAAAATCACTATTCCGGTAGAGGTGCGTGTTGTGCTACGTGTAGTACTTGCTGAGCGGAGGATAAACGTTATAAACAAGTTTTTTAGGGAATTTAAATAATCGTTTCTTCACTTTTGCACTTTGTGGCGATTTTTCCTCGTGAAACCTCACACTTATCTTCTCACACTTTTAACCACACCGACCCCCCAATAGATCTCTCAGCGAGCGAATTTTAAAATGACTTGCCAACTTGCGTCGGTATTCACCACATCTCTTGCAATCCTCACCTCAACCAATGACCACAACTCCGGTCCAGATTCCGATTCCAATTCCGTTTCCGATTCCGACTCCAACTCCAACCGCCCATTCCCCCCCCGACAAAAAGCTTTGACATTGCTTCATGAGCAATTGTCTGAACATCTCTTGGCACCACCATCACCATTCACAACTCCTCCTAATCTTATCCAAAAGGTTCTCTTTCTCCTTTCATCCTCAACTCCTTCCTCCCTCCTCCCTTCCCTCCTCAACTCCCTCCTTCTCCTCCTTCCCCTCTTGGATGGAACTGACCCACAAACCCTTGACTCGATGCTGTCGATCGTCCACCATGTCCCCCAGCTCGTATTCAAGTACGTTCAGTACGTCCAGTCCTCCTCCCCTCCGTCACCCGTTGACGTGACGAAGCAGGTCTACGACTCGTTCTCGACGCTTCTCCTGAACGCCTCAACATCAACAACGTCTCTGTTAATCCCGATCCTCGGCACTTTGTCCTCCCTCCCTCCGCGAGAACGAAGTCGAAGCCGGAGCCGAGGTCGAAGTCTCAAGGACGACAAATCATCGACTTCGGAGGAGGACTACCCTGATTCCAAAGCACACGACTTCCTTAACCTCTCACTGGAGTCCCTCCCGCTCGTGGAAGTTTCTGACGTGCCAACAGTTCTGCACTTCGTTTTGAAGGAGTCTTCCGAAATTCTCAACAACAACAGCAACAACAACAGCAACCCTTCCACATCTACACTTCTGACGAAAATCGTCAAATCAATTCGTACTTCCCCAACCTCCTCCACCGATCCTTCCGCCTACCTCCCCCTGCTAACCTCCTCAACCCTCTCTTCAACCCTCCTTGCCACCCCCCTCCTTTCCGACGCTCTCCTCTCGAGCATGCTCGAGGGAGTAGAATTAATCACCGTCCTGGACGTCATAATTTTGACAACTCTCTACGCCGGCATGGGCGTGGGGCAAGGAAACGCAACGTCCAAGAAAATCGAACAGTTCTTGACCGACGCGGCCGCACAACAACCCAGCACAACGTTGAACAGGGTGATCGAAGGTGAGTGAGCGAAGCGAGCGAGCCTTGAGGAAGACGAGAAATATATTCGAGCCACTACTTAACTAACATTATTCTCAATTCGTTCGGCTCGCTCGCCTCCCCCCTGCTCCATTAAAAATACGCCTCGCCTCGCGCAGCGCTCGACGTGTTCAGGGACACCACCCTCACTCAACCGAGCTTTGCGGCATTGCTGCTGGAGCCGTTTTTGAACCTGAGTTTCTTCCTGCTGGTGCTGCCGTGTCGACTAAGTCTAACAACAGCTTCGGTCGACACTTACGTGGGCGAAAAGGGTGCTGAGCTCGTTGTAAGCTGCTTTGAAATGTTCGGCACTGGGGAAACGAGGAGGTGAGCGAGCGAAGCGAGCGAGCCTTGATGAAGACGAGAATACGAGCCACTACTAAACTAACATTATTTTCAATTTTTTGGCTCGCTCGCCTCCCCCCTGCTCCATTAAAAATGCGCCTCGCTTCGCTTCGCTTCGCTTCGCTTCGCTTCGTTTCGCTTCGCTTCGCTCGGCGCAGCGTAATTATCGAACGCGTCTTGGGGTACTCGAGCTCGGGTTTCGTGAGCGTGGCAATTCAGGCGCAAATGGCCGATTCACCGCTGATGAAGAAGAAGAAAGCTGGTAGGAAGAAGGCTGAAGGAACCAGCACCAACACCAACCCGGCGTATTTGGCTCGTCGTGCGGCCGTAATGGCGGCCAAAATTCTGCACACGTTGACGTGTACGGCCCTCCCGCAGCTCACGGTCTTTTCCCACATTCTCGTTGACGAAATCTTGACGAGCATGACCGCCCACGTTGTATCGATTCTTGAAACTAATGTTTCAAGTAGTGGTGGGTTTGAAAACGTTCGGCTTGAAATTTGCTGCGTTTTGGGGGGGGTGCTGGCTGGGGTGTGCAAAGGGGGAAGAGGTATCGAGGAGACTTTGCTAATTTACGTACGGAAGATGCTGACCTCAAGCAGCTCCTCCGGAGAAAGGGGAGACAACGACAACGAAACGCAAACGACCACGAGTGCTCAAATTATAGTTGGGCTAATCATCGCGACTGGCCTGATTGCGACGCGGCGTGAATCAGGGGAGGAGCTAATGTTAGATTCGCGGGACCGGAAATCCGTCGTCGAGTGGGTGGCGAGGGCGATTGTCAACTACCAGGACGAGCACGAGAGTGAGGAGAATGAGAATGAGGTGGGGTTGGACTTGCTCAAAATTTTGGGCTTGGACTTTTTCGAAATTGCGGCGGAGAACGAGAGGGACGTGGACCCGAAAATATATTTCAGGGAAATTGAGAGGGGAATGAAGGGTTTGAGGGTGTTGGTGGAGCGCGGGGTAACAGTGGTCGACGAGGAGGAGGAGGAGGAGGAGGAGGAGGAGGAGGAGAAGATGGAGAACGACAAGGATAATTTTGTCGTTGGGTGGCCCAAGGCGAATGGAAGTGGAGCAAATTCGAAGCTGCTTCTCAACCTAGTCACGAAGAGCTCAAAATCGATACCAACGACAAAACTAATTACAAGAATGATCACGACGTATTTGTTGGTCGGGAAATTGTCAGGGGAACTGGAGGTGGGCTTGAGCGTGAATGACATTCTGCAGGCCGAGATTAGGTTGCCAAAAATAGCCGTGTGCAGAAGTTGTCTGGTGGGCGCGGCGATTTTGAGCGCGACCATCAATGTGAATGTGAATGTGAATGTGGGAAGTTTGGGCAAGTTTGAGGTTGACGGGATTGCGACGATTCTCGACATGCTCGTTAGGTGTGGGCGGGGGGGTTGCGAGGATAGAGTTTTCTTGAAGGAATTGGAAGAATTCGTGATTCACGGAATCACGACACGAACTCTGCTTGCGTTTTTAAATAGTTTTGAAGAGGTTGCAGAGGACGAAGAAGATGAATATGAAGAAGATGAAGAAAACGAAGAAAAAGAAGAAAACGACGAGGAGGGCGACGCAAAAACCCCAAATAATGGTGTAATGTCCAAGCTCCTCGCGCTTGAGATGTTATCGATGAAAATTTCCAACAATGCCATTTCGTGCGCCAGTTTGCTGGCTACATCCAGCTACGCGCTTGCAATGGGCGGTAGCATGTCACCCCCCGATACACAACAATTTGACACACAGACGATTTCCTCTATCACGAAATCCACAAAAACACTGAACAAGATGATGTCGAAGCTGAGGAAGAATTCTTCCGCTGACACGGAATTGTTTACGAGGAATTTATCCGCCCACTACAGTTTGGTAGCAAACTTGTTGGTGCACTCTATTTGCACCCCCGTCGACCTTGCCAACGCGTTTGCACCTAGCACGAGCAGCAGCCCTCTGAGCATAAAGGTGAGTTTTTTGTGATTTTCATTTCCAAATGCTAGACTTAACTTTTTACTTACCCCACACTCCGCTCCGCAGCTCGAAACCATTTTCCTACACTTTGAGAACCAACTAAAAACCACTGACGACTCGACGCTTGCGGCGCAGCTGCTAGACATCCTCACGCATCTCACCATCGGACTGAAAAAGGCCGCGGAAGTGAGCGGGTTGGCGTGGAGCAATCTCCACAGAATCTTCCCAATGAACTGCGATTTGTACCCGGCAAATGATTTGAACTGGAGAGAGAGAGGGTGGAACTCAAGGATAACAGCAGTTCCAGTGTCGTACACGAGGACGAAATTGAATTTGCTGCAGGTGAGCGAGCGAGCGGAGCGGGGGGGGGTTTACAATGAAGACGAGAGAAATATTGACTCGAGATATTATCAATCGCTCGGCGCAGAGTTCACCCCACACCAACGTGCTGAAAAAATGCCTCGAGGGCATCGAGAAGGCTACGGAGTTTGGAAACAATCAATTCCCGGCGCTCAAGCACAATCTGCTGTCGGTTTGGGGCCTTCAAAACGCTGGGAGCGTGGGTTTCATCGAGAAGATGGAGTCGCTGTACGAGGAACTGGTTGCTGAGAAGTTGCAAGACGTCACCGTGCCGGGATTGACGGGGGTGAGCCGGGAGGCGTTCTACGAGATTCTGTGCTGGTGAGCGAGCGAAGCGAGCGGCTACATCCACTACTGAACTAACCTACTCAACTATTTGTTGCTCGTTCGTTTTTAAAGGTTTACGTTAAGCGGGTTAATCGTGGGGGAAGTGGGGGTAGATGGCGAAGGTGGACCTTATGGCAACATTGTCAAATTTTTGGATTTGTTCATTCAGCTCGCAGAACTGGCGACGATCAGGGGGGCGGGGAAGAAGTGCGAAGTTACAATTGCAAAGTGCGGCCTTGTGCTCACGAGGGCGTGCGAGGCGAAGATCAACGAGGCGATTGAGTGGCGGAGGAAGCAGCCGATTGTGTTTGACGACGGCGACGAGGAGGGGGAGGGGGTTGATGTGGCGAGCGTGTCATTTCTGGGAAACTTGTTCAACAAGGTCGGCGAAACAATCAGCGTGGTGGTTGATATCACCAACATGCTGGACAAGAACGCCAAGGAGGAGAAGAGCAAGCGAATGAACACGGCCTTGTTCACGCTCAAGAACAATTTGGAGCGATTTTTGAAGAACTTCTTGACCAATGTCGTCGAGAGCTACGGGCTTCAACCGGTGGAACTGATTGGCCTGGACGAGTGGGGGGAGCGGAAGGAGATCGAGGAGGAGATGGAGCGGGGGAGGAAGAAGGAGGAGAGGAAGAGGGCAAGGGAGTTGGAGAATGTTAATGTTAAGGGGAAGGACAAGATGAAGAAGAGGAGAATTGTGTTGCTGAACAACAATACAAATAATAAGAAGGAGGAGGGGAGGGAGGAGAGCGAGGAGGAGGATAATAATTGGGAGAACGAAGAGTTTGCGGATGACGAGGAGGACGAGGATGAGGACGAGGATGAGGACGAGGATGAGGAAGAGGGTAAAATTGTCGAGGAATTGAGCGACAGTGAGGACGGGTTTGGCGTGGTGGGCGATTGGTGATTTTAAAAATAACGGAGATCGAAACTAGATATTTACTTGGTACTTAACTTAAAATCTAACGAATCCCAACTTGCCGTCGTTCCAGTTTTCGCCCTTGTTGTCACTGTCATTCTCAAAATTTCCATTTTCTTCATCCGAATCTTCCTCCTCAGCACAACAGCTGCAACCCACTGTTTTTCGAGCTGCTTTCAAACTCCAACCCTCTGCAGGTTGGCAGGTGTCTGGCAGCGTCTTGTTGTCGAGCAAGATGGACTTGTGACAAAATACAATTTCGGAAATTAACACTTTCGTGCTGGGTTTTACGTCGATTTTCGCTTTCCACTGAATTCTCCACTTCTCCCAAATTGCTGTCATCGCCGTTACGGTCGATGCGTCGAAAGGTCTGGACTTCCGACCAGTGATGAACTGTATTACGTTTTGGAGGGAGAGCATCGAATTGGTTAATATTTCGAATTTCAAGACGAACGGCAAGTACTCCACGGGATTCGCTCTCCCCACCTTCTCCTCTTTCAATCGGGTGAATGCGTCGACGGCAGAGAGCCACGATTCAACAACGTTTGAGGTGGTGGAGGGGAGGAGGGAGAGGAGGGGGGGGAGCTGGGGAGATATATGGGACATCGTGGAGATTGGAACGGACTTTGGTGTGGATTGGGGAAACGTCGTCGCTGACGAGCAAGAAGAATAGGCAAATACCTGTCGGTCGTGACCGAAGGCGAGCTTCAGGGGACGGAGGAGGGGGGAAATTGTACTGAGGGAGGGGAGGACGAAGGCCACTGTTTTTATTGAAGGGTCGATAGACAGGGATGTCAGGTTGAAAAGAGTTTGGAGAACGGAAGTGGTGGAGGGCAGGGAGAGGATGTCAGTCGAGGCCGCACATGCTGCACCGAGCAAAGAAGATGCGAACACGAATTGATTTGAAAATATTGTTAGTTTAGTAGTGGCTCGCAAATATTTCTCGCCTTCATCAAGGCTCGCTCGCTTCGCTCGCTCACCTACTGGGAGTAACCAGGGGGTCGGGATGATGGGGATTTGGAACAGGGAGGGGAGAATGGCAGAGAAGAGGGAGGTGATGGGGGTGCCAGTGAGATCCGCAATTACGGAATACGTGGTCGTTCGAATGATATTGGAAGAATAAAGGGCGTTGAAGGACGCACAGAAGGACACAAGGGGAACCGTAAGTGTGGTTGGGGTTGAGGTTGGGGTAAGGGGGTTTGGGGAAACTTCAAGGGAAAGCAGAAGATTGTTTGTGTCTCGCTCTTGCCAAATTTTTATTATGCTCAAGGTCATACTCTGGAGCACAATTGTTTTAGTGAGTAAAGTGGCGACAGCTTCAGGGGAAAGAGGGGTTATGTTCGAATGAAGGACGAGACTAGAATTGACATAAGAGGAGGAAGCTGAAACACGTGAAGAAGGGGAGTTTTTGTATTTTCTGAACCAGTATGTTGTGGAGAACGTGATGGTGAGGCTTGCTGCCAAGAGGGTCGCGAGTCCATAAGTTTGGTTCGATTGTTGTGTTTGCATGAAACAGCGTTGTGTGAGGAAACTCGACCCAAGGGCAGCTGCCGACCACAGGTCCAACATCAATCTATGTCAAAATGGAGAGATTCTATAGACGATTCAAAATTTCGTCAGTATTTTATACTGATTATGCTATGCTAAGCATATGCTATGGCAAATAGAAATCCTAAATTATCAGATATGCTATAAATTCCTACAAAATGATTTATAAAATTTCTAAATTGGTTTCTTCAAAACACCGGGGGTTCGCAATACGCAATTACAGAAATACCAGTACAGCAAATGAAAACGATGCCTGCCGCTGTTAAGCGCTCAAGGCGCTCAAGATCCAAACTCTCTGAGCCTGAGCTTTCACCGAAAAGGCAAATTCCACTAAAAAAGAAGAATTGTGCCCCGGCGAAGGGCATTGATGGGGGGGAGGAGAAGGAGAACGAGAGAAAGAGCGACAGCGACAGCGACAGCGAAAAAGAGCAAAATAATAAGAGAAAAAAATTGAAAGTGGTAAATAGAGGTGTGAGTGAGAATGAAATTCAGTGCATTGAACCAAAACTCAAATGTAGAGCTAGCGATGGCAGATTTGAATGCCTTCTACAAGACCCTCAAAGCCAATCTAGAGTCGGCCAAAACGAGAGCAACAGCAAAAGAGAGATCGAGAGCGAGAGCGAGAGTAGCAACATTATAATAATGCGTGTCAAGCGGCCTCGGCTAGTCAATGTTTTAAGCTCCAAGCTGCCACCCACCAAGAAGAAGCAACAGAAGAAGGAAGCGTGCGTCGACTTCGGAGGAGAGTACGTGGTGGGACAGGGGATAGCAAACCACAGGAGGACCTGCCCGGAGAAGGGCAGGTCTGGGGAAAAGGAAGAGGAAGAGGAGGAGGAGAAGGTGAAGGAGAAGGTGAAAGAGAAAAAGAAGAAATTGAAAGTGGTAGATTGTCGCTTTAACGAGAATAATGAGAGTATGAGCATGAGCGAGAGCAACAGCAAGAGCGAGAGCAAGAGCGAGAGCGAAAGCGAAAGCGAGAGTGCAACCGAGAGTAGTAACATCAAAATAATAACGACTCCGCATACGAATACAATACTCACTGAGCTGCCACCCACCAAGAAGAAGCAAATTTCACTAAAGAAGAAGGAAGCGTGCGTCGACTGCGGAGGAGAGTACGTAGTGGGACAGGGGATTGCGAACCACAGGAGGAACTGCCCGGAGAAGGGGAGGTCTGGGGGGAGGAAGGAGGAGGAGGAGGACAACATCCAGGGCATCACCAAGCCTGCCAAGCCTGCCATCCGCCGTTTGGCACGTAAGGGTGGAGTCAAGCGCATCGGTGGCTTGATGATCTACGAGGAGACCGACAGCGACAGCGACAGCGACAGCGACATCCACAGCGACATCTACATCTGCAGCGACAGCAACAAGGAGGAAAGACTCAGCAACCTGGCAACATACGTGGTTGAGTGTGGCGGAACGAAAGAAATGCTGGCCGAGTGGACCATTAAAATTGAAATCCGGAAAAATCCAAAAAAGGTTAGAGCCGATTACCACTTCATTAACAAGGATGGTAAACGGTTCCGCTCCAAACCCGAAGTTGCGCGATTCTTGAAGTTGTTGGCTCCAAATGTGAAAAGGGCCTTAAATAGCAATAGCGATAGCGACGAGGAGGGAGAATACCACCCAATTGTCGGCGACAAGATCGCAATACATGTCCCCGCTGACCCCCCTAATCCCGCGGGTTATTACTTGGCCCGCGTGAACTCCTTGAAATTCGTCCCGAAGGGTTGGTCAATCTCGGTGAAGTGGGACGACTGCGGGGCGATTGAAACGCTGTTGAATCCGAAATGGAGGGAGCTTGAGACTGGATCCGACGACGACACCACCACCACCACCACGAACAACAGCACAATTAAAAAAGCAACAACGAAAAAAAAGTCCCCCAAACCCAAACCCAAACCCAAACCAAAACAGCCACAGCTTCCAACGCTGAAGCTAGCCACCCTCCCCCCAGCTCTAGAGGACTTAGGCGACGGAAAATGTCCTCCCGTCACCTCCCTTGACCCGAATTTCATCCCTTCAATCCTCAACGGCGGCTATTTCGGCTTCGGCTCCACCGCGTTGGCTGCCCAGAAGGGTCTCACGGATCCTGGCTGGAGCATGTTCTTCCACAAACTAACGCCCCAGATCTTCTACGACGTAGCAGCTGTCACCCCCGGCGACGATCGACGATTCTTCTTTAGCGCTATCACACGTGCTCGCGAGGTCATGGAGGTGATTGCCGGTAGGGCAGTTGCAATTACTCTCAGGTGAGCGAGCGGAGCGGGGGGGGGGGGGGGTTGAGGAAGACGAGAAATATAAACGAGCCACTACTAAATTACCTTATCCCAACTCAATTCGAATTCGTTTGGCACCTTCTTCGCTCGGCGCAGCGGGTTGAGGTTGCATGTTGACATCCACGGCGACAACAACACGAATCACTTGAATATGTTGCTCCCCGTTGTCAAGATCAAGGACGCGACATTGTTCAAAATTTTGCACGACAGACAGTATACGACAACCGGTGTGCTGAAGAAGGCGAGTTTGAAGAGTTTGGGAAGTGTGTTGAGCTTGTCGACTCCTTGCAGCTTGATGCTGTGGCAGAAGACGCACTTGTCGGTTCCAGCGGACGGTGAGCAGACCAACTACTGTCACCGCAGAGACAAGATCAAGTTAATGCTGTCGCCTGGTCAGATCTGCGTCTTCGATGCCGGCACGATTCATTGCGGCTTGGGGCGAGGGGAGGTGGTCAATGCCAAGGCGGGCGAGCCCCCCATTAATTGCGACTGCTGCAATCCCGAGGTTGGCAAGGATTTGAGCGTGAACAGGTGAGCGAGCGAGCCTTGTGAAAAAATTGCGAGGCGACGACTAAACCACTCCTAAACCACTCCTAAACCACTCCTAAACCACTCTTGCTCTCGTGCTTCGTTATAAACGCAGCGATCCTCGCAAATCTCGCTTCTCGCTTTGCTACGAGTGCGAGTCATTGATGGACACTGTGCGCGGACATTTCTACTTGGAAGAGGACGTTGTTAGCACCTCCACTAGCGGTGGCGAGAGGAGCTCGACGAGGGTGAAGGAAAGCAGGGCCACCAACACACGGGGAGATATGAACATATTCGAGTGCGGGTTGGATTGCACCCTGTGCGGCCCAACACATGAAACCATAACCGAGAAATGGTGCGACGCCAAGCGCAATGGGAGGAGATCCAGCAACTCGACCGGGGTGGCCAGCGAGGAGCCTGCTGATGTGGTGGGAGGAAACCTCGGCGAACTGGGGTGGGTGTGCTTGGATTTAAACGACCCGAACTTGGTGAACATGGAGACGCTGAACAGCATTCCTGAGACAAGTTGGGCAAAAATTTTCAACACGGAAGGGTTGGAAAAGAGCGAGGCGCAGCCTGGGTTCAGGCAGCAGTGCGAATTGAGAGGCGCGGAAAGTAAAGGGTTGCTAAGCACGAGGCCGAATTTGCAGAAGATTATCAAGAGCGTGGAGGAGAGAGCGTTGCCGGTGGTCCAAAAATTAGTGGGGTATAGGGTTAGAGCGGAGAATCCTGTCTTGCTGAGGACGCAGCCGTGGACGGATACCCAAGATCCCCACCGAGATTGGAAGAGGTCTGCTTTGGTGCCCGTTGAGGGTCGTTTGGAAGGGTTAGATAATAAAAAAAATGTATTAAAAAAATGTATTTAGGGAAAGAGACTTTTGTTTGAGTTGCTAGTTGGTGGAGGAGTAGTTGGTGCTTTTGAATTCGGAGGGAGGGTTGTTGAAGTTGTTGTTGTTGTTGTTGTTGTTGTTGTGGGGGATTCAATTTTAGACCTCTTCACCGGACCGCCGTTAGCTTTTATGGTAGACAGCATGTTGCGCTTGCCTTTCGTCTTGTTCTTTTTGTGGTTTCCATTGTTGTTGCTGCTGCTGTAGTCGCTCTCGTCCTCCGACGCAGATTGCTGGCTCAAAGAGCATAGGTTCTTCTTTGGAGCGGGGGATAGGCAAACGATGGAGTTTTTTCGGCTGTTCTGACTGTTCGAATCGTCGTCGTCGTCGTCGTCGTCGTCGCCGTCCATACCATTTAAGTTGTTGCTGCTGCCGAGATAATTGTTGCGTGGCCTGATTTGAGGCGCCGCGGGAGAGGACTGACGAGAGCTGCCCCCATTAACGTTGACGCTCTGAAGCTGCTCAGCCTCGAAGTGCTTTTTCTGCAAGTCCTTCAACACTTCCTCGAAGCTCACTAGCGCCAACGTTCCCCGTTCGTGGTCCTTCACGAAGAGGCGGAAGAGCTTCTCCTGAAACAACCTCGGAATGTGCGCCATGTACACACTTTCGCTCAGCTTGGTGGCGGTTGGCAGCAAGTTGGCGGCGACGTCCAATTTCGTGAGAGTGTCCTTTGGCAGGAAGCGCATCATGTTCACGGGGTTCATGTCTTTCTGGCCGTGGTGGATTTTGCTTCGTTCGACGATGATTTCGTCGGGGGAGAGGGCCACGGTGTGTGGGTTTGGGTTGTCAATGGTTGATTGCTCGGATATTATTCGTTTGGACGCTTGGACGACCAGGCTGATGATAAACGAGGAGGTGGTGTTTTTGTCCCAGAGAGATTTCAGCGCGGAGTCCTGCGCCGGCGCCGGCGCCGAGCGAAGAAGGTGCCGTGGGTTTAGTTAAGTAATGCAGTTCTATTACAATTTCCGCTCGTTCGCTCTCTCACCTCGTTCATGTCGTTGTCGCTGTGCATCACGCAACACTTGTAGAGGTCCCGCGAGCGGAGCCTCTTAAGGAGCTGCTGTGCGGGGAACAGCTTCGGATCCACGGAGATTTCTATTACGTCAAGGATCGAATCCTGCGCCGAGCGAAGAGAGCGGGTTAGTATAGATCGTTTCCTCAACCCCCCCCCCCGCTCCGCTCACTCACCTTCAGCAAAACGTAGCTGTCCGGGTTCTCCATTGCCGTGCTGATGCGCTTGAACACGTTGGGGTCTTTCGTTGGGATTTTTATATGAGGGTCGGCCAACGTTAATATGTCGCAAACCATAAACTCGACCGCCTTGACTGTCTTGTGGGTGTACACCTGACTGTGCATCGAGAACCGGAACTTGAAGAATTCCATTGCCTTCACCGCTAGCTTCTCTGGCCAGCAGATCATGTAGTGCAGGTTAGGTTTCGTCCGAGCTGCCGTGTGCCGAGCGAAGAAGGTGTGAAGTAAATTTGAATGTGGAATAATGTAAGTTTTTTTAGACAAGCAACACCATACACTCACTGCTCACTCACCATTCGAATTCCCACCCCCCTGCCCCTGCACCAACCTCGAACACTGAAAGCACTTGTCCGGCTGGGAGCACCGCCCCTTCGCCACGAACGCCTCCTCCAGAATGATGTTGTCAATCTGACCGCTTCCCTTGGCGCGAACCGAGTCGCGGGCAAAGTAGTCCATCTTGTCGACATCGAGCCCGCTGTGCCTGTTGCTCACAATGTCGTACAGGAACTCCTTGTCGAGGTGGCGGCCCATGAAACCAACCTCACGCGCAAAAGGTTCGCACGTGATCATTTCCTTGATGAAAATTATGTCGCGGGTGGTGAGGACGTTTTTCGGCGAAACGGTGAGGCCCTTGCGATCGAGGACGCCAAACGTCGCGGCGTTGTAGCCGTCGGAAATTTGCCGGAGTGGCAGGTCTATTTCTTCGCCCGCAGCAACGGTGAGGGGGTGACTCTTGCTGCACCGAGCAACAAGGGGTTAGTTCAGTCAGTGGTGGATGGATGTGGTGGTGGATGTATTGCTCACCTAGTCAGAACTTTTTCGTTTACTGCAGCATTGAACTTCTCCATTCGGGGTTGCAGCCCAAGATCGTTGAGAACAGCATCGATCATCATTACTGGGAAATGGAAATGGAAGTGGGGGTGACGGGTTAGTGTAAGTAATGGGCGACCGAACGAGTTAAAGATATTTATTACCCACCTGACCCATCCTCGTGAGTCCAGTCAACATTGTTGTTGATCTGCGATCGAAAGGTGCCGTCGTAGACGTGCGAGAAAGGACCATGACCGAGGTCATGGCAAAGGCCCGCAAGCTTTACGCACATTATATCCTTCTCAGTAATCTTGAGGGACTTTTGCTTATCTTTGATTTTGCGAGCCAGTCGCTCCGCCAAATGTGCCACTCCAAGACTGTGCTCAAAGCGGTCGTGCTTAGCGTTTATATACACATACTCAGCCAGACCCAGTTGCTTCAAAGCACGAAGTCGTTGGAGGGGTCTTGTAGAAAGAAAGGTTTGTATCAAAGGATCCAGAGTAATTGTCGTGTGAATATCATCGTTCGTTCTGGTGTTTGTTGTGGGCAGCTCTCTCAGATTGAAGGTTTCCATGGTAGGGAGGACAATTAATGCTCAAATTCGGTTTGTAGCATAGCGTTGTTCAAAGCGGTTCAACTTTAATAATCTTGACAGTTTTGCACACCATTATAGTGTTTTGTCGTTGCATATTTGTATGTTGATCATCGTTAGTTTAATGCTCGCGATTAATAGCTTCCGGCTAATACATAGAAGTCAGTTTGTACAAAACCTCAATGTTCGACTGGCATCAACCACAGTAGACGACCACGATCACATAAAGCAGGTTATTAAAGCGGAGCTCAAGAAGCTCTCGAAGGCGCAAGTGTCCCTGACCACCGAGGCTTTAAACAGTAAACGGTGCGAAGAGTTTTCAAGCCGAGCGTCTTTGATTGTCTCGAATCTCTATCGAATAGATTCCACCACTAAGCAATCAATCGTTGTAGAAAGTTACGACGACGAAGGACACCCGTCCGAAGTTCTTCTCAAATTCAACACTGAGAAATTCTCGTCTCCTAAGGATGAGGCTGACTGGTTGTTCACTAAAGCGAGGAAGATGCGCCGGGGTACTGCTGTGGTCTCGGACCTCCTCAAATCTAACGAGAAAAAGCAGGCTTTCCTCGAACAAGCACTCTCTTCACCACTGCCAACAGAGGAATTGAAAGACCAGCTGATCTCTTCCAAGCTCACTTCCATAACGAGTTTCTCCCCTCCTTCTCCCTCCCCCACCCCCACCCCCCCCACCAAAAACCAACAACCCCCCTCCAAACCGAAAGCGGACAACTACCGTCAGTTTTTTGGTCCTGCTTCCGAAAACAAACTAGAAATTCTCGTTGGCCGAAATCGCAAGCAGAACGAGAAGCTTTCCTTCTTCGTTGCAAAAAACAAGGATGTTTGGGCCCACGCTCGTGGCTGTCCTGGTGCGCATGTGGTAATAAAAAATCGAGCGAAGAATGTCGAGCCCTCATTTTTCCCCGAAACGATTCAGCTCGCCTCCAACCTGGCGATTTTCTACTCTAATAACCGTGACGACAACAAGGCCGAAGTTACATTCAGCGAACCGAAGCACATAATGAAACCCAAAGGCGCCCCGCTGGGCACAGTGAAGCTCCGCCATGAACTATTTGTGCGCACCGGTTTTCCATCTGACGTACCTCAAGAGTGCAAGGACAAGCGTGCCGAGGGCACCTCCGCTGACACATACAGTTGATAATTTATAGTTCAAGATGGCAAATTATTCTTTAGATAAACAAACTCTTGCACATTCTCCCTCCCCCCTGTCTCATTTATTTATTCTTCGCAGCCAACATTTGTATGTCCTGCGCATCCCTTGCCCTCTCCAACAAAAACACCTCCTTGCCCCTTGCCTTGAACCTGTCAATCTCGACCTGTGCGAAATCTCTAAACCGGCTATCGTCCTCGGCCATGACCGCCTTGGTCTGCTCGTCCCTAAGCAGCTCGTTTGCTCGCTCCTCGGCCTTCTTCCTCTTGTTCGCCTTCACCTGACTTTCCTGGCTCCTCCTGATCTCCCAGTTCTTGTCCCATCTGTCCTGCGCCTCCTTGCCCTGCTCGGCCTCGATTTCGGCGTTGCGTTCTTTCCAGTGCTGCGCCGAGCGAATTCATGCGAGATTGTGCGCATTTTTAACGAAGCACGAGAGCAAGAGTGAATTAAGAGTGGGTTAGTCGTCGCCTCGCACTCTTCTGTCACAAGGCTCGCTCGCTTCTCTTCGCTTCTCTTCGCTCGCTCACCTCCGCAAGAATCTGCGCCTGCTTCGTCTCGGCGCCCGCCCTCTCCTTCCTCAGGTGGATTTGCAATTGGCGCGACTTGTCAATTGCATTGTACTGCCGCATCGCCCTGTCCTTCCTCATCGCCTGGTCGGCGATGTAGGCCTTCTCGGTTTCCTCCTTGTGCTGCGCCGAGCGAAGAAGGTGCGAATTAAATAGAGTGGAATACGTGTTTAGTTTAAAGGCTCGTCTCGTATAAGTATATTCAAGGCTCGCTCACCTTCTCCAGAATTCGGTCCTCCTCCACCTTGAGCGCGTTCAAATTCTTTGTCGCCTCCTCTATTAATCTCATTCTTATTCTCTGCCTATCTTCGAAATGCTTCTTCTCCAACTGAGCCCTCGCCTTGACAATTTTATCCATGCTCTCGACCTGCCCCTTCCTCCTGTCGGACTCCACCTGCTCAACCTTCAGGAGCTCCTTCCGCAAGTCCTGCGCCGAGCGAAGAAGGCGCCAAAAAAAAAGAATTGAGTGGGATAATGAATGTTAGTTCAAAAGTGGATGTAGCCTTTATGTCTGTAGCCATTTCGCCGGATTCATCGCGAGTATTCTCGCCTTCCTCAAAGCTCGCTCGCTTCGCTCGCCCACCTTCAGGTTCATGTTAGCCTTGAGCATCTCCTCGTTCTGCTTCCTCGCCGCGGACTGCTTCTCTAAATGTGTCTTCTGTTCAGCGACGATGTCGTCCTGGACCATTTGCTTGATCAGTTTCCCTTCAGTGTGCTGGTCTTTTAATTTTTGGATGAGGTTTTGCTTTGTGTCCTCGAGCTGGCGCGATTGGATAATTTGGATGTCTTTGTGCTTCGATTTGCGTTTTTCCACGTCGGCCTTTTCTCTGTGTGGGTGTGGGGGTGGGATTTTGCTTGTTAGTGGAGGATTTAAT
>Ga0302114_10000714_pt1 | contig 22865 bp, 10 predicted proteins | sample AG5_Surface_MG_FD_203107 | JGI IMG/M metagenome (GOLD analysis project Ga0302114, IMG submission 203107) | Marine microbial communities from Western Arctic Ocean, Canada - AG5_Surface | ecosystem: Environmental > Aquatic > Marine > Oceanic | place: Canada: Western Arctic Ocean | collected...
GAGGCACCGCGTCTGAGTGGAGTTCAGTTAATCCTACGCTTGCAGATGGCGAAATGGGAATTGAAACCAACACAAAATTATTTAAGATTGGCAATGGTTCCGATACTTGGAATAATTTAGATTATGGTGGACTCAAAGGAACCCAAGGTCCAACAGGATATGTTGGATCAATAGGTCAACAAGTTGTCGATAATGTATTGTATGTTAGTAAAAGTGGAAAAGATACTAATGTAGGAACATCCATCGGCCAATCTAAATTAACTATCAAAGGTGCTCTTGCTATAGCAACTCCTGGTACAACTGTTTTTATCAAGAGTGGTGACTATACAGAAATTAATCCTATGATCATTCCTGAAAATGTTGCTATACTTGGCGATAGTCTTAGAACAGTTACTATTAGACCAAAAACTAGATCAGCAGATATATTCTATATAAACAATGGATCATATGTCGGTCAAGTTACATTTAAGGATCATATTGCGCCATCGGCTGCTGTTTCTTTTAATCCTGACGGCAGCACCGGCGCAATTACTACAAGTCCGTATGTACAAAATGCTACGTCAATGACAACTACTGGAACAGGTATGAGAGTTGATGGTGCTTATGTAACTGGACTACGAAGTATGGTTGTTGATGCATTCACACAATACAATCAAGGCGGTATTGGCATACACATGAAAAATGGAGGAAATACGCAACTTGTATCAGTTTTTACAATTTGTACTGAAACTGGGTTTCTTTGTGAAAGTGGCGGGTTTTGTTCAATTACTAACTCTAATTCTAGTTTTGGAACTTTTGCATTAAAGGCAGACGGAGTAGGAGCAGAAAAATATTCAGCTAAAACAGTTAACACAGTAACATCTACAAATTCCTTTATAATGGATAATCTAGTAACAAAACCAAGTGTCGGTGATGCTGTAAAATTTGAAGGAGATCCTACATATTATACTGTAAACAGTTCAACAAGTTTTACTAGTGGAAATACTACAATTGTTGCACCAAATTTTAGTTCGCAAGCATCAGGAAAAATAACATCACGATCAAATATATACGATGCAATATCAACAATACTAGTTGATACTATCGATCACCTTAATGAATTTTATGCTAGATTAAATCCATACGATCAGGCAACATGCGAAAGAGATGTTGGGTATATGATTGATGCAGTAGCATACGATATGTTATTTGGAACTAATTACAATTCGGTAACCGCTGGAAAATCTTACCAACGTGCTGCTGCTATTCCAGCAAACACTGTTGCACAATCTTCTGCTGCTATAAAATATTTAAAAACTCAAGCACTAGCACTAACAGGTATTACCGGAGTTACAAATCCAACAAATAGAGTAACCAATGGATTTAATGAAATTAACGATATATTATTAAATGGATTAACTAGTGCAGATAACTTGGTATTTCCAACACCAAGTACACTTCCAACTACTGAGGCAGTTGAAGCTAAAGATCAATTGGTAGTAAACAAAGCGTTTATTCAAAGAGAAATTGTTGCTTTTGTTGATGAAAATTTTCCAACTTTATCTTCATCAGCAACATATGATTCAGCAAAGTGTTCAAGAGATGTTGGTTATATTGTTGATGGATTATGCTATGATATTATGTATGGAGGTAATAGCGCCAGTGTACAAGTTGCTAGATCTTATTTTAAAAACTTTAATGATTCAACTATTGGCGACATACAAATTGGTAGTGACCAAATAATAGCAACAGCCGCAGCCTTTAACAGATTGGGACAAGTTGTTGGAGATTGTGTAATTGAAGCAGACGTAGTAAAAACATCTGTTGGCGGAGTAGCATATGGTCTTATTCAAAATACTGCCGGCACTCCAGCAACATCAACTGAAGTTGATGAATTATCAGGGTTGTGTGCAATTGTTGAAAATGCTATTAGAGAAAATAGTGATGCTAACATTCCTGCTGTAGTTTATCCTTCAGTTGCATGGTCGGCAACTGAATACCAAACAGCTAGACTTGCATTAGTTAATGCAAAATCAACTTTACAAACCGCAGTAACTACGTATCTTGATACTGAGTACACTGGGTTAGTATACGATCAATTTAAATGTACCAGAGACTTAAAAATTATTCTCGAATCAGTAGCCGACGATATGATTTTTGGAACAAATTATCAAACTAGGTCAGCAGCTCAATCTTACTACAGAGCATCAGCTGCAACAGTTACATCAGACCAACTAGTTGAAACTGTTGCTGCTATTAAATTTGCCCAAGCAGAATTATTAGCAGCAGTGCCAGATGATACTAATGTCCAAGGTAGTGTTGACGACAATATAAACATAATAACAGATGCACTTTCAAACGGATTAAGCGGCCTTCCGGCACTAACATTACCTAGCCCAACAGGTGCTTCAACAGATGTTTTAAATGCAAAAGCAACCTTAGTAGCTAATAAAGAATTTTTAGTCGAGGATGGCATTGCATATATAGCTAACACATATGAAAATTTTACTTATAATAATACTAAATGTTCTCGTGATATAGGATTAATTATTGATGGAATTTCAGATGATATTGCATTAGGAACTAATTTTAATAGTGTTTATTTAGGATTATCGTATCAACGTGCATATGATACTAGTATACAAATAGCCGAGCAAGTGCCACAAACAATTGGAGCATTTGAATTTGCTAGAGATTTAGCAAACACTTATATTTCAGCTGCTACTTCAGCTGAATATACAGCATTATACCGAAATACCATAAGTTGGGACGAAGTAGTTGATGTATTACAAAATGGTATAGCTTCTGCAAATACAATAACATGGACAGATCCAAGTGAAGTTGATACAATAACTAGAGTTGAAAGAAGTTCCAACGTAGTTACAATTACTACAGCAGCAGCACATGGATTAACAATTGGCGATATTGTAGCAATATCAGCTACTGATGTAGGTTATGATGGCACTTTTACTGTTTTAAGCCTACCGTTAACTACTAAATTTACATATGCACTTAATGCTGATGATAGTGCTAGTGCAGCAGATACAGGAACAGTAAGGCACACAAACAAAGATGTAAAAACTAATGCAAGACTGCAAATGCAAAACAATAAGACGTTTATTGTAGGTAAAGTAATAGAATATATTAATGCTAACACACCGCCAGCAGGTTACAATCAAACAACATGTGAAAGAGATATAGGATATGTAATTGATGCAATAAGTTATGACTTACAATACGGTGGAAACACAGCAACTCGAATAGCTACATTATCATATTTTGATGGCGGTGGGAACGCAGTGTTACAGTTAGCACAACGAACACCAAGTCAGAATGCATACATTGAATTAGGTGCAATTTTAGGTAGTGTGATACTAGAAACATACACTGGACAAAATATATCTGGAGAACCAGCTACTAGTGCAGAAGTAACAGAAATTAATACGTTGATTACTGTTGTTAAAGATGCAGTAGCAGAAGAAACACTATCTGATGCAACCATTCCTGCTAAATCAGCGCCTGACATTACATGGGCAACGCAAGTATATCAAAATGCTGCTGGTGCATTATCAGGAAACAGGGCAACTATACAGTCAAGTACTATTACACATATCAACGATAATTATGTTAATTTTACATACAGTAGCGACAAGTGCAAAAAAGATTTAAGATTTATAATTGATGCTATAACATATGATTTACTGTACGGCGGCAACACCGAAACAGCTGATGCAGCTGATGAATATTATTCAGGAGGATATTTGGTTATTCCAACAGCTCAAAGAATTATTACGTCAAACGTATACAAACATGTGAAAAGCGTAGCTAGTGATTGTATTTCAAGTACAAGTGTTACAAAACAAATTGGCAATCCTGAATCGCAAACTATTGGTACACCAGCTACTAGTGCTGAACAAACTACAGTCAATGGATTGTTTGACATTGTCATAGACCTAGTAAAAAATGCTTACCGTAGCACAGTTACATTAGAAGAAACTATAAACACTACAGTATTAGATAATACTAATGTTACTTTCCATCAGTATAGTTTGATTACAGCAAGTGGACATACATTTGAATGGGTTGGAGCAGGCACTAACATTAACACAGCTCTGCCAAGTCTTGGAGGTGTTCCTATAACTGAAAACCAAGTTGTTGAAGTTAACCAAGGTAAAGTGTATTACACTGGTACTGATCAAGATGGAGATTTTAGAATTGGTAACGACTTTGTTATAAATAGAAACACCGGCACAATTGAAGGAAGAACGTTTACCAAGAGCCTCTTCGCACGGTTAACACCGTATATCTTGGCTATAGGAGATTAAAATGGCTGACGCAACCCCTCTAAACATTTTTAGGACAAAGGTAGTAGAACTAACTACAGCAGAACAAACTATATATACAGCGCCGACTGGATATAGTGGAATTATCTTAGGTGCGCAGGTTACTAATATTGCAAATGAATTTGATAATGTTAACACAGCTGAAAGAACAAGTGATGTTGCTACAATTACAACTTCAGCAGCACATACCTTACAAATAGGAAACATAGTTGTGGTTAATATATCTGACGCTACTTATAATGGCACAGTTACTATTTTAAGCGTACCGTCAACTACTACTTTTACATATGCAAATGTTGATGCTACAGATCCAACTAAAGCTTCGGCATCAGTAACAGGAACAGTAAAAAATTCAAATAGAGCAAGTATTACATTTGTATTAAGAAAAAACAGTATTGACTATACCATGCTTAGAGAATTCCAAATACCTCCAAATGATGCAGCTGAAGCAACTACAGGTAAACTAGTTTTAGAACAAGGATCGTCAATAAAAGCAACAGCAAGTGTAAACAGCAGTTTGAACCTTATAATAAGTTTACTGGAAACAACGAATGAATAAAGCAAGACTCATAAGCGGAAAGGTTAAAAAATCTACAGGGCTGGATCTTGATCCAAACCGTTATACTTTTTTAGACTTATCTAATGCCGAGCCAGATCTTGGATTACCAGAAGTTGATGGCTATGGTGTTATTAGTAATCGTGATGGCACAAGAAGCTGGGGCAGCGTAGGCGGAGATACTGGAGCATTTTCTTTTACTGGTAGTACAATGACTACTAGTGATAGTAGCGATATACGTATTGTACAAAACGTTGTAGCCGAAAGCGATCTAACAGTTGAAAATACATTACGTGCAAATGATTTTGTAATCACTGGTGATACTATACTAGCTAATCTTTCAGTTACTGGTAATACTACATTAAGTGGAACAGCAACAATACCTTATTTAAAAACTGAAAGTATATCTAGTACCGAAAGTAGTATGATTACATTTGATACTGGTCTTTTGGTATACGGAAATTTAGAAATTTCTGGAACTATTGATTCTGATGACAGTTCTGCAATTACTATTATACCTTCTGTTATAACAAACAGTGACCTAACTGTTGAAAACGACTTGATTGTGAATAATGATGTTACTATACAAGGCAATCTTACTGTTAACGGATCACGTACTACAGTTGATACAGTCAATCTTACTGTAACTGATAAGTTAGTTGAAATAGCAAAAGATTCGCCTAATGCTGCTGCAACCAGTGGTGCAGGCATTATACTAGACGGTCCTGCAATACGCCCAAGTTTGCTTTATTCTAGTGTTGATGATGCGTGGAACTTTAATAAAACTTTAAATGTTCCAATGTTGTCAACAGGAGATAGTTCTGCATTATTAATTGACGTAGGATTAACAGTACAATCAGATATAAATGTTGAAAATGATTTAATTGTAAGAAATTCTATAAGAGTAACTGAAGATGTCACAGTTGGTGGAAATGTTACCGTAAGTGGTACAACAGATACAGCAAAACTATTAACCAATGATATTGCTAGCAGCGACAGTAGTGATATACAGGTTAAAAATAACCTTGTAGTACAAGGCGATATAACTGGACAAAACAACATATACACAACAGGATATGTTAATGCAACTACTTATTTTGGTGATGGCAGTAATCTTACTGGTGTAGTATCATCTGGTACTGCTAGTTTAACTATTAGTGACAATGCACCGGCTGCGCCGGTTAATGGCGAGTTATGGCTAGATTCAACTTTAATGACATTATTTGTGTATTATGTAGATGCAGATAGCAGTCAATGGGTTCAACCTAAACCTACTCTTCCGCCAAGTCATGGCGCTGGAGCAACATCATGGACTGTGGTAACTAGCGCAACTTATACAGCCGCAACTGGTCAAGGTTATCTAGTTGATACAGCAAGTAATGCTGTTGAGATATCATTGCCAGCAAGTGCCGTTGAAGGACAAGAATTTAAATTAGTAGACGCCGGCGGCAATGCAGCCACTAATAATATTACAGTTAATAGGAATGGACACGCCATTGCAGGCGACAATACTAATTCAGCCAATATAACTATTAGTACCGCCCGGGCAGCACTTGCATTAGTATATTACAATACAACGCAAGGATGGGTATATACAGAGGATGTTACTTAATGGCACTTAATTTTCCAAATCTAGATCTGACTGATGGCCAGGTATTTGAACCAACAACTAGCCTAAAATATACATGGAATGCCAGTGCCAATCGTTGGGACTATGTTCCTGCACCAGCAGGGTATACTGGATCGGCTGGAGCGGACGGAGCCGATGGTGCTGATGGCACAGACGGCACAGACGGCACAGACGGTACAGACGGTAATACTGGCACAACAGGTGCAACTGGCGCAACAGGCGCAACTGGAGCAAGTGGTGCTGTTGGGTACGACGGATCAAAAGGCGATTCAATTGACGGCGCAACTATCAGTGGCGATGATTTAATACTATCACTTGATGATACAGCCAATACTTCACTTAATGCTGGTAATGTAAGAGGTCCTGCAGGCAACCAAGGAGCAGTCGGAGCACAAGGAATATCCGGTGCACTTACTACGTTTATCTCACAATCAGATACTCCAACCAGTTATACTGGTCAAGGAGGCAAATTTGTTGCTGTAAATTCAGGTGCTACTGCATTAGAATTTGTAACCGGTGGTGGTGGTGGTGGCGCCACTACATATGCAAAAACCTATTACTACCAAGGTACCACTGCGATAACAGTTGGTACTACTAGATTATATATACATGCAGACGGAACTATTACAGACATAAGAGGATATTTAAGAAATTCAGCTACTAGTGCAACAGGTATACAAGTTAATAAAAACGGTTCAAGTGTCAATGGATTTAATATTCCAGGAAATCAAAACAGTTATTATCAAACAGGATTATCATTATCAATATCGGCTAATGATTACATAACCGTTGACATTACTACTGGGTCAGTTGCATCTGATTTGTATGTAACTTTGATATACACTGCATAAATAGAAGTAACGGAGAATATAATGACACAACGAATAACAGTAACAGACACTAATGATATTGAAAAGGTATTTGATATTGAATTTATAAATGCTAACATGGTTCACATTTATCAAGTAACAGGGCTCGATAGTCCTGAAGTAAGAGTACTTATGATCGCACAACCTTACCACACTAATGGTGATGGTACTAATCGTCCATGGAATGATGAAGATGATGCTGTTGCATGGTTCAACGCAAGATCAGGAGAGATAGGATAATGCCAAAAATTGCACAATCAAATAGAACTAACGGTCATATGGTATTTGAAGATCCAAGACCAGGCAATGCTACAATTTATTTACAAACTCATGCACACGAGATGACTTCATTGAGTCCGTTGTTTGGAAAATACATGTCGACTGACACAGATGGTAGTCTTATCAGCCCACAAGGATACCCTGGTACGCTATCGTCTAATTCGACCCAATTTGGGTCAGACATTAACGGTCACGATGGTTCGATGTTGCAGCTTACCAAGGATACAATACATGTTTACCATTCAGAGAATACAACTGGAAATAATCGACTTCATAATATTGATTGCGGTCAGTTTTATTCAATAGATCCAAATGAACCAGCTAGTACATTAAGGTTATTCACCGGAGGTGGAGACACAGAGATTATGTCTCAGGAACACGGAAATATGTCTAGTAATTGGAATGATATAAAATTCTGGCACAATCCAGGAGCAACTGAATTATACGATACTAAACCTGGAGGTAGCTATGAGGCAAGTTACTATTCAAGCGGTCCAAATAACAACTGGCCAGTTGTTAGACGCTATAATCACTTAGACACTGCAACAAACACTCTTGTGGGTATTGGATCATATATTTATACCTATTCGCCAACCTGGCAAGTTGAATACCCAAAGTTTCAAGCTGTTACTAACTCTGGCTTCCCCTTCAATACTGCCGGACCATCGCAGGTAGTGGACTCCACTGTTGGAGTTCAGACCAATTTCCATGGCGTCTGGATGGGAATGTCAACAGACAACAAAGCACTATTTTTCCTGCAAGATCACCAAGACATTGATATCAACACACATAAGATTTACAAATATGATATTACTACCAATACTGGAAGTTTCACTTATGAATGGAGCGTGGCAACTACCACTGCCGGCGGCCACGCCGGCGCCCGAACAGCCGCCAACTCCGGCACAACTGTTGCAAATCATTTCTTTACTCCTAGTAAATTTCACGATACTGCTACTACCGCAATCAAAGCATTTTATGTTCCTAGTTTTGATGCTAGCCAAAATTATTATCCTCACTATTTTACATGGAACACCGCAGACGATACAGTTACTAGATTTTCTGACACAACACCAAGAAACACTGGAGACACTGCTGCATATGCAAGTAGTACACATTTTAATAATTTTGCCGGGTCACAGTGGGGGTGGTACAACAGTGCTAAAAGCAGCATATGTTTTAACGAAACATTTTTCTGGACAGCAACTAGTACACGATATATGTTGTTAGGAGTGGTAACAGGCAGAACAGATGCAAACGATGGCAATGATAATGCTAGAACTTTTGTTACATTCACAATTGACGGTAGTGATCCTAAAAAAATACTATATCATTCAAAATTCACTGTACCAGCAACAGCTAAGAATATGGTGTTTTTAAATGATGCTCGTACTTTATTAGCAGTAGTAATGTCAAATCAAACTAATCTATATAGTTTTACTCCAGCAACAGGATTTGCTCTTGCTACTGAATTACCACTAAGAGTATGGGCAATAGGACGTGACAGGCAAGACCGAATGTGGGCAGCCACTGCTGGTATATCTTCTGACTATGCAGATTTACATCTTATTACACCAAGTCTTCCAGTTACAGTTAACATTGTTCCAGCATCTACAACCTATAACTATACAGGTACTACACTTAATTCAAACTTTACACTGGCTACATTAGATACTACCGGAGCTAGAGTATCAACTGATGTGACCTTGGTTATTGACGGATCAACTATAACATTTTCAGATGATACTAAGAGTAAGATTGTAACTACATCGGCATCAGGCGATGTTACTGTTAATATTAAAATTGTAGATTCAGGGTTTAGTCAGATTATTTCTAGTGTTACAATATAAATTTAAGGATATTATAAATGGGTCAAAATGATGGTATTAATACTGTTGTACAAAGTTTTAATTTTGACATTCAGGGCGTAAGTTCATTACTACTTAATCTTAAGGAAACAAGATGGGATCCAGTACAGATTATAGTAAGTGGAAGGGCCCTTCCACTGGTTGTACCACTAAGTTTATCAAAAGATTCTACTGCTCATCATCTAAGATTTAGTGATCGAATTAAAGTTGTATCAACAGATGGTGTTAAAGATCCTGTACCTGATATAATACCTGGTGATTTTTTAATAACAATGGCAAATTTTGGAATAGATTCATCTAACAAAACAACAATAACTTTTGTTCCAGCAATTAATAGTGATACTATTAGTAAAATTGGGTTTGCATCAAACACAGCAGGCTTAGAAAATATTGGTGTAGTTGCTGATAAATCAACAAACACACATACAGTAACTCCTCAATTTTGGGACGGTAGTGTATTAAAAGATCAAGATAGTGACTTTACTGGAACAACATATGCAAATACACAAGGAATTGGTTCAAAAACTCCTTATCATCCTCAAATGGGCGGCGACTTTGATGGAACCACTGGGCATTATGTTGAAACCTCTGAACATGCAGATCTTGCTGTAGGGACAGGAGATTTTACATTTGAAGGTTGGGTATATCCTAGTACCACAATGCCCAATGGTACTTATTATTATCGAGATAAGGCCGAGACAGGATTTAATTTAGGATACAATCTTGATAGTACGTCACAAGGACTTGTAGTTGGTAGGAAAACTCCAGCATCAACCGCAGTGCTAAATTATGCACTCACTATTGGGCCAGGTAATCCTTCAACAATAACACCTGCATCAGGCACAGGTGGTACTAAAAGTACCTACACCGAAAGTGGAGTAACATATGTTACACACACCTATGATACTGTAACCGACGCTGAAACATTTGTTGCTAATGCTATTCCAACCGGAAGTGAAATTGAGTTTTTGATATGGGGTGCCGGCGGCGGCGCTGGCAGAAAAGGCAGCTGGAATCATGCCGGCGGAGACGGCGGTGGTGGTGGATATGTGTCTGGAAAAAAAACTGTTACAATTGGAGATAGTTTTGTTATCCTAGTAGGCGAAACTTCGGCATATAGTTCATATGGTACATCAAGTGTTGACGGAAGAGGTATTGGCGGCGGTGGCCCAAACGCTAACAGTAATAGCACCAATATATATAGCGCTCCGGGAGGCGGATACAGTGGAGTGTTTACCAGTAGCGTATCACATGCTAATGCATTAATAATTGCCGGCGGCGGCGGCGGCGGCGGTGTTGGCAATCAAACAGCCGGCCTGGGAGACGGCGGCGGCGGCGGCGGACTTATAGGTCAAGACGGTTATGGTCACGACACCGCATCAGCTGGTAAAGGCGGCACTCAGACTTCTGGAGGAGCACTTAGTAGTGGATACAGAAGCAGCTATTTAATTGCTCAGAATCAGCCAGGTGCTCTAAAAGGTGGTTCTCCGCCATACCGAAGTTATAGTGCCGGCGGCGGCGGCGGATACTACGGCGGTAGCGGCGGTTCGTACTATAGCGCCTCTCCATCTGTTATGGCCGGCGGCGGCGGCGGAAGTAGCTATACTCATTCTTCTATAACCAATGTAGTACATATGCAAGGTAACTATGTAGTGCCAGGCAACAACACAAGTGCTCTAAGAGGCACAGCTGGTAAAGGCGGCGAAGACTCTACTGGAACGGGTGTACTTGGAAACCCTGGCAAAGTAATCATAAGATATCCACTATCAAGTGTGCCTGCATGGGGCGATACAGTTGATGTAAGTATACCAGCTACCGGAATGGCTGATGCTGCAACAGTAGCATATACTATTAGCGGAATAACATCAAACGACATCAACGGAGACAGTCTAACTGGCACTGCAACAGTTGCCAATGAGGTAGCTACATTTTCATTTACACTACAGGGTGTTGGAAGTGCTAAAACTCCAACAATTACAGCAACTCCAACAGCAGGAACAATAAGCACTAGTTTTACTATAATTTCTGGAGAACTTCCAACAAATTCTGGATTACAAGTGACAAATGATTGGCCGCAAACACAATTTCTTCTAACCACTCAAGACAGGTTTCGAGGCGCAGAATTTGAAGAAAATGTAAGAGGTGTTCGAGTTAATGTACACGGTAGTCAAGCTACTGCAGAAGCTACACGCCCATTGTCAACTACTGAAAATCCTTTTGGTGGAAACTATAGCTATTACGTACCTCCTACTGCTAGTGCTCAAATTACTTGCTCTATGCAAAATACCCAACTTATGGAAGGTGTTAGTGGCGCCCAGAGTTCAACTGACGGTAATTTTGAATTTTCAGGATGGTTTTATTCAACGTCAAATGATACCACTTTAGCTTATTTTAGTGTTGTTGACGGAGCCGCCGCTGGCACTGCTGCTAATCGATTTGCACTATATCACTGGCAAACCGGGACAATAACTGTAGAATGGCGCGGTTTATACACCGAAGGCCATGGTAACAGTACTAGCTATACCCGTCCACTTAACAAGTGGTATCATGTAAAAGTAATTAAGCGTGATAACGCTGGTACAGCAAGTACTAGAAATAGAGCTTTTGTTTACATAGACGGAGTACTAATATTAACAACTAATTCTGCTACTGAAAACTCAACTAACCCAATTGGCGGCGGTGTCAACGATCAAATACGTGTAGGAGGCCTTGGTGCTTGGTCAACTGGATATAACTGGATAGGATACATTTATGATTTTAAGGTTAGAAAAGGATATACCAGTAGCGACATTGACGGATTTTCTGTTCCAACAACTCATGGAGGAGCAGGCGATGGCCAGACTAGTGTAATATTACATCTATCAGGGTCTTATGGCTATGCAACTTCTAGAGATGGTGCGCATAGTTACAACAGCGACGGTGTATTATTCGATTATACTAATGGACCTGTTGTCGTTGAGACTGCAAAAGGAACAAAAATAACCACATATACACCATTTAGAAATAGTGATCCAGTTGATATGAGTTCTACTACTGGTGCTGCTTTAGCAGAAATAACGCATGGCAGTGTATATTTTAATAGAAGTTATACAAATGCACTAGTAATGGAACAAAAAAATATTTGGTGGTCTAGCAACAGCTCGTCGCCTATCCCTGTTAGTGGCAACCCAATGTGGAAAATTGGTATGTGGATAAAGCCAGAATATTATACAGATTCTCCAAGTCAACCAATATTGGATTACGGCGGAAAATTAAAAATTAGTCAAAATGCTGGTTATATTAGATTACAAATAACCGGTCAAGTTGGCACTGCTGGCGCCGCAGCTAGTTTAGATTTTACATGGAATGTTAATACTCGAGATAAAATCAAAAATGGAGTATGGTCGTGGATAAGAATTGAACATTATTCGTTCAGTGGTACAGAGTATTACCGTTTACACATTAATGGAAAAGGCGCTATTGCTGATGCATCAGTTAACTCGTCACTACACGATCGAAAACTTAGTAATGTACATGTATCAACTGATATACAAACTCTAACCGGAGTCAACGGTCTTACTATTGGAAACTACAATATAGATACTAGTAGTAATGCAGCTCATGGAGTTGGATTTCACGGATGGATAACTGATGTAAATATCGGGGGCAACAGTGTGCTTAGTGGTCCTTCAACAACTTATACATCTGCTGAAAGTAATATAAAGTTACAACTTCAATTTAGAAATTCAATGATATATGATCGTACAGGACAAGCTACTGTTATACGAGGTAGTGATGATGCATATAGAGGAAACTCATGGCTTGGTCATACTCCCTTTACTACACATTTTGTAAAAGCAAAGGCATTCAAAGGCAATAATTATTTAAAAGTTGGACCGGTTACTGGAAATACTTTCAAACAATTTGGCAGCAGCGATTTTTGTATCGAGATGTTTATTTTTCCTACTCATGCAACTGAGGGGTGGATCTTTTCAGACCGAAGTCTAACTAATCCTGATATGTCTGTAGCAAGTATATCTTTAAAATTTAATGCAAATCAAGGTTTGCAAATGTATTATGCAACCAGTACTAGTGCTACGGCTGCATTTAATACAAATGATTATTCAGCAAAAGCACCTCTGTTTGCCTGGACACATGTAGCACTAGTTCGCAAAACTAATACTGTATTTTTCTGTATCAACGGAAGGACAATTGCAACGCAGACGCTTACAGGAACGTATCCACATTGGCCTTTAGCTAGTGGAGCCGGTGTTAATGAAAGTGCTTTAAGAATTGGACAACAATATGATTCAGTAAGTTATGTAGCTAATGATTATTTTAGTGGATTTATATCTCAATTTAGAATGGTTAAAGGCAGTTCTGTTTACAATTTATTTCCTAGCACAAACATTGCATATACCCGATTTACTCCGCCAACGTCCCTTGTAGCTATTGCAAACACAGTTCTATTTACATGCACCAACGATGGCACTACCACAGATAATGCTGCTGGATCTGGCGCTCCAAGTGCAGTAGACGTAACAAACGCTGCATCAATATCTACAGGGTTTCCAGAAGCACCTCTTTTTCCTATTCCTAATCCATCAGCAACTGAAGGATCATTGTATTTAGACAGTGCCAACACGGCACAAAATTGGGTAGCTGTAACACAATATCAAGGAAGAGGCACTGAAGATTTTACCTGGGAAGTGTGGGTATGGAAGAGTAGTACTAATAGTACAACTTATAGTACTATTGCAGATGATCGATCTACTAGCACTAACGGATTAAGATTTGGTTATCGAGAAGGTAGTTCATATGGATTGTATGTTGGCCATAGTACTTTACAATATTCTGGTGTAACATTAAACACTGGCCAGTGGTATCATATATCAGTAGTTAGAAAATCCCAATCAGTAAAAATGTATCTCGATGGTGTTGATATTAATATTCCTAATCCAACAACAGTTGGCGGATATGATCATACTAGTAACAAATTTTGGGTAGGACGAGATTATAACAATCTGGGCTACAAATGGAACGGGTTCTTGTTTGAAATACAAGTACTTGACTATGCCAAGTACAGTGTAAATTATACACCTCCAACAAGAAAATTTCAAAGATTGACAGCATCAATTGCCCAGCCTACAGGACCGGATACAGCACAATACGGTGACAAACTTGTGTATAATTATTATGTTGCAAATACTTATGCAGATGGATATACCTCTGGATGGAATGCTACATTAAACAGTATGCCTGAATCTAGTATTAAAACTTTTGTTGACAACGATGGCACAGCTAATAATATTAGTTTTGTAGATTTAATATTTAAAACTAATGTTGCTCAGGGTATTATTGCACTCGGCGAAACTGGACCAAGTCGACAAGTAAGTTATAACCGAAGCGGATATATAAAATACACATTAATTGGTGAACAAACTCCAGTCGGTGTAACAAATCAAACACTTGACTTTCCAACAGCAGCGTTTTGGGGCGATACTTTGTACTATAATTATGTTGACACTGCATTATCTGCAGGAACAATGGTAAACTATAGTATAAGTGGAATAACAGATAGTCAAGTATCTGGTGCTGTTCCATCTGCGTCAATGAGAGTATCGTCAAATGGTGTTGCATCATTAACTATTAAAACGCTATCAACTGAGTCTGCAACTGCTACTTTGATTATAACCGTTACTAAACCAGGCGGCGGCACTGTTAGCGGATCAACTAGTATACAATCAGAATTTAAATTATCATCAAATCATCTACTTACTAAACAAAAATGGCAACATATTGCAGCAACTCGAAGCACCAACGATATTAAAATTTTTGTAGATGGTGTTCAAGTAGCATCAGGTAGTACAACCAACACGTTTGGAACCAACAATACTCGATATAGGATTGGCGCTGATAATGATGGTAGTCTTAACTATTCTGGCGAAACATTAGATTTTCGGATAACCACAGGTTCAGCATTATATACAGCAGCATTTTCTGCGCCAACCTATAGAGTAAATAGTAAAACAGACACTAAATTGCTTACATTTCAAAGAGGAATTGAAAATCACCCGGTGTTTGCTGATCATAGTGGATTAAATCTTCAGCTAACTTCAACTGGGCCCAAGAACAAATACAATAACAAGTTTAAGGCTCCTGTTTATGTAGCAGGACAGGATTATGGAAGTTATTATTTTGGTTATGGAAATAATACCGGTCATCTAAAAATACCTTATCATGCAGATTTTAATTTATCGGGCAGTGATTGGACATTTGAGTGCTGGTGGAATCAAGACTACCTTGATAATTCGCAGTATCCGGTTATTTTTAGTCAAATCTCAAACACTTATAATACCGCTGATACGTACTATCCATACTCTCTTGGTGTTGATCCATCAGGAAGCGGAAAAATACGTCTTTTTTTCAATAGACAGAATGCATATCCAAACGACAACGGCACTAGTCTTACAGCATTTTCTCATGAATTTGATACTACAGTTGACTTTGGAGGAGCATTCAACGGCACCAGAAATTATTTTAACAATCAGTGGCATCATCTTGCTTGGCGATTTACTCATACTAATGCCAATGAAGGAACACTTATTATGTTTATCAACGGTACTCCTTCAGATCCAAAAACTATTGTAATACAAGGCGATGGTAGTGAAAATCAGCAAGATGTAATCATAGGTTATCAAACTGCATTCACTACGAATAACACATATACTACCCTTTACAATCTGTATCTTGCAGACATGCGCCTAGTTAAAGGCACAGCACTAGGTACAACCACATCATATCCAGTGCCAGCTAAGCCTCTAACTGCTATTTCAGGTACTAGTCTATTATTACATTTTGATACTGCAACAGTATATGATCTTGGTAGTGAGTCAAACTTATTACTCATGCGCGGTGCCACCACTATTCTTCCTACAGCAACTGGCTCGTGGAATGGACCTGTTGGAGGAGATGAATCAGTTGTTTTTGATCTAAGTCTTGAAAAGTATCTTAAACTTCCTATACCTACAAAAAGGATAGGCAATGATTATAACTCAACCCAGATTAGAAACTTAGCGTACACTAATTGGACATTAGAATTCAACGTAAGATTTGCATCTTACGACACTTACAATACAGTTTTTACTATAGGATATTTTGATCAAGCAGGTACTGGTAGTACTTCTGCATCACCACTTGAGTGGCGTATCTGGAGTGGCGCCACTGCAGATAACTCATTTCGAATATATGGTGATACTAATAACAGTAGCTTCGCATATTCCTCGTCAGTCTTTGGTCCAGCAATTGACACAAATAAATGGTACAAATTTAAAGTTTCACATAGCTCAACAACTGTAGGTTCTGAATATTACAAGTTTTATATTGACGATACATTATATTATACAAGTAGTATTTGGACCGGATATCATTTATATTCCGCTCGAAATGGAGAACGAACAGAATTTACTTTTGCTGGCCCTGGTAACGATAATACTTCAACTATGTTTATGAGCGGTATTAGACTTTATAATACCGCATATGATGATACCGGAGTTCATACTTCTGAAACCGATCAGGCTCTAGGAAATACCAAGTTAAATAACCCTGCTGGTCATACATTTCCAAGTACAATGTTTGATGATAGTCCTAATATGGCTGTAGCAAAAATATCATATCCGCCGTCAACTATTCATGTATCTAACACAACATTATCTCAGTACAAAACATTTAAAGGTACAGTTGTTCCAATAATAGTATTTTCAACTGAAAACAGCCTACAAGCAGTTGTAGCAGCCGACGGCAGTGTTCACTATGAAGAAACTACTCCAATTAGTGATGCAACACTAGAAGATAATCCAAGAACACCAGATGAACAAGTATCAAATGCAAGAATTTGGTACTAATCATAATGTAATAAAACTATTGTAGCATAAGATAACTACTTTTATGAATATAAAACTTGCAATAATTGACATTATTGGTATTCCATATGACGGAACAACTGTTTCTAAACAAGCACTTGGCGGAAGCGAAAGTGCTGTATGTTTAATGAGCAAAGAATTACACAACCAAGGGTTTGATGTTTCGGTATTTAATAGTTGTGACGATAATGATGCTAAACCTGGAATTTACGAAGGAGTTAAGTATTACCAATTATCAGAGTTGATAAATGATTGGCAATTTGATATAGTAATAAGTTCAAGAACTGTAATACCATTTGTGGATCCTGCAGATTACAATAAACTAAATGATCAAAGATCAACATATTTTGTTGAATTTAATTTATACGAGAGAATTATAAAACATGCAAAAATGCGTATACTATGGATGCATGATACATTTTGTTTAGGTGATTTACTAATTGAGCCGTTGGTTGTACAAAATCGAATCACAAACATTTTTACTCTAAGTGACTTTCATCTAACCTATGTTGCCAATTGCGATCATGGTGGAAAAAGAAACTTTGAAGTACTAAAAGACAAGTTTTTTTCAACACGCAACGGAGTTAGATTATACGATAAAGAAACAGATCTATCTATCAAAGATAAAAATACATTTGTTTATAATGCAGCCGTACACAAAGGTATGGCACCACTTGTTGAACAGATTTGGCCAAGAGTAAAATCATATATTCCTCAAGCAAAATTAATTGTAATTGGCGGGTTTTATAAATTCAAAGACTCATTACCTGATGAACAAGAAATAATCTGGAGAAGACTTTCTACAGCTCCTCAAAATGATGCATTAGATATTACCTTTACTGGAATTATAACACAACAAGAAATTTCTAAAATCTTACAGAAGTCAAACTTTATGTTATATCCAGCTGCATTTCCTGAAACATTTGGTATTAGTACGCTAGAAAGTTTATGTTACAATACTCCAGTTATAACTTGTCGTTTTGGAGCGTTAGAAGAAATTGCGTTAGAAAATGCATGTTATCTAGTTGATTATGCTATTCAGCCTAATTCGCTATTTCCTAATATTGATGCAGATTTACAAATTGAAAAATTTGTTGCAATGACTGTAGCTGCATACAACGACGATTACTTGCACCAGCAAAAACAAAATTATTGTGATATCGTAAAAGACGTAGCAGGGTGGGATTCAGTAGCATTGCAATGGAAGCAATTCTTTTATAAAGAATTAGGATATCATTTGCCTTTAAATGACTTTGTTAATGTGTCAAGAGTTAATACAAAAGTTAGCAAAATATGGAATAAACGTTATCATAATAGTGTAGAATTAAATTATTATAGCAGTAGTAAACAAAATAAAATTGTTGTTATATCTCCTTTTTATAATTCAGAAGATTATTTAAAAGAACACATACTTAGTGTATCATCACAGGACTATGAGAATTATGAACACATCTTGATTAATGATTGTTCAACTGATAACAGTGTTCAAGTAATAATAGATGTTCTTGAACAATTGCCTAATGAGATACAAAAAAAATATAAATTAATCAATAATGGTGAGAATATAGGAGCAGTACACAATCAAGTTGATGTAATACGCAGTTTATCCAACGATGCATATGTAATGTTATTAGACGGCGATGACTTTTTAATGAATGATAATTCTATTTTTAAAATGTATAATGATTTATACAATCAAGGATTTGAATTTACCTATGGAAGTTGTTGGAGCATGGCAGATAATATTCCATTAATAGCACAAGACTATCCAACTGCTGTTAAAGATAATAAGTCTTATAGATCACATCATTTTAATTGGATTATTCCATATACTCATTTAAGGTCTTTTAAAAGTTCTCTGTTTGATAACATTGATGATAGTAGCTTTAAAGATCCTGATAATAATTGGTATAAAGCCGGCGGAGATGGAAGTTTATTCTATGCTGTAATAGAACAAGCTGACTCTTCTAAGATAAAAGCTGTAAAAGATATAGTAGTTAAGTATAACGATATTAATCCCCTTAACGATTATAAAATTAATGCAGAAGAACAAAACATAAATGCTAGGAACATTATTCAAATGGAACAACAATCAAAAAAAAAGATATTAATAGCAATACCAACAGCTAGATATATTGAACCTGAAACGTTTAAGAGTGTATACGATTTAGAAATTCCAGACGGATATGAAACTGTATTCCAATATTTTTATGGATATCAAGTAGACCAGATTAGAAATTTAATAGCTGATTGGACCATAAATGGATACGATTATTTGTTCAGTATTGATAGCGATATCTCGTTTGAATCTGATACATTAATGAAAATGCTAAATCATAATGTTGACATAATATCTGGATTGTATATTCAACGAATTCCAGGCACACATCAAATAGAAATATATAAACACAACGAACGAGGTGGATATACTAATATTAGATATGAAGAAATTAAAGATAAAGGATTAGTAAAAATTGCAGGATGCGGAATGGGATGCACATTAATTAAAGCTGAGGTTATGAAAGAAATTGAATATCCACAGTTTGTATATCATAGTGCTATTGATCATGCACATACTGTAAGTGAAGATATTGATTTTTGTAGAAAAGTTAACGAAAAAGGATTTCAAATTTATACTGACACTAGTATTAAATGCACACACAGAGGATCCTCAGATTATGTAATTGATGATACTATTCCGGCAATGACAACAGAGATTGATCTACCAAGTATTACAAATGAAGTTTTGATTCCAAAAAATGAATATTTTAAATATTTATTTTCGCAAAAGAATATTAATCCAAGTACAATATATGATATTGGTTCTGGTCCTTTAGATTGGGCAACTGAAGCAACACAGATTTGGCCAAATTCAACTTATGTAGTATTTGAGGCACTAAGTGATTTTGAAGAGTTATATAAAACTAAAAATTTATTATTTCATATAGGTGCGCTAAGTAATGAAACAGGAAGACCAGTTGAATTTACAAAGAATAACGAAAATCTGCAAGATAGTGGATATTATAATGTTTCAACTAATTCGGAATTCTATACCTCGGTTACAATTGATGCTGTTACTAGATTAAAACAATTTCCAATTCCAGATGTGTTGAAAATTAATACATGTGGTTCTGAATTAGATATTTTAAAAGGCACAGTAGATTTACTACCATCTGTAACTAGCATATTTTTAACATCATATTATCAAGATGATAATTTTTATACATTACCAAATGCTCAAGAAATATTTGAATTTATGAAACTTTATAATTTTAAACTACTTGAAGAATTTGATAAAAATAGTAGTTATACTAACTATCATTTTGTTAAAATTAGTTAACAAAATGATAAATAAAATGGTTTAAGAATTCCGCCCAATTTTTTTTGGGCTAATTTTTTTTAGGTTAATAAAAGGAAAAAAATAATGACACAACTAATATCTCCAACAAAATTTACTAAAACTGTGGGCCTTTTAAGGTCCTTTTTTTTAGACAAAGGCTTTTTAGAAGTACACACACAAAATAGACTAAGCATACTTGCTGCATGTGAAGATCCATTTAACGTAGCAACATACAATTATGCAGGCAATGTTTGGCCATTACCGCAAACAGGCCAGATGTGGTTAGAACATGAGTTACTTACTAAGCCTTCTTCGAAAGGCTTTTTTTGTGTCTCCACAAGTTATAGGCAAGAACCAAATGCTATTCCTGGTAGGCATGATATTATCTTTCCAATGTTTGAATTTGAAATGCCAGGCGATGTTAACGATCTTAAAGCAATGGAATATGAACTATGCAAATACTTAGGATTTGATCCACTAACAGAAAAAACATACAGAGAATGGCAACAGCATTGGGGAGTGAGCGCAGATACTGAAATGGATGCACAGCACGAACTAGCAATGGACGCAAACTTTGGTAGCTGTTTGATTACTGACTTTCCAGAGCTAACAAGCCCTTTCTGGAATATGGCCAGAAACGAAGATGGCAACACTGCTAAGAAGATGGACGTCATACTAGGCGGTATGGAAACTATTGGATCAGCAGAACGTAGTTGTGATGTTGATATGATGCGTGATACATTCCATAGCATTGTAGACGGTGACTATGCACAGTTACTATTCAAATTGTTTGGCAGAGAACGTGTAGAAGCAGAACTAGAAAAGTTTTTAGAGTTTGACTTCTTTCAACGAGTTGGAGGCGGTATTGGTATTACACGAATGATACCTGCACTAGAAAAAATAAATGCACTAGACGATACAATAGGATTAATTCAACCCATGCTTCGTTCAGCCTAAAGTTATCCAGGGTGGAGAAATTGGTAGACTCGCACGACTGTTTATCGTGTGGTAGATATGCTGCAATATATTTACCGTGTAGGTTCGAGTCCTACTCCTGGAGCCAGAATAGATTAACCCTTAGCTATTAAATAGCTAAGGGCTCTATTTATAATGTTTTACAAAGGCTATGCCTGTATATTTAAAATTTAATTTTATTAATCTTTTTTAGAAACAAAAGAATACAGTTCTTTGGCCTTGGCCATCATATCCTCAACTGAATAAATTTGATATGCATCTTTAACTTCGTCGGCTGTTTTTTGACCTTGTTCATATAGATCATTAGCAAGTTGAATATTCATATGATACTGTTGATCCATATAGTCTTTAGCCATTTGAAGCATTTCAGCTCTAATTTCAAAAGGGTTTTTCTGTGTCATTTCTTACTCCTATGTGTTGTGTGTGTACTTAATATAACATATTATTTATGTGTTGTCAACTAGCTCTTGATTAATTTTAGGAAATGCTTCTACAATCATATCTACAATACGCAGATGTTGACTCAAGTCGTTGCAACGTCCTGGATTAGGTACAGTATTTGCGCCATCAACATAATCGCTTAACCGTTGTGCATGACTTACTTTGCCAAACTGGGCAAACAATCGACGTTCGTTTCCACCATCCATATAGAACACTCTATCGGCCCAGTCTACATCATCTTGTGTAATTTGTGAACTACGTATACCGTGTTCTTTATTTGCAGTTGGTAAGAATCCTTTTTCTGCTAGTGCTGTACGCATTTTCTTACCAGTAATTCTACCAGGAGTAGCAGCAACTCCACAACTACGTGTGTTCCAGTGTGGATATAACTGTTTGGCAATTATTTCTGCACTTGCGCTACGCTCAATATTTCCGTGACAAACAAATAGTGCTTTCATTTTCAATCCTTGTGTTGTTTACAAACACACACTACAACAATTATTAAGTTTCGTCAACCTTTATTGCATCAGGATTTAACGGATCGTTATGTTTTTGACTTTTACCATAGTTAGGATCATTTATTGGGGCACTAGTTTTCTTTAGAATTTGCATGACTAATTTTTTACAAGTGTTGTGATCTTCTGGAAGATTAAAATGTTCAAGTGCTTTTTTACTACCATAATC
>Ga0302114_10000717_pt1 | contig 22831 bp, 15 predicted proteins | sample AG5_Surface_MG_FD_203107 | JGI IMG/M metagenome (GOLD analysis project Ga0302114, IMG submission 203107) | Marine microbial communities from Western Arctic Ocean, Canada - AG5_Surface | ecosystem: Environmental > Aquatic > Marine > Oceanic | place: Canada: Western Arctic Ocean | collected...
GACCTTCTTAGGGTTAGCGACTTGCCGAAGGCGTCGGACCGCGAACGCGTTTCCCGGTCTTAACACTCCGACACACCCTCCGCGCGTCGCGGAAAAGGGATTCGGTCTTTGCGGGACGCAAAACGCGATCTCCGGGACCAGCCACCAGGTTTCGCACCCGATGTCCGCCGTGTCCGCGATGGTTCCGGCGCAGGCCCGCGTCGTGACGCGGGTCAAGTCGGTCCCCGCGGCGTCCAACGCGTCCACGCTGGCCTTCCGCCGCGCGCACGGTCGCCCCGCCGCGGTGTCGGCCGCCGCTAGGTTCCAGGCCCGCGCCGTCCGGTCTCCGTCTCGGTGCGCCGCAGTTATTCGCGCCGACGGCGCCAGGAGGGACGTCCGCGCGGGCGCGATTTCCGACCCCGCCGCCGAGTCCGTCGACATTCCCGCCAACTCCGCGCTCAACAACATCCTCCGGTCCAACGCGGGCGCCATCAACAAGATCATGTGCGCCAACCGCGGCGAGATCGCGGTCCGCACCTTCCGCGCCGGCACCGAGCTCGGCATGCGCACCGTCGCCATCTTCAGCGAAGCGGACCGACTCGCCACGCACAGGTACAAAGCCGACGAGTCCTACTGCGTCAACCCGGGCGAGACCCCAGTGGGGGCCTACCTCGGGTACGAGGGAATCATCGAGACGGCCAAGAAGAACGGCGTGCAGGCCATCCACCCCGGCTACGGCTTCCTCTCCGAAAACGCAAACTTCGCGCGAAGATGCGAAGAAGAAGGCATCATCTTCATCGGACCCAGGAGCGAGACCATCACGCAGATGGGCGACAAGGTGATCGCCAAGTCCCTGGCGAAAGAGTGCGGCCTGCCCCTGGTTCCGGGTACCGACAATTCCACGGACAACGTCGAAGAGGCGGAGGAGTTCGCGAAGGAGTTCGGGATGCCGATCATGCTCAAAGCCGCGATGGGCGGCGGCGGCCGCGGCATGCGCATCGTGCGGACGATGGGTGAGCTCAGGGAGGCGTTCACCAGGGCGTCGTCCGAGGCACTGTCCGCGTTCGGCGACGGGCGCATGTTCCTCGAGCGCTACGTCGAGGCGCCGAGGCACATCGAGGTTCAGATTCTCGCCGACGGCCACGGCAACGTGGTGCACCTGCACGAGCGCGACTGCTCGGTGCAGCGGCGGCACCAGAAGGTGGTGGAGCTGGCGCCGGCGCCCATCCTGGACCCAGAGCTTCGGAAGACTTTGCACGACGACGCGGTGCGGCTGGCGAAGCACGTCAACTACCGCAACGCGGGTACCGTGGAGTTCATGGTGGACAAGGAGGGCCGCCACTACTTTCTCGAGGTGAACCCCCGCATCCAGGTTGAGCACACGGTGACGGAGGAGGTCACCGGCGTCGATTTGGTTCAGTCGCAGATTCTCATCGCGGGCGGCGCCACCTTGGCGGACATCGGCATCACGTGCCAGGAGGACGTCCAGGTCCAGGGCTTCGCCATGCAGTGCCGCATCACCACCGAGGATCCCCAGATGTCCTTCGCGCCGGACTTTGGCAAGGTTGAGGTGTATCGACCCCCCGGCGGCATGGGCGTCCGCCTCGACGGCGAGGTCGTCGTCGGCAGCCGCGTCTCCCCAAACTACGACTCCCTCCTCGTCAAGCTCACGTGCAAGGAGAAGAACTTCATGTCCGTCATCCAGAAGATGTACCGCGCGCTCGGCGAGTTTCGCGTCCGCGGCGTCAAGACCAACATCCCGTTTCTCCTCAACGTTCTCCAATCCGAGACGTTCCTCTCCGGAGAGTTCGCGACCGACTTTATCGACTCGACCCCGTCGCTGTTCGACCTGGAGTCCACCCAGGACGACATGACCAAGCTACTGAGCTACCTCGCGGACGTCGCGGTCAACGGCGCGAGCCACCCAGGCGCCGTCGGACCGGCGCCGACAGTCGTCGAACCCGTCCCGCCCAAGCCTTTTCCCGAGACGCCGCCGCCGGGGTTCAAGCAGATCATCGACGAGCAAGGCCCCGCCGCGTTCGCCAAAGCCGTCCGCGACCACAAGGGGATGCTTTTAATGGATACCACGTGGCGCGACGCGCACCAATCGGTGCTCGCCACGCGCATGCGCACCCGCGATCTTCTCGCGTCGGCGCCCGCAACCGCGGATGCCCTCGCGGGCGCGTACTCGCTCGAGATGTGGGGCGGCGCGACGTTCGACGTGTCACTCCGGTTCCTCCACGAGTGCCCGTGGCAACGGCTGGAGATGCTCCGCGAGGCGGTTCCCAACGTTCCGTTCCAGATGCTATTGAGAGGCGCCAACGCGGTGGGATACACTTCGTACGCTGACAACGTCGTGAACGCGTTCGTGAAGGAGGCGAGGATCGCGGGGATCGACGTGTTCCGCGTGTTTGATTCCTTGAACTACATCGATAACCTCAAGTTCGGCATCGACTCGGTGCGCGCCGCGAACGGGGTGGTGGAGGGCACGATCTGCTACACCGGCGACGTCTCCAACCCGAAAAAGACGAAGTATTCGCTCGAGTACTACGTCGACCTCACCGAGCAACTGGTGGACCACGGCATCGACGTGCTGGCCATCAAAGACATGGCCGGCTTACTGAAACCCCGGGCGGCGACGATGCTCGTCGGCGCGCTCCGGACGAAATTCCCGGACCTGCCCATCCACGTGCACACGCACGACACCGCGGGCACCGGCGTCGCGTCCATGCTCGCGGCGGCGGAGGCTGGCGCGGACGTGGTCGACGTCTGCACCGACGCGATGGCGGGTCTGACGTCGCAGCCCGCGATGGGCGCGCTCGTCGCCGCGGTGCAAGGCACGGACTTAGAGACGGACATGGACTTTGACAAGATCCTCAAGCTCAACACGTTCTGGGAGCAAACGCGCGGGTTGTACTCGCCGTTCGAGTCCGGCATCAAGGCGGGCTCCGCGGACGTGTACGTTCACGAGATGCCCGGGGGTCAATACACAAACCTCAAGTTCCAGGCTTTCTCCAACGGACTCGGGAGCGAGTGGGACCGCGTCAAGGCGGCGTACGCCACCTCTAACCAGATCCTCGGCGACATCGTGAAAGTGACGCCCTCCTCCAAGGTTGTCGGGGACCTCGCGCAGTTCCTCGTCGCCAACGACCTCAACGCCACGTCCGTCGTCGACCAAGCTGAGACGCTTTCGTTTCCGTCCTCGGTCGTCGAGTACTTCCAGGGGTACATAGGCCAGCCCGCGGGTGGGTTCCCGGAGCCGCTCAGGTCGCGCGTGCTCAAGGGTAAGAGTACAGGGTACGAGGGCCGGCCGGGCGCGGACATCCCCGCGGAGGACCTCGAGGCGCTTAACCTATCGGTGAGCAAGAAACACGCCAGGCGGGACGTCTCGTGGCGCGATACGCTCAGCGCGGCGATTTACCCGGCCGTGTTTGACGACTACGTGCGCAAGGTTAACCTCCACGGGCCTCTCACCCGGCTGCCCACGAAGGCGTTCCTCGTCGGTTTGGACATCGACGAGGAGTGCGAGGTTGAGCTTCGCGCGGGTGTCCGCGCGAGCATCAAGCTGAAGGCGATCGGCGAGTTGCTTCCCAACGGAAACCGCGAGGTTTTCTTCGAGATGAACGGGATCCCGCGCGTCGTCGAGACCGCGGATCGCACCGACGCGGGCGAGACCAAGAAGTTCAGGATCGCGAGCAGGGAGAAGAGCGATCCGGCGGACATGGGATCCGTCGGCGCGCCGATGGCGGGCGAGGTGGTGCAGGTTCTCGTGAAGGAGGGTGAGGACGTCAAGGCTGGCAGCGCCATCGCGGTGCTCTCCGCGATGAAGATGGAGACGACGGTGTCCGCGCCGATCGACGGGCGGGTCAAGCACATCGCCATCGTGCCCAAGGATACCATCTCCGCGGGGGACCTGCTCGTGGCGCTCGACACGGACATCGGCGCCTCCATGGACACGGCGTGAGGGCGAAGAGGAGGGAACGAAGATGAAATTAATTTTTAGTAGCTCAGGGCCTCGGGGTGGCGCGCGGGAAAGGGCTCCGCCCTCGCAAAGAGAAAGTCGCCACGGAGAGCCGCCGCGCCGTTCACGCACGAGCCGCTCTCCGGGCCTTTAGCATGTGACCTTTTGACCTGAAAGAAATGACACGTTGAACTGTTGACCTCGCCTTCGAGCACTTCACAAGTGGCGGGCTTTTATCCAGATGAGAGCAAATCTCGAGATTTTGTTCCGTCTCGTCCCTCACATCGTTCGTCACAAGTCGACGCGCTTCATCACGGACGCGTCACCATGGTTCGCGGCAACCAAAAAGCAACCGCCCAGGCGAAGGCCCAGGCGAAGGCTGACTCCAAGAAGGCTGGCAAGTCCGACCTCAAGGCGCGCGGCGCCGCGCTGAAGATCACCTGCGACGTCTGCAAGTCCCCGATGATCAACTATACTCAATTGAAGCAGCACTACGAGTCGAAACATCCAAAGGAGACGTTACCACCGGACCCGAACGCGTAGCCACGCACGGCGCTCGGGTCCACATGAAACGTGTGCATCATAGACGTAGCGACGGGACTTAGAGGCGAGACGTCCCGGTAGCCCTTGAGGATGGATAAATCATTCATCATTCTCGCGCGAGCTTTCACTGACCTGCACGATAAATTGCGGCGGACACCCCCACTTCGCGACGCGCGCGACACATCCCGCGCCGTGTCCCCCGTTGGATGCGAGCCGCGCGACGCCTGCTGAGCCGTCTCGCGTTCTCATCGACACCGCCGCGCGCTTCGCCCGACCCGTCACCGGGCGCCGGACCGACCGCCGCCGGGTCCCTTCTCACGGCCACTCGCCGCCGGCACGCCAGGTCGACGCACTACGTCGGCGACCCGATGGCCACCACCGACGACTCAACGTCGACGCGACCGGCGCCCCCGGCGCCGGAGGACGCCACCCCGGCGACCAAGCTCAAGTCATGGGACTTCTTCCGCTCCATGGGCTCGCCCAAGTACCACGTCGCGCCCATGGTGGACCAGTCCGAGCTCGCATTCCGCGAGCTCTGCCGGCGGCACGGCGCCACCTGCGCGTACACCCCAATGATCCACGCCAGGCTCTTCGTCGAGGACCTCAAGTACCGCAAAGAGATCTTCACCACCCACATCAACGACCGCCCTTTACTCGTCCAGTTCTGCGCCAACGACCCGGACATGCTCCTCGCCGCAGCGTCCATCGTCGCGCCGCACTGCGACGGCGTGGACATCAACTTTGGATGCCCGCAGAGAATCGCAAAACGAGGGCGATACGGAGCTTTTCTCATGGACGACTGGACCACCGTGCACGATCTGATACACAAACTAGACCAAAACCTCAGCGTGCCAGTCACGGCGAAGATACGTGTGTACGATGACCTGGAGACGAGCGTGAAGTACGCGAAGATGGTGGAGGCGGCGGGGGCTCAGCTCGTCGCCGTGCACGGTCGAACCCGAGAGCAGAAGAGAGCCGCCGACGTCCGAGCCAACTGGGCGTTCATCGCGGAGATCAAGAAGGCGCTGAGCGTGCCGGTGCTGGCGAACGGGGATATACGTACGCGCGGGGAGGCGGATGCGTGTTTGGAGGCGACGGGCGCGGACGGCGTGCTGTCGGCGGAGCCGTTGCTCGAGAACCCGAGTCTGTTTGCCCACCCGGCGATGTACGAACCGACCGATCCGTCGCTCCCGCTGCCGGTGGAGGGCGACGTGAACTGCGCGCTGCTTCACGAGTACCTCGAGATCACGCGAACACACCAAACGCCGCTTCGCATGGTCAAAGGGCACGTGCACAACATGGTGGGATCCTGGCTGAAGGAGTTTACGGATCTGCGCGACTGGCTCAACAGAACGCCGCACTCGGAGATGACGGTTGATAAGCTCCAGGCTTGGACGAAGGAGCTTCAAGGGCGGGTTAACTTGGTCAAACGAAACGAGGGGCGGGTGCGGCCGATACCGAAGAAGAGCGAACGGCAGCTCGCGAGGGAGGCGGCGGAGGCGGCGAAAGAGGCCGCGATTGAGGAACAGGCGAGGGAGGAAGACGCCGTTGCGGGTGAGTGTCATCGGTCGATCGAACCCGTTTCGTGTTTTTGGCTTTTCGCTCCATCCCCTTTTTCGCCCGGCCCGCTCGCGTTTGGCGCGTGACGATACAATCAGATAGGGACATCCGACCTCGGTGTGAGGAGAACATCTGGATCAGGCATGGAGACATGCTCTGCTAACGTTGATGCCATTTTCTGCGAGCGGCTTGCTTTTTTTTCTTTTTTTTCTCCGTTTGTCGCCTTTGCCTCATCTGCTCATCCCCGACGCAGTCTCTGACCGATCTTTCCCTTTACGACTTTCGTGCAGCTCTCGATGCGAAGAAACAAAAGATGGAACACGCGTCGGCCGCGCCGGACACTCCGCCGGCGGTCGTCGAGGCTGTAGCAAACTAGTTTCCTTCGTCAGATTTTAGCCTCTTAGTCAATTTTTTTAGTTTGAACCACGAGAGCTTTCGTCTGTCTAAACTTCCCGCGCCTCTCCTCCGTCGCTGAGAGCATGCGAGCGTTCGTGTTCGGCTTCGTCGGGCGCCTCACCCCGCGCGACGACGGGCACGGGGGTACCAGCAGCGAGTCACGCGACGTCGAGATATTCGCCAGCCACGCCGCGGACCCGACGCTCGTCACCGCCCTGAACCTCGTCGCGTGTGAAGTTATCGTCGGCCACGACCACGACGACGCGGGGCACTACCAGACCTCCTTCGGCGACAGCGCCAAGCGATGCTACACCCTCGTCGTGGTGCCGCGGGGCGGCAAGGATAGATCCGATACGAATACCACAACGCTGGCGTGCGAGGACGGCGGGCCTCCTGACCACTCCTTGGTGTCCGCGCTAGCCTCCCGGAAGAGAAGCGCAGGGCTCGTTCGCGTCGTCTTCGGCATCCTCGTCGCGTCGCGCGGCTCGCCAGTCAGCACCACACCCGAGCCCGACGCGTCCGCCAAGTGGCTCGACACCCTCCGCGCTGAGTTCGAGTCGAGATACTCCTCAGGCGCGTACGTCGGACGGACCAAGACGATAGGACGAGGCGACTCTTACAACTTTGACAACTTCACCGCGGTTCTCCGCAAACACGCCGCGTCCTTCGACGTCGACGTCGAGCACATCCCGGGTATCGGACTCGCACGTAAGAAGCTCGAGGACGTCACGGTCAAGACGTCGAATAACATCGCGGTCGTCGTGAACGGGCGCGAACGTCTCGAGGATATCGAGGAGCGAACCGAGGACCTTCGCGAAACCGCTTCGTTGTTTCGGGGCGAATCGGTTCGGGTGACTCGCGAGATTTGGTGGCGAAGCGTCCGCATGCACTGCGTCACCGCCGTGGCTGTCATGCTCGGTATGTTCGTCGTGTTCCTCGCCGCGTGCGGGGGCTACGGGTGCCTACACTGATCGACGATGAGTTACACTAGCCGTGGAATTAAAGACTTGTTGAATCGTCAGAGCCGTCTGGACACCTTCCTGCCCCCCGCACCTTTCCTCGCGCCGCCCCCAGGCCCGCCCTGCCCCCCGGCCGCCCGCCCGCGCGCGCCCTGCCCCGATGACCCCCGGTTCATCGCCCGGAGCGTCTTCGCCTGCAGCTCCTCCCTCGTGAGCGGCGCGGAGCCGTCGTCCGAGTCTCCGCTGTCGTCGTCATCCGCGGCGGTGCTCGGCGGGACGATGGTGGCGCCGCCGCCGCCGCCGCCGGTGCTCTTGCCCTTGCCCGCGGGTGTCAGCGGGCCGGTGGTGCCGAGAACGGCTTCGAGGTTATCGGGCACCGTGGCGGCGGCGAACATCTGCATGATTTCGTTGGAGCGTTGTTCGATGACGCCGAGGTAGGACAACAGGTTCGCCTCGTTGACGCCTTGATCGCCCAGGAGCTCGCGTGTGCTCGCGCTGTCGCACCCGAGCTTGGCGTACATGGACGCGACGCACTCCTTGAGGGCGTCGACGGTCATCTGGGTTCCTTGGAACTTCTTCTCGTACTGCTGGGTGTTTGCGTCGGTTTTCACGAGCTGCTTCTCGAGATCTTGTAAGATCCGCTTGCGCTGCACGTGCTCCACGCTGCCGACACCCTGGTACCGCTCAATCTCCTTGCGGAGCTCGGACGCCTGCTCCTCGAGCTTTTCCTGCTCCGTGTTGAGGGTGTTGACGTAGTTGAAGAGGGAGAAGTTTTGGTCCTCGGCGGCGATGAACGCGTTGACCAAATCGTCGATGTCCGTCATGCCCGTCGCCTTTTGAATCTGCTTGAAAGCCTCCTCGAAGAGCGCCAGCTGCGACGCACCCTTCTTCAACTCCATCGCCGTGTCGCCCTTGCCGCTCTTCCGCCTGCCTTTGTCCTCCCCTTCAGCGAGCGCCAGGCCGAGCTCGGCAGCCTTGAGCTTGTTGCGCATGTCCGCCTCCTTCATCTTCTTATCGTGCTCGATGATCCGGCCGAGTTCGCGCCACTCCGCGTCGAACTGCGCAGCCTCCCGGTCACCCTGCGCCCGCAGCGCCGCGATCTCGTTGCTCGCCTGGTCCCTGGCCTCGTACGCGATGTTGGTGATCTCCACGACGTTGGCCATCTCTCGTTTCTTCTCGCCGAGTTCCTTGTTCATCTTTTTGTAAACCTCGTCAAAGGTCACGCGCTCGCGCCTCAACACGTCAATCTCATCCCGCAGCTTCTTGTTCTGCGAGATGGCCTCGTTGAAGTTCATGAGGGTCTTGTCGAGCTTGTTCTCCAGCACCCGCACCTGCTTGATGAGCTGCTGGTCGTTCTCCTTCGCGGCGCTGACGCCGCCCATGGCTTTCTTCTGCTGGATGATCGCAGCTTCGGAGAGCGCGAGGTGCTGGTCGAGCTCCTCGACGCGGCGGCGCTCCATCTCGATCTTGCGTGTGTAGAGGTCGCCAAAGTCGGTCAGTCGCATGATCTCGGCGTTGACGTTGGGCGTGGGCATCGCGCCCGGCGCGTCGAGCTCCGCGGACAGCTCGCCCTTCAGCGCGTCGTTCTCCTCCTTGAGCTTGTCGATGATCGCGCGCTGGCGCTTGATGTGGACCTGCGCGTCCTCGGTGTACGCGCGACGGTTGGTCTCCATGATCTTGTACTTGCGCTGGAGCTCCATGAGCGCCATCTCCGTGTCGGTGGGTTGCTGCGGGCGGAAGGGAGGAACGGGGCGGCGGATCGCGGTCAGTGACAAGAGGTGGCGAAATGCGGGGGCGGGTCAATAATTTCGCGGGTCGGGCGGCGGGGTGGGCGCGCGCGCGCCGGGTTGGGGGGGCGGGGTGGCCGTGTGCGTACCTCGTTCCGCACCATGGTGGACGGCCGGGGGTCGTGACGAAACCTGACGGCGTGTCTCGGGTGCGTTCGCCCGCTCTCCTCGCACTGGTCCCGAGGGCCAGGTCGAATTCCTAAAATGGACTCAAGGATGAAGAATAATCTGAAGGTCTTCGGATTTTCGGTCTAATTATGTATGGGTATTAGGTTAGACGAGTATTTCGACAAAAAAACCTATACACGTGACTCAGTCATAATATTGATTTTATTTGTGGTTTACAAGCGATTACATTTATTATTTTCCGGCCTCCTTTTCGGCCTCCTCCTTCGCCGCGAGGAACGTCTCAACCTGGGGCTCGCACGCCTCGAACAGCGACTCCACCGTCCACGCGTCCTGAACCCTGTGCTCCCCTATGCTCTCCCGCCTCAGCTCCGTCAAGTGCGCGGTGGTACCCAAACTCTTACCCAGGTCAAACGCCAGCGTCCGCACGTAAGTCCCTTTGCTGCAGTCCACCCTGAAGTGCGCCAGCTGCGGGTCACTGACGTCCCTCCACACCTCGAAGCTGTTGACGGTACACTGGCGCTCTTTTCGCTCCACCGTCTCGCCCCGCCTCGCAGCCTTGTACAGCCTCTCGCCCTTCACCTTGATGGCGCTGAACATCGGGGGTATCTGCGTGATGTCCCCTTCCATGGCCTTTGCGCCCGCGACCAGGTCGGCATCCGTCACGTGTTCCCACGGCGCCCTTTCGTCCACCTCCTCGCAGCAGTCCTGCGACGGCGTGCCTTCCCCGAGCTTCATCGTCCCGGTGTACACCTTGTCCATGCCCGTGAACGAGTCCACCATCTTCGTCGCTTTGCCGATGCAGAGGATGAGCAAGCCGGTGGCGTTGGGGTCGAGCGTCCCGCAGTGCCCAACTTTTTTGCTTCCCATCCTTCTCGACAGCCATCGGGTCTTGCCGACGACGTCGAAGGAGGTCCATCCCTTGGGCTTGTCGATGAGGAGGACCATGTTCTGCCACGTCTCCGGCGTGGGCGGTGGGTTGGGCGGGCGGAGGAAGTGCGGGGGAGGGCGCGGGGGCTTCTCGTACTTTGCGAGCTTCCTCGGTGCGGCATCATCCCCCGTGGCATCGGCGGCGGCGGGCGCCCCGTCGTCGACCGCCGCTGAGGATGCCAGTGAAACGCGGCGGACGGCGCGAGGCCGCGCGGGGTATCGCGCGCGCGCGGGCGCGGCGAGGGGGCGGCACGCGCGGGCGAGCATCGTCGACATCATCGGGCGCGTCGAGGAGTGGGTGTCGCTCGGGGCATTTAATCACATTTCTATCCGAGACTTGCCAAAACTTCTTCGCGCGAGGACGAGGGCGAACAGGCGAAGGTGTATCCTGATGGGAGGGAAGCGCGTGTGGCTGGACTGCGATCCGGGTCACGACGATGCTATGGCGATCATCCTCGCTGCGTATGGCAATGCAGACATCCCAACAATCCACCAGTTTCGTAAGTACGGCTATATCGACCTCATCGGGGTCTCCACCGTGTGCGGCAACCAAACCGTGGAGAAGACCACGGACAATGCGCTCCGCATGCTCAACCTCATCGACCGAAACGACGTGCCGGTGTACAGGGGCGCGGACAAGCCCCTGACGCGGCCGAAGCGCAACTGCCCTGAGATCCACGGCGAGAGTGGGCTCGACGGGCCTGACATCCCGGCAGCTACGAGGGGTGCCCAACCCACGCCCGCTGTCGTGGCGATGGCTGAGGCGCTCCTCTCTGGGGATCCGGCCGACAAGCCGACGCTCGTAGCCACCGGCGCTCTCACAAACGTCGCACTGCTCTTCTCGGTCTACCCTGAGGTCATCCATCGGCTGGATGAGCTCGTGATCATGGGAGGTGCGTACCAAGGCCTCGGCAACACGGGACCGACATCGGAGTTTAACATCCAGTGCGATCCAGAGGCTGCGCACATAGTGTTCGAGGCGGGGCTCAAGAGTCTGGTGATGGTGCCACTGGAGGTGACCCACACCGTTCTAGTCACACCGAAGATCCGGAATATGTGTTTCAAGGGGTCGAGGTTTCGCCTACTCCTCGACGAGCTGATGCACTTCTTCGAGGAGTCTTATAAAAAAGTCTTTGGGTTTGATCACCCACCGCTTCACGACCCGGTGGCCGTGTTTTACGTCATGCTTCCAGCTATGTTCGAAACCAAAAGAATGCGTGTTGACATCGATTGCGGAACGCTGTGCGCGGGTACGACGGTGTGCGATCATCACGGCATGAGCGGAAAGGAGCCAAACGTGACGGTGTGTACAAAGGTTGACGTAGATGCTTTCTGGAAAACCATGGCCGAGACGGTGGCCGAGGCGGACAAGGTTAGCCCCATCAACAACAAATGACTGGCTCCTCTAGCTAGCCGAAGAGGCACAAGTGTTAGCGATTAGTGTATTGTTTATTCTAGCTAGAGGGTGCTAAGGTATCTCTATCGCGAAGGCGGCGGGGAGTGCCGTGTATCGTCTGTTCAGTCCCAGAACAGTCCCTTGCGATTCTCCCGTCTCTTCCTGACCACCTCCGCGTTCTCCCGCTTCCTGCACGCCTTGTACGTGTCGAACAGCTCCTGACACATCTTCGCCTTGTTTTCCCCGTGCGCCGCGGCACCTGTGGACGGGAAAGGCGGGAACGGGGCGGGTTTCGCGCGTCAGGCCGGGGTGCCAACTTTAGGGTTGATTTCGAACGAGAGATCGCGGTCCGGACCGACGCGGAGGCGGTGAACGGACGCGTGCACGCACGGGGGTAACTCACATGCCAGAGCCTTCTTGGACGCGTCGTTACACGGCGACGCCCCGACGACGTCCGTGATGCCGGACGTCTGCATCCTGCAGCCGCGTCGTGGCCAATGAAAACAGAGAAACGCAGACGAGGATTTCCGATGTCAACGCTCCGATGCTAAATACCTTCGTTTACAACCGCGGCTCACCCGTTCTCCTCTACGTCGTCATCGTACCCGGCAGCCTGCGCGCTCGCCAACGCCGCCGCACTCTCCGCGCTGTACGAGTTGCTCTTGTGCTTGGGAACGAAAACGAACCCCGGGGATGGCTTACCCAAGAACATCTCCGCGACCCGACCCCAATCCTCAACCGCGTCCGACGCCAACAGACTCTCGAGGTCGGTCCGTCCCCTGTACGGCATAGGCCTCAAATGCATCTTCTGCGCCACACCCGACTCCAGCAAACCCACCGGGACGTACCTGTGCGTGTAACTCATCCACTCCATCAAGAACCGGCGCGTGGTCTCCACACCGCGCGTGTCCGCGCCCCAGTGGTCTAAACCGTGCCGGGCGAAATCGCCGAAGATCGACAAACGCTCAGATGCGGCGATGTCCCACACGCGTCTCTCCTTGATCTCCGTGAGGACCCACGGTTTGATCAGAGCACCCCGGCCGATCATGCACGTCGCGAGCTGCCCGCCGCGCATGTGCCGCTCGTAGTCCTTGAACGAGAAGACATCGCCGTTGCCCACGAGGGGCAGCCCGGATGACGCCGCGGTGGACGCGCACCCGCGAATGTATCGCCAATCGGCAAGCCTGCTGTACCTCTGCGCGCGTGTCCTGCCGTGAAGCGTCGCCGCCGCCGCGCCCCACGCCCTCGCGTCCTTCAGCACATCGTGCGCGACGTACTTCGCCGGGTCGTCGTCGTATCCCATTCGAACCTTGATGGTCAGCGGCGTTCGACGCATCGACCCCGACATCGCCTGCACCAGTTTCTTCATCCTCGCGAGACCGACTTCGTCGCGCAGGAGCGTAGACCCCGCACCCTTGGCGCACACCCCGTCGATGGGGCATCCCATGTTGACGTCTACAAAGTCGCAGTCCACCTCGTTGTCGAGGAACTCGCCGCATCGAGCCATCAGGTCGGGGTGGCCGCCGCACACTTGGACGCCGAAGAGGCGCTCGCTCGGGTGCCGTTTCAAAAGCGCCAGCTCGGACCGCTCACCTTTCAGCACGTTCGACGCCATCGCCATCTCGGATATCGTGACGTCCGCGCCGAGCGCCACGCACACGCGCCTGAACGGCAGGTTACCCACGGTCGTCAACGGTGCCACGTAAAGCTTCCCGCGAAGGTCCAACTTTTTCGACGAGATATTTCTCGCCTCCCGCGGACCCTCCTCTCCCAGTATCCCGCCCCGAGTAACGCCGCCCGTCCTCGGCGCCGGTGTCCTCGGCTCATCCTCCCACGCGCGCCTGGCTTTAGAGTTCTCCACCTGTTGGTACGACAGGCACTTCACCGGCACGTCCATGCGACGGAGAATGGCTTCGGACCTCGGCAGCGGGTACGCGTTTCTCGCCAAGTCTCGTTGGATCGAGTCGGGAAACGCGTTGAGCTCGGCGATGGGAACCGTCTCGAGATACGAACCGTCGTTGGGGTGCGGACCCGTGGCGATCGGCGCGGAAGGCGCCGTCACCTCGGCGTCGCGCGTCCACGTGTGCGGATTTTGCGACGCGAGGGGATCATCCGGGTTCGACGTTCCGTATTTTTTTGGTTCTTCATGGGACTTCGAGAAGCGACACCTGAGACCGTACGGGCAATCAGACCCGCCCCTGGCGAACGGGCACGGCCCGGGAAGGTCCGCGGGCTTGTGCTTCATCCACGTGTCGACGTCGTGTACGCGCCTGCACGCGTCTCCGTGGGGACACGTGGCACCGACGGAGAGGTGGCGGCACAGGTCGGCGGCGTCCCTCTCCGCCTTTTCGAGTCGTTGCGCCCGGAGGCTCTTGCCGGTGCGTTGCCTGTCTTGCGCACCCGCGCCCGCCGTGCCCGTGTGCGTTTGCCCGGTTCGTCTCTCGTGATCCAATGCCGCGGGTTGTTTCTCTTGGTCGCGGATGATGTGTGTCTCGGCGATGGGCAGAAGTCCTTTGGCGACCAATCCTTTGGCGCGTTCGCTGATTTCTTTGTTGTCGTCGTCATCCTCCGCGTCGTCCCCGTCGTTCGTACCCGCATCTCCCGCCGCGGTCGACCCGCCTGGTCGTTGCGCCTTGATCTCCTCGAGCATCTCCGACGGCAGCTCGTACAGCTCCGCGTGTGTCTCGAGCCAGGTTTGCGCGGCGGTGGTTCGCCTGCGCTTCTGCTCGTTGAACGATTGCGATGCGTCGTCCGCGGATGGGGCGACGGCTTTCAGGGCGCGCGCGACGGCGGCGGCGGCGAACCCTTTCTTCTCGAGGACCACGGCGGTCTTGCGGTCGACGTCGGCGGGGTCGACGCCGCCCGCCCCGGTGGGTTTCGCCGGCGCGTCATCGAGCCTCGTCCGCTTCGACTCCGGTTGTTGTTGCCGGTGCGCATCATCGTCGTCGGCGGCGGCGGGAGCTGCGTCGTTCGCCGCGGCCGCCTCGCGCTCGCGCACCTTCTTCCCGCCTCTCGGGCCCGTACCCATGGTTCCCCGTGACCGCGCCGCGGTGGGCTGCGGTCGACGCGACGGAGGGTGAAGCCTCGCGACGCGGGGAATGGCGGCCACCCTTTGAGCGGCGGCTTTCACGAGATTGCTCCGAGACGAATTTGATGATTTAGGCACCGCGCATTGGCTCGAGCGCACACGAGGTGCGGAGCGGAGGGATGCGGCAATAGTCGGAGCGCGCGGCCGATGCAGTATCCACCGCCTCCCGGGACGGTGTGGGTGCCGGTCGGCGCGGCACCACCCAACGGGATGATGCCGGGCCCGCCGACGGCACCCCTCCCTCAGATGCCCTCTGTGGCGCTCGACGCCCTCTGTTCGCACGCGGTCCGTGAAATCCTCCAGGCGGCGAGGTTCCAGGCCAAACAACACGTGTACGTTGGCTTCCACGCCGCCTGCGCGAAGATGTGCGAGCGCCTGGGAGTCGCGAACCTGGGCCAACTGGGCGTACACGACCCGGCGGCACAGGTGCCGCTCCTGGGAAGAATTCAGCGGATCGAACAGATGGTGACCGCGTTTGTCGGTTCGTACATGTCACAAAGGTCCGTGGTGACACTGACAGACATGGAGAAGGAGCTCGTGGTGTTCCTCAGGAGCTACAACCTTCAACCGAAGACGACGCGGCACGTCGAGGGCGGCTTTCGATACGCAGTGCCGGACCCGGCGACCAATTCAGAGGAAATTTCACTCGACGACGACGACGATGAGGTCAGCTTGGAGTTCGTGGACATGGGCGTCGGCTGGTTCACTGCGTTCCCTGCGATCATCGCTACGTTTGGCAAGATCGGCAATGTCGATGAAGAGTCATGGGCATGCCCGAACGTGTCGGATGCGCTCGCTGAATTCCTCGACCTACCCGCCAACGCCGGTCGAAGCGACGACGGCCTCGGCGCCGACTTTGAGAAGTTCCTCAAAGAATCTCTCCGGAAGGAGGACCAAAAGAAGCTCTCGGGGTCGGACAAAAAGTTACCGGTTCACAAGCTCGGGTTTTGGATACGGCACGACTCCATGCCGCACGAGAGGCAGTGCACGCGTCACGTCCAGAACGCTAAGCGCGCTGAGCTCGCGAGGCTGCGGGACGAGGCGGCCGGGGCGGAGGCTGAGGCGGCCAGAGCGGCGGCGGCGGCGAAACGCGCGACGCGTGACCCCGCCCCGCCCAGGCTGAAGGATCCCACCAACCCACACGCCGCGTCCTTCATCGACTTGCTACGGGAGGAGTTGGACACGCGGTGGCACCCGTCGAGGTCCAAGGTTGACTCGGCTGTGCGGAAAGCGATGAAGGAAAATCCAGAGTCGCTCTTCGGGGCTGCGGTTGAGTACGGGATGTTGCACCTGGGCGGAGGTAAGCACCGCGCGAAGGTGTTCAAATCCCCACCCCCGGATGACGGATTGGGTGATTCGGGCGCCGAATCGGATGGTTTAGGGTCCTCCTCATCGGATGAAGAGGAGGAGGAAACGGAGCCGCTTGCTAAGCGTACGAAGGTCGAGGTGAAGCCGGAGTGGGAGGGTCGGATGGGTGTCGAGTTTCGCGACGCGCGCGCGACCGGCCACCACGCCCCCGTCCCCGACACCCCGTCCACGTCGACACAATTACCTCAATTACCTCCTTTAAACGCAATCACGACCGTGACGCCGGGTGAGTTGGCGGCCTGTCTCCCGTGGTGGAGCGAGATGGACGGCTCCTGCAACCACGCGGTGGGTCGATGGGGCGAACAGCTGGTGTACCAGTACCTTCTACAGAGGCACTCGGGGTGGACCATCGAATGGGTTAACGAGCACACGGAAAGTAAGGCTTTCTACGACGTCAAGATGACGAACCCACGCGACGGGTCTGTGGTGTTTGTGGAGGTGAAGACTACGAGGTCGGGGGATAAGAACGCGTTTGAGGTTTCGCCTTGGGAGTGGGATTTCGCGTGCCGGCCCGGTGTGGAGTATCACGTGTACAGGGTGTACTCGGCGGGTGAGCGGGGACGGACGCGCGTGACGATCGTGAGGAACCCGGCGAAGTTGGTGCGGGAGCACGCGATATCGATGGCGCTGGCTATTTAGGTGAACGTAGCGTCCTTAATACATCGTCGTAGTGTAAGCTGTGCAAGGTGTAAAGCTGTGAAGCTGCTGAAAGGAGTTAAGGGATTGAGTTAAGCTTCGTCACAATCTCGTTCTCCATCGCCTGGATGAGCGCATCCACCTCCGCCTTGTCCTCCTCGCTCACGAACGCGGTCTCCTCCACTGGGAGACCGTCCTTGATTCGCATTTTCATGCACCTTGGCCCGCTGCGGCACCTTCTGAAGTACTCCAATTGGGCCCTGACCGCGGGCAAGTTGCCGTGTGTTACAACCAACGGTATCGGGGTGATGGGGGTGCTGCGGGGCCGGCTTTCGAACATCACTGGCCTGACCTTTTCGCCCAATGAACGCATTCCATCCACGCTCCACACCGCGTCCCTGTACCACTTGCTCACCTGCGCCAAGTTCAGCGTGCTTCTCAGGTCGAGCTTATTCAATACCTCAGCGGTTAACACCTCCGGGAGCTCCTCGTGGATTGCATTGAGGATCGATGACTCGCCGCATCTCAACGATGCGAGTATCGGCGATACGTCGACATCGTCCCTCGTACGCTCGAGAGCTCTGGTCTCCATGGCGGCGTGTGTGCGCGTCGAAAGTGTGGCGCGTCACATCACTCGTGGTGTTTTTGGCTCGTCCGAGGACTCCCGAATATCATAATGGTCTCGTGGCGACGAGGTCACAACCAACGAGCGGCTCGCCATGAGCAAGCGCGGCAAGCACGAACCCAAGTGGCACTGGCACGTCCAGCCCTCGGAGCAGGACGGCACGGGCCGCAGGCTCCGGGCGCTGTGCGCGCACGGGATCATGAAAGGGCACGTCGAGGATGTCTGGAGCCAGAACTGCGAGACCCTGCAGCTCGGCCGCGACTTTCTCTACACGAGCAAAGAGCCGAAGGTTGGCCAGCGCATCGAGATCAACTGCACCGCGCCGAGCAACAAGTACTTTCGGATGAACGGAGTTCTCACGTCGGTCGATAACGTCCCGCCGCCGCCGGGGGTGCTGCCTCCGATCATGCCCAACTGTCACCACATGGAGGACCACACCTACGACCTGCACTTCGAAGAGTTTGGCACCACGCACTTTTTCACAAAGGCTAACGGTACGAACGAACACACACACGATCGTATCAATCTCCCCCTCTAACATCCCTCACGTAATACGCAGGCTTGGCGGTGCTCTCGTTCGATTTCTGGCCCGGTATGGGCAGTTTGGCGAACACGAGCGACGGCGACGTGCGTCCCATGTGCCCAAATTCCGTCTACGCAGTCGAGTTGACCTGCGACTGGACCAGCGCCCAGAATTGGCTATTGACCGGCATGCACAGGGCAAATTGCGTGGAATGCGAGAAGCTCGACGCGCACGACTGGCGGTGGAAACACCTCGGGCACGATAACCCGGAGTGCGTGTGCAAGTACGGAGACCCGAGCCTGTGCCTGCGCAGCGACAAGTGCGTGAACATCGACCTTCGCAGATACGACGACTCTGATTGAAAATATAACAAGTGTCCTCCGTCTAAACCCCTCACCGCATGGTATCACTGCATGAGCGCCATGAGCGCGCGCTGCCGGCGTGCGTTGAGACCCTGCGCCACCCCCGCGAGCGCGCCCCTCGCGTGCATCGCGCCCAGCCGCTCCTTGATGAATCCCTGGGTGTCGATGCCGAAGATCAGGTCCTCGGCTTCGTCCTCGTCGTCGTCGATGGCGTCGTCTATACCCTTCGACAGAATCCGGTCGAATAGGTCGCCGCCGAAGAAGGACCCGCCGCCGCCGCCGCCGCCGCCCTCGTCGTCGTCGTCGGAGTCGCCGTCGCCGTCGGACTCCCACTCGTCCTCCTCCCCGCCGCCGCCGCCCGCCAGCGCAGCCTCCTGCGCCTCCAGCACGGCATCCGCGAGAAGCTCCAACACTTTAGCGGTCGCCGGCACCGTCGTGTACCGGTCCGGGCCCGTCGCTCGAGCCTTGGCGCGCGTGCGAATAGCAGCCTGGCCAGTCTCGCCGCTCTCGATGACTAGCTCGCCCTTGACCCCGACGCCTTCCAGCGCCGGGTTGCCGCTCGCGAGGAGGGTGGCGAGCGCCGAGGTCGTGAGCTTGATGTCAAAGGCTCCAGAAACATCCGGCTGGTATCCGCACCAAGCGCGCATCACGAGCTCGAGCGCGTTCCTGGAGGGCGCCACGCCGTCCTCGCCGCTCTCCGGCGTCCCACCGTTTGGCACCGGCATCTGCGCCAGTAACCCGAGAAGCGCGTCGCAGTCGGTGTGAACCAGCCGCGCGAAGATGGACATCAGCGACGCCACGAGATTGGGCTGCTTAGCGCACGCAACCCTAGTCACCACCGCGGAGACAATCTCCGGAAGAAGCGGCGCGATCTCGCCGCGGAGCCTACGCAGCATCTGCCCGAGCAACGGCGCGGCGAACACGCACGCGCCGTCCTCGAGCGAAGGCGAGAGAAGCCTCGCGACGGCGTCGAGGTACGAACGGAGAACTTCGCCGCCGCCGCCGACGCCGTCGACGCCCCAGGCCAGCGAATCCACCCCGCCCGATCGAAGAAACGCGCGGAGACACTCAGCGCATGACTGCAGTATCCCCACGTCGTCCGAGCTCACCGCGAGCGCGACGACGTGGCGGAAGCACGCCGCGTGCGCCGCCCTCGCCTCGGCGACCCCCGCCGGTTTCAGAAGCCCGCCCAGTAAATCCAGCGTGGACTCGACCAACATCGGCCCCTGTCCATCCGGCGACGCGAGAACCCCGCTCAGCGTGGGCACCGCGAGCTGGTGCAGCGAAGGAACGCACGCGGGCACCGCCGCGAGCGCCTCGAGCACGTCCCGCGCGTCCGCCGCGAGCAGAGGGTCCGCCACCTTCGCCGCCCACACCCGCAACGTCGCGGGCGCCAACGCCCCGGACCACGCCGCCGCGGCGTCCGCGTCGGACTTGACAACCACGAGCATAGCCTCGAGCACCAAATGGAGCGTCTCGCAATCGCCGTCGTTCGCTAGCGACGCCGACGCACCGGCGCTCGCCGCCGCCTTGGACGCCTCGCCCGCGTTGAACTCCGATTCGAGCAGAGTTCCCAGGCCCTGATACGCCGGCCCGAGAAAAGGCGCCAAGCCGTCTTTCGGCGCCAAGGGTACGTACTGGGCCAGCGCCCTGCACGCGCCCACGCGAAGCGGCGCGGGGGCGCGCGGGTCCAGCGACTGGAGCGCCGCGCCGAGCACCGCGGTGGCCGCCGCGGGGGGCGCACCGGGCGCCAGCCTCGCCGCGACCCACAACGCCCGTCCCCGCAGAAACGGAGGAATCGAATTTTCACTCCCGGGCGCCAAGTCGCGATCGAGCACCAGACCGAGGAACCCCGGCGCGCTGAACGTCGCGTGCCGGCCACACTCCGCGAGCGCACGCGCCGTCTCCACGATGAAATCGTCCAACGTGCCCACCGCGAGCAGCGTCGCCTCGCGAAGCTTCCACCAAGTCGAATCGCCGGCGACTCGAGCGGCTTCCGCTTCGTCCATACGTCGCTTCACCGCGGCGGCCAGCGCGGCGGAAAATGACCCACCGTTCGACTTCTCCACCTCCTCCCCGCCGAACGCGCCGGACATCTCGTGCAGCAGCATCCCGCACGTGGCGCGCACGGTGGTCATGTCGTCGTCCTCGTCCGCGACGTACGCGTTGGGGTCATCCTGTAAGAGTTGAACAAAAACACGCGTCAGTAAGTATAATCGCCCGTGCGAGAATTAAGATGTAACGCACCTCCCACGCCTCCTCCTGCGCCGCCGTCATGCACATGTACCCGATCGCCCTGTGAATCGTGTCCTCCGCGCCGTTCGCGAGGAGCGAACGTAGCCGCGGGTGCTCCACGATGCACATGATGAGCTCGAGGAGTTGGGAGACGACGGAGTCCAACGACAGCGTCTCGCCCTCGTCGTCCCTAGGAGGTTCGTAGTCGTCGGCGTCGGTTCCGATCATAGACGCGTGATACACGGGCGCGATTGAATGGAAGAGCCTCGCCGCTGACGCCAGAGGTGTCAACAGCGCCTCCCCCGCGCTCTTGGAGAAGTACTGGACCACCTGCGTGAGGCACCGTAGGGTTTCGAGTTGCAAGCCGCACTGCCCCGGGTCCGACGGCGCGGGCGGTGTCGCGAGCGCGGACGTGAAGAGGTCGAGCCACGGTTGGAGCAGCGGCGTCATCAGATCACGCACCGCGCGTTGTTTCGCTCCGGACATGACGCCGAGGGTGAGGAGGCACGCGTGGAGCACCGCGAGTGCCCTGCGTTTGAGCGCGAGTGTGTACACGGCGCTGTCGGCGGCGACGATCGCGGCGAGTTCGGGTAATAGGGCTGGTAATATTTCAGGCACCTGTGCTTCGTCCATGTCTCCGAGGATCATCGCGAGGCATCGCAGGGCGCCGACGACGGAATCTTCGCTCCTGCGCTCGCGGATCGCTCCGACGAGCTGCGTCGTGAGCTGCGGCCACTGTTGGGGCCAGTCCCATGTGGCGACGGTGGCGATGGCCATGCCGCACGCGGTTCGGATCTTCGGTAAGGGATCGGCGAGTCCGTTTGGGAGGAGCGTTCGAATGGCTTCCTTCTCGTCGTCGTTGGTCTGCGGCGGGAAGAAGCGCCCTTCGCCCTCCTGCCAGTGCTCCTTGACGTACTTCTTGAGCACCACCGCCGCGAGCTGCCTGGTGCCCGGGGCGCACAGCTGGTTCAGCGCGCATCGCACGAGCGCGAGCCCAAAGCCCGGCATGGTGCCGCCTTGCGTGAGCTGCTGCTCGGCGTTCACGCGCGTTGCCTCGTCGGGGCTCATGCTCGCCTCCAGCACGCGCGCGATCTCGTCCTCCATCTTGATACTGTACCTAGTCGGCGTGAATGCGTCGCGATACGGCGGGTACGACGTCCCCGGTGGGGCGCGTCCTTCTATGGTTCTCCGATCTACTCGGCACAACTCAAAACCTGCTCGAGACCAGTTTGAACTTCTCGAGCCGAGTGATAGATTCGAGATTGTCACTCGGGAGGGGCGCCGGTGAGACCCGACGATGGCGGATCCTGAAGCCGAACCGTCGACCGCGAGTCAACCCGTGGACAAGGTCGTGGTGCTGCTGAAGGCCACGGGCGACGCGCCGATCCTGAAGCAGAACAAGTTCAAGATCACCGCCAGCGACAAGTTCGAGAAGGTTGTCTCGTTCCTCACCACGCAGCTCAAGCCGCAGATTGGCACGGACGGGCGGGTGTTCGTGTACCTCAACAGCGCGTTCACGCCGAGGTACGACGAACGCGTGTCTAACCTGTACGCGTGGTACGGGGTGGAGGGGAAGCTCGTGGTGAACTACGCGCTGCAGCAGGCGTGGGGGTGAAGCCGCCTACGCACGAGACGCGTCATGACCTAGAGAACTTTCGTTAGATTAGCTATAAGACTCTTACAGTAGCTCGATGTACAACAGCTCGAACGGCACTAGAACAGACCGAAGAACCGCTTCTTCTTCTTCCCAACCTCCGTCGGGTCCTCCAGTCCTTCCAGCCCCGCCAAGGGATCCTCCTCCTCCTCCTCCTCCTCCACGTCGTCGAACCCCAAAGACATACCCTTGCGCTGCGGCTTTCTCGCCGAAGATCGCGACCGTCCTCGCGAAGCGGACGACACCGAACTCGCCCCGTCGCCCGACGCGGACCCCACGTTGAAGGACCCGTGCGGGAACATGTCGTTCGGTCCTTGCACCGGCAAGTGCGCCTGCCCCGCCCAGCCCACTAACCCATCACGCAGCACGCCGCGTTCGTGCGGACCTCTTCGCTTACCGCCGACGCCGCCGACGGCGCCGCCGGCGAGGATGTATTCCGACGTTCGCTCGCGCCACGTGGGCCGCTCCGCCGCGGACGCCGCGCGTTCACGCGCGCCATGCGTCCCGCGCTCGGGGATGAACGCGGGTCCAGGGCCGGAGGGTTCGCCGGAGACGGCGCGCGTCGGCGCGGTCGGTGCACCCGCGGTCGGCGCGGAACGTTTCGGCATGCGAGCGCGGACGACTCTCGAGTTGAACTCGTCGCTCCCGCTCGGCCGTTTATAGTCCACGACGTCGCCGCGGCTCTCCCGAAGCTTATCCTGCG
>Ga0302114_10000719_pt1 | contig 22764 bp, 19 predicted proteins | sample AG5_Surface_MG_FD_203107 | JGI IMG/M metagenome (GOLD analysis project Ga0302114, IMG submission 203107) | Marine microbial communities from Western Arctic Ocean, Canada - AG5_Surface | ecosystem: Environmental > Aquatic > Marine > Oceanic | place: Canada: Western Arctic Ocean | collected...
TCCTGAGGGTCAGCTTTAGTGATCGCGTTGCTAGGTTTCGGTTCGAGTAGTGCGGGTACAAAATGCATACACAGAGCACCGACAATCAAACCTGAAATAAACGCCGGTTTCGATGATGGCGGTTTAATAGTTGACTGTTTAGGGTAGCGGGTTGCAGATTTTTTTGCGTGATCTCGAGCCATATAGCATTTTCCTAGTCAGAACTTGAATTGTAGGTGAACGAGCGAATGACCTAAAGCACTTGTTGCATTTTTTCATAGCTCTTGGGGATCTACGTCAATCGACCAACGCACGCGCCGAGAGTCTTTATGATTCTCCAGCTCGACAGCCACAGCGGACAGTAATACTTGCAGCGCAGGCCGCTGATCGGCATCAATCCGCAGTACATATCTAAATCGCCCAGCGCGCTTCTCCATCAGTGCAGGCAGTGGCCCCAGATAGCTCAAGGCAGGGGTTGGCACCTGCAGTTTCTCCGCGATCTTGCGAGCCAATCGCAGGAAAGCGTCGGCCTCATCGGGGCGGTGAGATTCAGCCCTGATAACAGACATATGACGAAAAGGTGGTAGTTGCGAAAGCTCTCTTTGGGGCAGTAACTGGCGGGCAAAGTGCCCGTAACCCTGACTAATTAATAGCGCCAGCAATGGGTGGTCGGGTTGATGGGTTTGTACAATTACTCGTCCTCTCGCGATGCCTCTGCCACTTCGCCCCGCTACCTGTGTTAACAACTGCCCCATGCGTTCATGGCTGCGAAAATCGGGGCTAAATAACCCGCTGTCAGCGTCCAGCACTGCGACTAAGGTGACGTTTTCAAAATGATGACCCTTGGCCAACATCTGCGTGCCGACCAAAATGCACGACTCACCACTGTCAGCGGTATTAAAGACTTCCTGCATAACCCCTTTTTTGCGCGTACTGTCACGATCTACCCGCAAGACTATAGTATCTGGAAAATATTGCTGTAAAAAGGCCTCGCTGCGTTCGGTACCTTCGCCTGCGGCAATCAGCTCGCGACTAAGACAACTGGGGCATTGCTGCGGGACGCGTTGCTGAAAATCGCAGTGATGACAAATTAGCCTACTGCGCGCGCGATGCACTGTCAGTCTCGAATCACAGTGCTGGCATTCTGCCGTCCAACCACATTGATGGCACAGCATGGCTGGGGCAAAACCCCGGCGGTTTAGGAATACCAATACCTGATGGTTGTTTTTCAATGTCTGATCAATGGCCATCAGCGTGGTGGCGGCTATCCCTGCATTGGAGCGCTCGGTTTTTAAGTCGATAACCTGCCAGTCAGGCTGCACTGCATTGCCGGCCCGAGTGCTGAGTACCAGATGTTGGTAACGACCTGCATGGCAGTTATTTAATGATTCTAGCGATGGCGTAGCAGAACCCAGAATGATGGGAATATGTTCCTGTTGCGCACGAATTACCGCGAGATCCCTTGCCGAATATCGAAATCCTTCCTGCTGTTTGTAGGACGGGTCATGCTCCTCGTCAAGAATAATCAGGCCGGGTGCTTTCAGTGGCGTAAATATCGCCGATCTAGTGCCAAGAATAATTTTCGCTTGCCCGGAACGCGCCTGCATCCAAGCATTTAGTCGCTGCTTGTCTGTCAGCCCCGAATGTAACGTTACTATCGGAACATGAAAGCGATCGCGAAAGCGTTTCTCAGTCTGAGGGGTCAGGCTTATCTCTGGAATAAGCACCAGAGCCTGGCGTTCATAGCGTAAGGTTTTCTCTATTGACTGCAGGTAAATCTCGGTTTTGCCGCTTCCGGTCACACCATCCAGCAATGAGCAGTTAAAGTGGTGGTGATCAATAGCCTCTAATGCCTGCTTTTGTGATGGATACAATGTGAGATTGTCCTGCCTGAGCAGTTTATCCAATGCAACCTCAGGTATGCACTGGTTCGAAGACTCTATCAGTAGCTTCTCTTCCAGCGGCTTCAATACAGCGCGAGAAAACAACGCGACAAGCTGTTCGTCACTGACGACACCCTCGGCCAACAGCTTATCTATTACGGCTCGCTGTTTGGGCGCCTGTTTCAGCGAGTCTGGCCCCAAGCCTTTACCGAATGTGCTCAACTGCCAGCATTTCTGGCCCTGTTCTGGGGGCAAAGCACCTTTGCGTAACAGCGTTGGTAGGGTACTAAATAGAGCATCGCCAATAGGATGCTGATAATACCGTGAAGCCCAGATAAACAGACGAAACAACGAGGCCGGCAGGAGAGGCTCTACATCGATTAGTTGGGTGACAGGTTTGAGTTTTTCAAGCGCGAAGGTACTGGTGTCAGCGCATTCAATAATCAGGCCAGTGACCTCTCGACGACCAAAGGTTACCTTGACTCGACAGCCCGGTTGCAGGGCGCTTGGCGGCGCATCCGTGACCATCTCGGCCGGCACCAAATAGTCAAACAGTCGGCGCAGTGGTGAGGGCACCGCAACGCGGACAATTACAGGCGTTAGATCAGCCATAAAAATATGAGAATTCCTTTTGTAACCAGGTTAATGTCTGCTAGAATCCGCGCTCTTTGGAAATGGCCTACCGTGCTTTGCGGGAACTGTGATACTTATTGTTAGCGATTGATAAGTAGTTTACCAGTTCAATGACAGGGTGGCGGCTCGCGAATTGGAGTATATGATGAAAACTGAGATTCACCCAAATTATAACGAACTAGTGGCTACCTGTAGTTGCGGCAATGTTATTACAGTTGGTTCAACACGCGCTGAGAGCATCTACTTGGATGTTTGTTCGGCATGTCATCCGTTTTATACCGGCAAGCAGAAAGTTGCCGATACGGGTGGTCGAATCGATCGCTTTAACAAGCGCTTCGGTGCTGCTAAGAAGGAAGCCGCTGTTGAAGTTGCTCCAGAAGCCGCTGTTGAAGTTGCTCCAGAAGCCGCTGTTGCAGTTGCCCCAGAAGCCGCTGTTGAAGTGACAGAGACGCCAGACGCAAGCTAAGTGTAGTTTGTTGGACGGTATGAAAAAAACGCCATGGGGAACCTCTGTGGCGTTTTTTTGTTGCCTGTATTTTAATCCGTCGCTGCCAACCGATCAATTGTCGATGATTAATTCAAATATAACGTTGATGTGATCACTAAATCTAAGCTGATCATGAAGGTATTTCCCGGTAGCCTCGTCTTGCATGGCGCTGCGGCTCATGCTCTGCATTCTAAATTGGGCTTCAGGTAAGTGGGTTGCTGCGCCCTGATATTGGATTTGTGCTACGGGCCCCAGGGTGGCGCCATAGGCCGTGGCTAATCTAGCGGCCTTTTTCTTAGAATCGGCTATGGCAAGCTGCTGAGCTAGGCGCTGGTATTTATCCTCGTCAGTTACTTTAAACTGAACATGGCCTATTTGATCGATACCTGAGTCTAGAGCAATGTCCATTAGCTGATTGAGAAGATCTAATTTTTCGAGGGTAACAGTAACATTCCGCGAGGCGCGATAACCTATAAACACGCGGGCCTGATTGCGATATTCGTAGTTGGGATTAAGTTGCAACGTTGAGGCAATCACGCTGCTGTCGTCTAGATCGAGACGTTTAATCGCGCTTAAAAAACGATTAACCCGTTTATCGACATCAGACTTTGCTCTGTTACCGTCAAGATTAATGGCTTCTAGTTGCAGATTGATCTCAGCCATATTGGGCTCAGCAGATACCTCCCCAGTTCCCGATGTAATAATAGTTCTATCTAATGCCTGCGTCTGGGTGCTAAGCGAGCTCAGCATAAACGCGATGGCACAAATGGCGAGTGGCAGGCTTTTCATCACAGATACTTCCTTATCGGTCGTGGTAAAGTTTGTTACAGTCCTCTTCAAGCTTAGCACCGATCAAGCAAAGCGGGGATTATTAACAAAAACAGCCTGTAATTTGGATCGAGCTATTGTCAGCAGGTACAATGTCGGTCACTGATAATATTATAATGCGGAGGCGTTAATGCGGGCTCTATGGTTATTGCTAAAAGGCATATTATTTCTGGCTCTGGTGCTATTGGGCGCCGTCTTCGCCCTGAAGAACAGTGTGCCCCTTAGCGTCAATTTTGTACTCATCAATAGCCCTGAAATAAGTTTGGGGCTGTGGCTTATTATTTTTCTAGCCGCAGGTACTGTGCTGGGTCTTTTTTCCAGCGCCTTAATTATCGGCTCCTATCGACGAAAGTTGGCTCGCGCCATCACCAAGGATTAGCCAATATATGACTGCTTCAACCTCTCGCGTAATTGTCGCTCTAGATTTTGATAATCAGCAGGCTGCTCTATCGTTTGCAGATCAAATAGATCCCTCCCAGTGTAGGCTCAAGGTGGGTAAAGAGCTTTTTACGGCAGCTGGACCAGAGTTAGTCAAGGCGCTGGTCGACCGCAACTTCGATGTATTCCTCGATCTTAAATTCCATGATATCCCCAATACCGTGGCCAAGGCCATAAAGGCAGCGGCTGATCTGGGCGCATGGATGGCTAACGTGCATGCCTCTGGGGGCCGTCGCATGATGACAGCGGCTAAGGAAGCGCTGGACGAGCAGGGCGGGGCCATGCAGCTAATTGCAGTCACCGTGCTAACCAGTATGGACGAGGCTGATTTATTGGAGGTTGGTGTGCCGCGCAGTCCGGGTGAGCAGGTAATGCATCTGGCTCAACTCAGTCAAAAATGTGGTCTCGATGGTGTCGTCTGCTCTGCTCAAGAAGCTGAGGTACTTAAAGCCAGTCTAGGCGCTGACTTTAAGCTAGTTACCCCTGGCATACGCTTGGCGGCAAGTGTTGCTGACGATCAGCGCCGGATTGTTAGCCCTGCGGATGCCGTTGCTCTGGGAAGTGACTATCTGGTGATTGGCAGACCTATTACGCAGTCAGAAAATCCATTAGAAACACTGCGTCAGATTAACGAATCCATCGATCACAAGGTATAAGTCCCTATCACAGACCGATAGTATCTATAGACCTATATGTTTTTCAGCATCATCTAGAAAAGTCTAGTTTTGACGTAGATCAGTCCTGAACCATCTAAGGCGACAGGGGACAATTTGGGGGGTATCCGAGAAAATCACTGGTTAGAATCGACGATGAATGAATCGGCAAATAAAAAAAGCCGTTTCATCGCTCGATACTTAAGTTCTCGGCATAAAAATATAGGCTAGTTCAGTTTCTAGAGCAGCATAGATTTTTATCATTAACAGTCCATGATATGAACTCTATTTTGCGGCAACGCATTGCGATGTTGTTAGAGCGGATACCTTACCGCAAATTTCTCTACCAGCACTGGCATATCCTTCGTGCATTGCAAGTCTAGGTCTTCGAGTATTTCGTTCCAGTATTGAGTGTGCAGCGCAAGCCATATGCCGGTTTCTCTGACTGGCGGCCCATCCAAGCCGGTGACGGAATAATCTACTGCCCCAAAGGTTGTCTCAAGAACCTCTGTTATTTGAACCACCAGAAGAGGTTCACCTTTGCAGGACATAAGAATAATCGGAAGCCCGGGATAGCCATCAGGCCATTTGTGAAAGCTATTGACCCATGGCAAGGTAAACGTCGCGGTCTTTTCGCCCGACTGAATGAACCTGATTATCTGTGCTGTGGTCTCTTCGTCGAGACCGATCCATCTCACTTGGTGATCCCGTTCCAATGAGGGGTTTTGCGCAACGGCTTTTGCCCAGAACATATCAATAGCCTCTATGTCCGGTGCTGTTTTCAACTTGGGGCCTACGATTGCGTATGATCTTTGAATAACACTCATGTCCTAATTGACCGTCCCTTTTGAAATAACCTTGTAGATATCTTGAGTATGCTTGATCGCGTTAAGCGGATTATTGTTCAGAATCAGAATGTCGGCGACTTTGCCTTGATCAAGGCTACCCATTTGATGCTCTAAATTGAAAAACTCAGCAGGAGTAATAGTCGCCGATCGCAGTGCTTGCCTGGGGGAAAGGCCCGCCTCGACTAGTAGCTCTAGTTCTTTATGAAGGCTGTATCCAGGGGTTAAGTAACCTATGGGGGTGTCTGTTCCGGCCAAAATTTTGACCTTGTTTTTATTAAACAGGCTGACGATTTTCATACTCCAATTGTCGAAGATCGCATCATTTTCAGTTACCGCCTGCTTGGCTAATCGCAAAGACTCTTCCTGCCAGCGCTTCTCGACAGCTTTGGGAAGGCCTTTATAGGTCTCCCGCCATTTTGGGTCTGCATAAAATCGCTTTGAACCAAAGGTATTAATCGTCAGTGTGGGTGTTTGATATACGTCGTTTTTCGCCAATGCTTTGATTATCGCGTTACAGCGCACCTCATCGAAACTCGCGATGGCTGTATAGCGCTGACTCCGGTGAATTTGACTCCTTAATGCCGAGCCCGCTAGGTTGTCTGAATTGCTCAGTAGCACACCTCGCTGGGCCCTAAACTCGTCCGCATCAATAGAGCATGCTAGATCAAGATTTCGAATATGTTGCATGCCGCCCAAACCGGCATCAATGGCTTCCAGTAAATCGATACTTAGAGGTATATGGCCTGTGACTCTGAGGCCTTTTTCTTCGGCAATCTGCAATAGCCTGAGGTAGGTCGGGCGCGATAGCATTTCATAGGATTTCAAGAAGCTGGCGCCGTCAGAAACCAGCCCATCTACGATTCCCTCAATGTCAGAGGACTCGTCTATGCCGATGGACAGATCAGGAAACCCAGGTTCCATACCTTTATAGACTCGATCCTTGCCATCAATCAGCGGGCCAGCGAAAAACAGTCTCGGTGTTTTGTAAGGGTGTTGTTTGGCGTAATTAATGGCAGGCTGCATCGACGCAATGCGACCGCCCGTATCTCTAATGCTGGTGATGCCGTTCTTAAGAAAAAGGTCGTAGGAGGTTTTATAATCAAGGTCTGGGATAAATGTCATATGCACATGCGCATCCCAGAGTCCGGGAATGACAAACTTACCCTCGGCGTCTATTACTCGATCATCGTCTAATAATAGAGGGGCCGTTGCAGCGGGTTCAATCGATAGGATTGTATCCCCCTGAATGATGATCGTCATCGCACGCCGGTCGGGGTTAATCGCATCAATGAGTGTGCCGTTTTTAATTACCAGTCTAGGTTCAGCACTAACGGCTGAATGGACTAGAAATGCTAGCAGCATGAAGACAGATTTGTTTATCATAATCGTTCCTTGGGGGAGGATACTGGCATTATCAGACTACAAATATAAAGAGTGCATTGCAAGCTTACTAACCTGAGGAAACTCGTTCACTGAAATGCAGAGGCCGCCGATGACTAAAAGCCCCCCGACTACACGATGACATTGCTAGGTTAAAAGCATCATCCATTAACGACCCTTTTGTAGAGAGAACGGGTTTTGATGTGTACGCCTGCTAGCCGACAGAGTCTTAAGTGAGTTGTTGCGACCCACTGCAGACGCAACAAGATTGTTGTCGGGGCTAAGGCGGTCAAATTCGCGCTATGGCAAACAAACTGATCAAACATCTGTGTTAGTAATTCGCAACACTCTTGCCATGCTGACGCATCTGAATGCCAGCGGCCCCACCAATGATTAAAGCGTCGAACAACTCAGATAGCCCTGTAGACTTACGCCACTCAACATGTAGGCTGTAATCGGCTAAACTGTCCCAGTCCTCAATCAAGATATAGGTATTAGTGGTTTCGTTAAAGTAGACGTAAAGCTCACAACCACGTAGCTAATTAGGATATAAGTTATACAACAGTGGCATCCAATTAAAAACGATTATCTTAGGCCATCTAATGTAATCCTATGGTCAAATATAAAAGTAAATCTAACTCAAAAAAAGGAAGTACATTAAGATGAAAGCAGCATTACTCAATGTCGGACGAAGCCTATTAGCCCTCTATTTTTTCTTGCCGGGTATCATGAAGTTTATTGACTGGGACAGGCATGTAGCGCTTATGGAAACGCATGGAATGATCATGGTGCCAGTACTTTTGGCGCTAGCAGGCGTCCTTCAGGTAGGCGCGAGCATTTGTCTATTGATGAATAAACAGGTTGCTGTCTGTTCGCTTGGTTTGGCCTGCATGGTACTACTGATTAACGTTAATCTACATGATTTTTGGAACCTTTATGAAGGCGTTGATGTTAATCATGAAATGCAAAATTTTGTTAAGAATTTGGGTATATTTGCAGGGTTATTACTCCTAGGGGCTATGAATATTGGAAAGTCTAGCGAGGTCAATATTGTTGATGACACCGCATAGTAACAACTAGGTGGGAGGCACGGCGTGGAACCTCCATAGGCAAATCATACTTGGAGTAGTAAGCGAAATGGCTCAAGCGCTAACCATATCGTTGCCCGTGGTCTAATTGAGATACGCAATTCGTCTAGCGGTCAATACTCAATTGTAGTAGCCCTGTTAAAGCAGGGTTTTTTTATGATTTCAAAGTAACGTAATTTGTATGCTTGCTGGACCTGTGACAACAAGAGCGGCGGTCCCTTTTGGCCTGATAAGCTTGTTGGCATTAGTATTGGATGTTAAGGCGATAAGCAACATGCCATTGTGGCAGCAATTGACGCGTTTAGGCCTAAGGTGCCCCTTAGGGCGAGCGATACAGAGGGGTATAGAGGTGTTCGTGGTACCAGTGGCCGGACTCGAACCGGCACGCTTTTAAGGGCGCGGGATTTTGAATCCCGTGTGTCTACCAATTCCACCACACTGGCATTCCATTGCTCCGTGGACGGGCAGGGCGATAAACCTTTACCGCTGCAGTCCCAGCAAGCCGGCGATTATAGCAGTGACGATGTCTGGGTCAACTGATTTACCTAATATGCAGCTTTGTGCCGCTCAAGTTTACGATAAAGTGCTTAAGGCGACCGATTAAATAGACTGAATTATTTGGCGCTTTCAGCTGCTTTTCTATACCCTTGCGGCTTCTGAGACAACAGGCGATAAATCGCTTCAAAGCCACCTTATGCGTCGTGACCTATTTCACTTTGATCTACCCGATGATTTGATTGCTCGACAGCCTGCATTGGAGCGTCAGGGCAGTCGTTTGCTTTACCTCGATTCTGGTTCTAACGCGCTGCAACATCAGCAGTTCACTGACCTGATTGGTCATATTCAGCCAGGTGATCTTATGGTGTTCAACAACACCAAGGTGATTCCGGCAAGGCTGTTTGGGGAGAAACAAAGCGGCGGCAAAATTGAGGTGTTGGTTGAACGGATAGTTGATAGTCACACCGCTCAGGCCCATGTTCGCGCCAGCAAGTCTCCCAAGCAGGGTAATCAGCTGCGCTTTGACCAAGGGCACAGCGCTGAGATGCAGGGCCGTGCGGGTGATTTATTTGTACTCAGGTTCAGCGCGCCTGTTTTAGACGTGCTCAACCAGATTGGCCATATGCCGTTGCCGCCCTATATTGATCGCTCTGATACTGACGACGATAGATCCCGCTACCAAACGGTTTACGCTGAGCAGCCCGGTGCCGTCGCGGCGCCCACTGCAGGATTACATTTTGATGAGCAGTTATTGACTGAGATTAGGGCCAAAGGCGCCAATATTGCCTTTGTGACCTTACATGTCGGGGCTGGAACATTTCAGCCGGTGCGGGCGGACAGTATTTTTGATCATCAGATGCACTCAGAATGGTTGCAGGTCACTGAGGAGGTATGCCAACAGGTGGCTCAGACTAAAGCACAGGGTGGACGGGTCATAGCCGTCGGCACTACTAGCGTGCGCTGTCTGGAAACTGCAGCGAGTTCCGGAACCATCGTGCCCTTTGAGGGGGACACTGCCATCTTTATATACCCCGGTTATGATTTTAAAGTGGTGGATGGGTTGCTGACTAATTTCCATCTATCGGAGTCTACGCTGTTAATGTTAGTCAGCGCATTTTCGGGCTATCAATCTATCATGCAGGCCTATGCTCAAGCTGTCGCTGAGCGCTACCGTTTTTTTAGCTACGGTGACGCCATGTTCTTAATTCACAACCCCAATGCTGCACAGGAAATACCGGAATGACCCGCGAGTGTTTTATGCAATTTGAAGTCTCGGCCACCGACGGTAAAGCGCGTCGTGGTGAAATGACCTTCCCCAGAGGGAAGGTGCAAACGCCTGCGTTTATGCCGGTCGGTACCTATGGCACCGTAAAAGGTATGCTGCCAAAAGATATTGTAGAGATTGGCGCCGAGATGATTTTGGGCAACACCTTTCATCTAATGCTGCGCCCGGGCACCGAGGTGGTCAAAGCCCATGGTGATTTGCATGATTTTACCCAGTGGCATGGACCTATCCTCACCGATTCTGGGGGCTTTCAGGTATTTAGCCTAGGGGATATGCGTAAAATCAGCGAAGAGGGCGTGAAATTCCAGTCACCTATCGATGGCAGTGCTGTTTTTATGGATCCTGAAAAGTCCATTCAGGTGCAGCATGATCTGGGCAGTGATGTGGTGATGATTTTTGACGAGTGCACCCCTTATCCTGCGACGGTAAAAGAAGCCAGTGACTCGATGCAGCTTTCACTGCGTTGGGCTGCCCGCTGCAAAGACGCCCATGGTGACAATCCATCGGCGCTCTTCGGAATTGTTCAGGGCGGCATGCATGAGTCGCTTAGACAAGAGTCCCTTAAGGGTCTAGTTGAGATTGGCTTTGATGGTTATGCCATCGGAGGCTTGTCTGTGGGAGAGCCTAAAGAGGACATGATTCGAGTGTTGGATCATCTTGCCGACACTATGCCGGCTGACCGTCCGCGCTATCTAATGGGTGTGGGTAAGCCTGCAGATCTGGTTGAAGGCGTGCGCAGGGGTGTCGATATGTTTGATTGCGTGATGCCCACGAGAAATGCACGCAATGGCCACTTGTTTACAAGTGCGGGTGTTATCAAAATTCGCAATGCTCGTCACCGTTACGATACCGCGCCATTGGATGTCGAATGTGACTGCTACACCTGTAGGCACTTTAGCCGTGGCTATTTACACCATCTGGAAAAATGTGGCGAAATGCTCAGCGCTCAGCTTAATACTATTCACAATTTGCGTTATTACCAGACCTTGATGGCTGCGCTCCGTGACGCTATTGCCGAGGGTCGCTTAGAGACATTTATTGAAGAATTTTATGTAAAGCAGGCTTCGCTAAACCCCTAGGGTTTAATTCTCAAATTCTGCCCCTATTGTTAGGGTAATGTCGCTATACTAACGCGCTTGAAACAAAGGACCCTAGAGTCATGCCAAACACGTTTCCCCTGTGGAAGAATCTTATGATTCTTCTCGTCATTATGTTCGGATTTACCTTCGCAGCGCCCAATCTTTTCCCGCCAGACCCTGCAATCCAGATGTCGGGGCAAAGTGGCGCCATGGTGATAGATGAATCAGTACTTAAACTGGTTGAAAAATCACTCGACGAAGCCGGTATTGAGTACTTTGCTGGGGAGGCCGATGGACAGAGCCTAATCGTGAGGCTGCAGGACATTAAGATGCAGCTGCGCGCTAAAGAGGTGATTCAGGCAGAGATGGGTGGAAACTATATCGTGGCGCTGAATCTGGCCCCAACCACGCCAGATTGGTTGAGCAGTTTGGGTGGAGTTCCTATGAAACTGGGCCTTGATCTAAGCGGCGGTGTGCACTTCTTGCTAGAAGTGGATCTGGATTCGGCCTTGGCAGTGAGGTTGGATAGCGATCTTCAGAATATTAAAGAAAAGTTACGCGAAGAGCGTATCCGCTATCGCAGCTTTGAACGCAAAGGAAATATGCTGATTGGTCGGTTTCGGGATGTCGAGCAAACTGAACAGGCCGCAGGCCTTATACGGACCAACTACCGCGACCTAATGCCGCAGTCTGAAAAGGGCCAAAATCCGTTGTCTTTGGTGCTAAGTCTCAGCGATGTGGCCTCTAAACTAATCGGTGATAACGCCATCAAGCAAAACTTAACCTCGTTGCGAAATCGGGTTAATGAGTTAGGTGTTTCTGAGCCCCTGGTATCTCGTCAGGGTAAAAACCGTATCGTTGTTGAGTTACCTGGTGTTCAGGACACGGCAGAAGCGAAACGTATTATTGGTAAAACAGCCAACTTAGAATTCCGATTGGAGGCTCAGTCTAAGCTGGGTGAGACCTTTAGTTTCCGCAATCCTGCCGGTCAGGGCCCCGATGCTCTGCTGGAGAGAACACCGGTTATCACCGGTGAAAATGTGACGGATGCTCGGGCTAGTTTTGATGAGAATGGCCGGCCTCAGGTGAATATCACCTTGGATTCCAAAGGTGGTTGGCAAATGGGCCATGCCACTCGCGACAATATTGGTCGTCGCCTGTCAGTACTATTTATTGAATATAAAACCAAACTCGAGAAGTCCATTGATGAGAACGGTGAGGTGGTGATTACGCCGATCCCCTTTGTCGAGCAGCACATTATCAGTCTGGCTACTATTCAGGCGCAGCTGGGTAAGCAGTTTCGTATCACCGGTTTAGATGGGCAGCGAGAATCCTCAGAGCTTGCTCTGCTGCTGCGTGCTGGTGCCCTGGCGGCACCTATGTACATCGTTGAAGAGCGCACCATTGGGCCCTCTCTCGGTGCTGACAATATCGCATTAGGTGTCAAGTCGGTTGCCGTTGGCCTAGCGCTGGTGCTGCTGTTTATGGTGGTGGTCTACCGCGCCTTTGGCGTGGCGGCAAATGTTGCGCTGGCAATGAATCTACTGCTGCTCGTGGCCTTTATGTCCCTGTTGGGTGCTACTCTGACCCTGCCAGGTATCGCGGGCATTGTGTTAACCGTAGGCATGGCGGTCGATGCCAATGTGTTGATATTTTCAAGAATCCGCGAGGAGCTTGCTGGCGGTGCGTCGAGTCAGGGTGCTATTAGCGCAGGCTATGACCGAGCATTCGTGTCGATTCTCGATGCCAATATTACTACGCTCATTGTGGCCCTAATCCTATTCCTGATTGGCTCCGGCCCTGTACAGGGTTTTGCTGTGACATTGTCGATTGGTATTTTAACCTCGATGTTTACTGCCATTGTTATGACACGTGGACTAGTTAATATGGTTGTTGGCGGTCGCAAAATCGAAAAGCTTTGGATTTAAGGAGAACATCATGACGCAAGCAAAGATTTATAACTTTATGGGCCTTCGCAAATATGCGGTGATTTTTTCATCTCTCCTGCTAGCCGTATCGGTCTGGTCTCTCTATAGCCAGGGGCTGGTTCTAGGTCTTGATTTTTCGGGTGGGACACAGATTGAAGTGGGTTATGAGCAACCTGCGGATGTCTCTGCGCTACGCCAGCAGTTGGCCACCGCAGGCTTTGAGAATCCTGTAGTAGTACATTTTGGTTCAGAAACTGACGTACTGATACGGCTGCAAGGGGAGCCTGATCAGGCGCTCTCCGAAAAGGTGCTGGCTGTTTTAGAGTCTAGTGGAGATCAGCTTGAGTTGAGGCGTGTGGATTTTGTCGGCCCGCAGATTGGAGACGAACTTCGCGAAGATGGTGGTTTGGGTATGTTGACGGCACTGGCGGTTGTGATGCTGTATGTGGCGATTCGCTTTCAGCTTAAATTTTCTATCGGTGCGGTATTAGCTTTGGTTCACGACGTGATCATCACGTTGGGTATATTCTCTCTGGCACGCCTAGAGTTTGATCTCACTGTATTGGCGGCGGTACTAGCGGTGGTGGGCTACTCTCTCAATGATACCATCGTGGTATCTGATCGAATTCGCGAGAATTTTCGTAAGATTCGTCAAGCGAGTCCGGTTGAAGTCATCAACGAGTCCCTGTCGCAGACATTATGGCGCACCATCAATACCTCAGTGACCACTATGCTGGTACTGTCAGCACTATTCTTTATTGGCGGTGAACTGATCCATAATTTTGCTATCGCGTTGATGATTGGTGTCGGCATTGGTACCTATTCATCCATGTATGTGGCGGCCAGTATAATGCTGACGCTGAAGTTAGACCGCGAAGATCTGCTCGAGCATGTCGAAGGCGAATTGGTAGACGATCTGCCCTAGAGCCATGGGGACTGCCGGCTTTAGTATCCCCTAGAGGGGTATGCAAAGACGGGCTATTTATGGCCTATAATGCAGAGCATAAAATGCCCCACTTATAGGTCTGCCATGAATAGTATGATAAAAAAGCTGACTAAAGCATTCCACCCACGCGAGAAAAAGACGCCTGAAGCTCAGGGTTTTTATAGTCATGCTGGCGTTACCCCCGAGCAGTTTGAAGCGCACTGGATGCCTTTCACCGGTAATCGCGAGTTCAAACAAAATCCCCGGATGATTGTGGGTGCTGATGGCGCCTACCTCACAGCCGCTGATGGACGTAAAATCTTTGACGGCTTATCGGGTCTATGGACGACCGGCCTAGGGCATTGCCGCCCTGAAATTTCTGCAGCTATTGCCAAGCAGTCAAGGACTCTTGATTTTTGTTCACCCTTTCAACACGGCCACCCAGCTTCTTTTAAGTTAGCCGAGCGCATTACCCAATTTATGCCAGCAGGGCTTAATCGAGTGTTTTTTACTAACTCTGGCTCTGAGAGCGCTGACACCTCATTAAAAATGGCTCGCGCTTACTGGCGTAAAAAAGGCATGGGCTCCAAGACGCGTCTGATTGGTCGCGCCAAGGGTTATCATGGGGTCAATTTTGGCGGCATCAGTGTTGGCGGTATTGTGGGTAATCGCGCCACCTTTGGGCAGACCCTCGAGTCTGATCATTTGGCTCACACACTGCTACCAGAGAACCTGTTTAGTCGCGGTATGCCGGAGCATGGCGCCCATCTGGCCGATGAATTGCTAGACCTAGTGACTCTCCATGACGCCTCTAATATCGCCGCAGTCATTGTCGAACCAATGGCTGGTTCAGCGGGTGTGATACCACCGCCTGTCGGCTATTTGCAGCGGCTGCGTGAGATCTGTGATCAGCATAATATACTGCTCATCTTTGATGAGGTTATCACTGCGTTTGGTCGGGTTGGTGCTGCTACGGGAGCTGGAGAATTTGGCGTGGTGCCGGATATCATTAATATTGCCAAGCAGATGACCAATGGCACCGTGCCTATGGGCGCAGTAATTGCCAAGCAGGAAATTCACGACACATTTATGGACGGCGGGGGATTGGATTATATGATCGAATTCCCTCATGGCTACACCTATTCCGCGCATCCCTTGGCCTGTGCCGCTAGTTTGGCAGCCCTAGATGTGCTCGAGAACGACAACATGTTTGAGCGAGTGCAAGCCATTGCACCGGTGCTAGAAAAAGCGATACATGGCCTGCAGGGCGCCAAGCATGTGACGGATATCCGTAACTACGGTTCTGCTGCGGGTATCACGCTTGCTGCGGTGCCTGGTGAACCGGCCAAGCGACCCTTTGAAGCGGCCATGAAATGTTGGGAAAAGGGCTTTTATGTGCGATATGGCGGCGATACGCTGCAGTTGGGTTTACCTTTTATAAGTACAGCCCATGAGATAGATCTAGTGGTCAACGCCATCGGTGAAGCACTGCACGAAATAGATTAGGCTGCTCAGTGAGTATGCGCAGGCGCCAGCTAGAATGCCGATAGACGGCGCTAGAGTTAGGATAGCGCCTTGGTCCCCCAGTCCTTGTCTACAATCGATCTTTTGTGTTTTGTGGGTTCTATTTTCTTTACTCACACTAATCAGTAATCTCTGATTAGTGATTCCAGCCGTCACGAACATCAGAGCCTATACGACAGTGATTTGTTACTCATGATCCGATATTTGGGTTAATATCCCCTGACTGAGCAGGTATTTCTCACTGAAAAGGCAACTCGTCAGGATATATGAAAGCTTCAATCACCATTTTGTTGATCCCGATCCTCCTGTCAGGCTGCACGCTTCTGCCTGCGGGTAGCTGGGGGCCTAGCGCCTGCCCGCCGCCCGATGATGAGTTGCCAGTAAATTTGCCACAGTGCCCAGCAGCTGCAGTTGTTGAACGGATCATCACTAAAATTGTACCCGCGGAGCTACCGCCTATGGCAACCACGGCGGGGAAAATGCACCTGCCGATTGTAGGGGCTATCGAATGGGTGAGGATTGAGCCTGCCGGACTGTTACTGGAGTCGCGTATGGATACGGGCGCGGTAACGACCTCCGTGCATGCAGACAATATTCAATTAGTGGAAAAAGAGGGCAAACGCTATGTGCGCTTTGTTCTTACCGATCCAAATAGTGACGAGAAGGTCGAGCAGGAGTTGCGCCTGCGTCGTCGAGTATTGATCAAGCAAAGTGGGCTGCCGGATACTCGACGCTATGTCGTGCGGATGTGGGTTACCCTAGGCGAAACGAGATCACGCATCGATGTCAATCTCTCCGATAGGACTGGCTTCGAGTACCCACTCCTGATCGGCCGTAATTTCTTGACTGACAGTATGATTGTTGACGTCAGCCGCCACCATACTGTTTTGCAGTAATAGACTGTGATGCTGGAGTCAACAGGGAGAGACGGCATTGCTTAGTTCTAGAGTACAGGTTGCACTGATAGCCGGATTGTTGATTTCGCTTGGTGTAGGTCTAACATTATATAAAGCCGTTAACTTTGGCTTTCCTCTGTTACCGGGTCAGTATCGTGATGTCTGGACGGTGGAAACTAAGACCAGTTTTCAACCTTCGTCAAATGGTCCCGTTGAGGTTGAATTAGTGTTGCCGACCCTATTAGCTGGGTGGTCAAATTTGGATGAACATTTTGCTTCTTCAGGATTTGGGTTTTCAGTCGTCGATGACCTCGCCGATACAGGTTCTGCGAGTGTCAGTCGCCGCGCTCGTTGGAGTCGTGAAACATTAGATCGGCCAACGACACTGTATTATAAAATGCAGATCTACCGAACAGCGGATTCTAATGCGTTACCTGATTATCCTCTCGCCTATCCGGTGGCACCGCGCCTGGAACCCGATCAATTAGCGGCGATGCAGCGGTTAGTCGCAAAACTTGGGGAGCAGTCATCTGGGCCCGAGACTTTTACGATATTGCTTTTACAGGAGTTTTTGCGGCAATCACCTGATCAGGACACTTTATTTTTAAGCAGCTCCTATCAGGATGATAAACTGACAGTGATAATGGATGTGTTGCGATATCGGGGTATTCCAGCCCACCAGCTTCGTGGGATTTTTCTTGAAGACGGGCGCCGCCGGCAGACGCTGAGTTCCCTTGTCGAGATCTATGATGGCCAGCAATGGCTTATATTAAACCCGAATACTGGCAGTACCGGCTTACCCCATAATTTTTTTATATGGCAGCGTGGTGACGGCAGTGTACTGAACGTTATTGGTGGGCGTAATTCGAGTCTAGAGTTTGCACTATTGAGTAATAGCCTACCCGTTAAAGCCCTAGTTGGTATGGGTCAGCAATCGGAGAAAGTGAATCTATTAGATTTTTCTATCTATGCCTTACCGGTGGAACAGCAGGGTATTTTCAAAGGCCTTTTGCTCATTCCAGTGGCCGTGATGGTTGTCGTTTTGATGCGTATTTTGGTGGGTGTGCGCACCTCAGGTACCTTTATGCCCGTATTAATCGCGCTCGCATTTATTCAGACAACACTGCTTGTTGGCCTGATAATATTTTTAGGCTTGGTGGGGGCAGGTCTTTGGATTCGCTCCTACTTAAGCCAGCTTAATTTACTACTGGTGTCCCGTGTTGCTGCCGTCATTATAGTAGTGATTGTGCTTATGGCAGTGCTGGCAGTAACCAGCTATAAACTCGGTCTTGACCAGGCCTTAACGGTCACATTTTTCCCCACCGTTATTGTCGCCTGGACCATCGAGCGCATGTCGATTTTGTGGGAAGAGGAGGGCGGTCGTGAAGTACTAATTCAGGGGGGCGGTAGTCTATTAGTTGCAATTTTAGCTTACCTCGCCATGTCCACTGCCATTATCGAGCATCTAACTTTTAATTTTCCAGAACTACTTTTGAGTTTGTTAGGAGTGATTCTGATAATGGGTAAGTACACTGGATTTCGACTTTCGGAGCTCTATCGTTTCCGTGATTTAGTCAATAAAAAATGATGGGACTAGCCTCGCCATTCGCACTTCGCCGCCTCGGTATTTTGGGAATGAATCGGCGTAATATTAGTTTTATCGGTGATTACAATCCGCGTAAAAACTTTCGTTTTACCGACAACAAACTAGAGACTAAAAATGCCGCCCTAAAGCTTGGTATTCCTGTACCTGAACTGTATGGCACCATTACACATCAGTTCGAAATCAAACATCTGACTAAACAGCTGGCGTCCCTAGATAGCTTTGTGATCAAGCCGACTCAGGGTAGCGGTGGCAAAGGCATTTTGGTAATTACTAAGCGCAGTGGTGAGTTGTTTGTAAAGTCCAGTGGCGTGGAAGTAGATAGTCGAGACATTAAGCATCATACCTCTAACATATTGGCTGGACTGCACAGTCTGGGTGGACGTAATGATAGTGCCATGATTGAGGCTCTAATTGATTTTGATCCGGTGCTTAGGGACTACAGTTTTGAGGGCGTCCCAGATATTCGCGTAATTATATTTCGTGGTGTGCCGGTGATGGCTATGATGCGCTGTGCAACGCGTGTGTCAGACGGCAAGGCTAATCTCCATCAGGGGGCCGTGGGTGTCGGTCTTGATATAGGCACAGGCCAAAGTATCTGCGCAATACAACATAATCGAGTGGTGGGTGTGCATCCCGATACTGGCGTCGTTTTTAGCGCATTAGCTATTCCCTATTGGGAGCAGATATTACAGCTATCTGCTAGCTGTGCGAACATGACTGGGTTAGATTATATCGGCGCGGATATTGTTTTGGATCGTATTCATGGGCCTATGTTACTGGAAGTTAATGCGCGACCTGGTTTGGCGATTCAAATAGCCAATAAGGCCGGTCTCCGTAAGCGCCTTGCGGAGGCTGATAGGATCGCTGACACCACTGGTAATCAGGATGAAAAGATCCGGCTGGCGCGCGCGAAATTTACCCAGCCGGTTACCTCTGACGGCAAATGAAGTGACCTCTATTAAAGAAGATGTCCCAAGGGCAGCGCAGTTTTATAGCAGATTGGTTTTAATGAGAAGCTGCTTTTAATATGATCGATACCTTCAAACGCTGTGAGCTTTTCATCGAGAAATTGTTGGTAGGACTGTAAGTCGGGCGTCACCACCCTCATAAGATAATCAAAATCTCCAGTCATTAAATAGCACTCCATCACTTCCGGCCAATCGAGAACCTGCTCGGCAAAATGGTCCAGATCTTTTTTGACCTGATGATGCAGGGTAACCTGGATAAAGACCGTGACTGGCAGACCCGCTTTTTTTGGGTCAAGCAATGTTACCCGTTTAATAATGTAACCAGTAGATTCTAAATTTTTAACACGCCGTGAGCAAGGTGATGGCGACAAACAGACTTTTTCAGCCAATTCTATATTTGCGATACCCGCATCAAACTGCAAAATATTCAGTATCTTCCAGTCAATGGTATCTAGGCAATATTCACTCATCTCAACTCTCCATCCCCTTAAGGGCTGTTTCCATAAATCCCACCATAAATCAGTATCAGCCTGCAGGTTGATCAACTTATTACTGCCATAAGACTTTTTAGTGATCGACTAACAAAGGAGTTTACCTTGGCATCAATTGTAAAGATAGATACATCGGCGCAATAAATCACTAATAAATATACTATATACGCCATAATTGATTAGTTTGTGTCGATTGCAGGTCGCATTTTGGTAGGATTCTCTAGTGTACGTCATGGTAATTTTGTGTTGAGACGGGGCGCTGAATGACGCGCTAAAACGCCCATAAAAAGCATTCAAAAGAGGTGGTTGATGATGGCCAAAAGCTCGACAACTATTGCTCCAGTATTTATTGATGGAACAGCGCTAAAAATCCCCACCTTCAGCCTACTAAAAGCTAACGGCCATTTGACTAGAGGTGCATCGCATGGACTGCTTGATGAAGCGCTGGCGCAGAAAATTTATGGCGACATGATTTATATCCGCACGCTTGACGAGCGTATGGTGCGCGCCCAGCGTCAGGGAAGACTGAGTTTCTATCTCACCTGTACCGGAGAAGAAGCCTCGGTGGCAGGAACTGTCGCTGCGTTTAAGCCAAACGACATGATTATGAGCCAATACCGGGAGCAGGTCGCTCTGCGCTTTCGGGGCTTCACTACTGAGCAATTTATGAATCAACTATTTACCAATGGAAAGGATCTTGGTAAGGGTCGTCAAATGCCGGTGCATTATGGTAGTCGCGATCTCAATTTTATGACGATTAGTTCCCCGTTAGCGACTCAGATCCCACAGGCGGCAGGGTACGCCTATGGTCAGAAGTTGGCAGGTGAGGACGCCTGTACGCTCTGTTATTTTGGCGAGGGTGCGGCATCAGAGGGAGATTTTCACGCAGGGATGAATATGGCCGCGGTATTAAAATGCCCCGTAGTATTTGTGGTACGTAATAATGGTTACGCAATTTCAACGCCAGCGTCTGAACAATTTATAAGCGACGGTATCGCTCCCAGGGGTATAGGGTATGGAATTAAAACTATTCGTGTGGATGGAAACGACATTTTAGCGGTTTATACAGCAGCCGTTGCCGCCCGTAAAATAGCGGTTGATGAACAGCAACCGGTGCTAATTGAAACCATGAGTTATCGATTGGGAGCGCATTCTACCTCTGATGATCCGTCTGGGTATCGAGATGCCGACGAAGAGCAAAAATGGCGCAGTAAAGACCCCATTAGTAGAATGAAAAGCTGGTTGATTAAACAGAAATGGTGGGATGAAACGCGCGACGAGGCAATACATAAATTGTTTCACAGCGAAATTCTTGAGGAATTAAAACGAGCAGAAAAAGAACCCAAGCCTGAGCTTGCCAATTTAATTACAGATGTCTATAAAACGTCGCCAGTCATCCTAACAGAGCAACTTTCGACTCTAAAACAGCACGTCGCCAAGTACCCAGATAGTTATCGTATGCATGGGGAGAATCCTCAATGGTAGATGCGGAAACAACCAGCATGACGTTACTGCAAGCGATTAATAGTGGTTTGGATACTGCCATGGCAGCAGATTCGCGAGTTATTTGTCTGGGCGAAGATATTGGTAGCTTTGGGGGGGTGTTTAGGGCAACCAGTCATCTGCAGCAAAAGTATGGCCGCGAGCGCTGCTTTAATACGCCATTGACCGAGCAGGGAATTGTGGGCTTTGCTATTGGCTTGGCGGCGCAGGGTAACACGGCGGTAGCAGAGATTCAGTTTGCCGATTATATCTTTCCGGCCTTTGATCAAATTGTTAATGAAGCAGCCAAGTTTCGCTATCGCAGCGGCGATCAGTTTAACTGTGGTGGTCTGACTATTCGAGCACCCTATGGTGGCGGTATTGATGGTGGACTCTATCACTCTCAGTCACCAGAGGCCTACTTTTGCCATACTCCTGGGCTTAGAGTGGTGATTCCTAGGAATGCCTATCAGGCTAAGGGATTGCTATTGGCTGCTATCCGCGACCCTGACCCGGTGATATTCTTTGAACCCAAAGCCATATATCGCGCATCAGTTGGCGACGTTCCCACGGGAGATTATCAGCTACCACTAAGCGTTGCCGAGGTGACGCAAGTTGGTACCGATATCACGTTGTTGGGCTGGGGTGCACAGATGATTCAGTTGGATATGGCGGCTGAGCTTGCCAAAGAAATAGGCATCTCTTGTGAGGTTATTGACCTGCGTACACTTCTGCCCTGGGATAGAGAGACAGTTGCTGCGTCTGTGACTAAAACCGGTCGTCTGTTGGTCAGTCACGAAGCACCCCTAACGGGAGGCTTTGCTGGGGAGATCGCCGCAACTATTCAGGAACTATGCTTCCTGAGTCTCGAAGCACCGATTGTGCGGGTTACTGGTCTAGATACCCCTTTCCCCTTAATGCTAGAAAAACAGTACCTACCCGACCATCTAAAAATATTTGAAACCATTAAGGCAAGCCTCGAGTTTTAGACTACTAATCGAAATGTCGCGGCATCATCCTGAGGACTCAGAAATGAAAAGAGATTTTATATTACCGGATATTGGCGAGGGTATTGTCGAGTGCGAAGTGATTGAGTGGAAGGTTAAAGTGGGTGATCTAATTGAAGAAGATCAGGTTATTGTCGATGTGAGTACCGACAAAGCCATTGTTGAAATCCCCTCTATGTATAACGGCCTTGTCACCCATCTATTTCATGCTCAGGGAGAGACTGCTAAAGTTAATTCACCACTATTTTCTCTTGAGATTGAAAACGGTGAGGCTGGTGCAGCGGCGGTGCCAGAGAATGATGAAAAATATCAGGCCGAGGATAGGGCCCTGCACCAGCCTGACGCAGCGCCACCTATCCTGGTACCCTCAATCAGTACAGACAAAGTCTTAAGCACCCCAGCCGTGAGAAAAATGGCCAGGGAGCATGAGCTTGATCTAGCTACGATAGTGGGTACGGGCAAACAGGGTCGAGTACTTAAAGAGGATGTCCTCGATTATCTGTCCTTGGATAAAGCGGTTACTTCGCCTCAGTATGCCTCTAACGACAGCGACCGAATAGAGGTGATCAAAGGCGTGCGCAAGATCATGGGCGAGCGCATGAGCGAGGCGGTATCGACGATTCCTCACTTCACTTACATGGATGAAGTGGATGTCACTGAGTTAATACATACCCGCCAATTGTTTAAAGACGCCTATGGTAGTGAAGACGTAAAGATGACATTGATGCCATTATTTATTAAAGCGCTGTCATTGGCGATGATAGAGTTTCCAATTATTAATAGTCGCACAAATGACGATTATACAGAGCTAACGTATATCGCCAGTCATAACATCGGTATGGCGGTTGATGGACAGAC